>Ga0307512_10002482_pt1 | contig 23227 bp, 34 predicted proteins | sample 14_EM_MG_FD_200267 | JGI IMG/M metagenome (GOLD analysis project Ga0307512, IMG submission 200267) | Populus trichocarpa ectomycorrhiza microbial communities from riparian zone in the Pacific Northwest, United States - 14_EM | ecosystem: Host-associated > Plants > Roots > Unclassified | place...
AGCGATAAAGTTCTGCGCCAAGGATAAGGACGATGTGGAAAAATGGGCGCGGCAAGGGAAGATTAGAAAAAAGCGGATAACATAGTGGGGAACGTGGATCATCGGGTGGATCGGTCGGGTGAAAAGGAGGGGGAGCAGCCGGGGTTCCAGGTAGGGAGCGTATAGTGTGAATCGGTTGATAATTAAAATAAGACGTACACTTTTGTAACAGTGTCTTTGAGAACAACTTTTCCACAGGCACGTCAAACTTCTTGCACCACGCGACAGTTATCCTATCAGCCGCAACGTGGGAAATGGTTAGCAAAGGGGGGATAGTAAGAATATGGCGACACGAGGCATGACGTAGGAGTCGCCAAGTCTCTCGTGCCACGCTAAATGGTGGGAGATCTGTTGCCTCACCTGGGGTCCAGATAGTTGATTTTACTGTCCGTGAAAACAGGATCAGCAAAGCGGGGTCCATGCGGAACAGAGAAGGGTAAACCGACCTCGTCCCTAGAGCGATCTCCTTCCCAGCCTCACGATCCACCATCTGAAGCTTAGCTGTGTTAATCTTCTCGTCAATTTTGTCAATTGCCTCCTCAATCTTCTCTGCGGGCCTCTCTCGCTTGAGGGAAGCCTTGCCCGTCCCACGTTCCTTCGTCAGCCTCTCGAACTCTGCGTCAATCTCCTCGAGCTTTTCCTGAAGAACGGAATCGTCCTGGGGCTTTCTGTCATCCGCAATGAACTTCTCATTCTCTTTGGCAAATTTCTTCTCGGCTTTCTCCTTTTCTTTCTCTTTCGTCTTCTCCTCGATCTCGACGACGGCCTCTTCGTCGATGTCCGACTCATCCTCAGCATACTTCTTGTTCTTCTTATACTTCTTGTCAATTCCAAATAGGACATGCCGTAGCTTCATTCGTTCATACTTGAGTTGGCGGACCTTAGGTTTACAAACCGCCGGTCAGAGTCAGGTAGCTGGACGCTTGCTTGGATGGACATACCTTGTCATTCATACGTGCCATAGACTGCTCATGGGTCTTCGGCGCGCTACGTTGATGGTTACAGAGGATGGCGACCATACGGTTGGCCTCGTTGTATGCATTGAGTTTCTCCTGGACGGTTCCGTTGTGAGGAGTCTTCTCGTCAAGCTGAACCTGGAAAGTCTGCGAGGCATTGAAGGTACGGAAAACCTTAGCAGTAAGTCCCTTCATATACCCGTTAAGGTGAGCATTCAGTTTGGAGGTCTATTCGACGCAGACGACGGTAGGTTATTTTCTAACGACACACGAATAAAAAAAACGAACACGCACATGGACGCGGTCGAGTAGAGCATCATCATCCGTCTTGTTCTGCTTGAAGATCCTGATGTTCTTGAACACTTGAGGATCGACTTCGACCTGCTTGAAGTACCTGATCGAGTCTTTACCCAAGAAGTCAAAGCTAAGAATGTTGGGAGGCTGCAGCGTGACATGTTCACAACGAAGCGAGCAACAGCCCACGGTGTCGGCCTCGTCTTCGCCCTTCTCGTTACCAGCTCGAAGAGCAAGAACGTCGATGAGGTACATGGCCGTGGCCCGCTGTCTGTCTGCCATCTGTTTCGACTTGAGTTCTTCCCGGTAATCTGCCCGGATCCGATCGACATGGTTCTACAGGATGTAGGTGTGAACGACCGATCGGGTATCGGAGGGAGACCCCACTGTACCTTCAGTTCGCGCGCTTTTTCAAACTTGGACATATCACTCTGCCCCTTGAGAGAACTTCCGGCGGCGAGGAAGACATACTTGTGGTTTTGATTGATGTTCTCGACCCAATTGGCAAGCCAGGTAACCGTGTTGTCGTGGATAACTTGTTTCCACGTTCCAGAGACGTTAGGCTCAGGGATAGGCTCATGTTGACCGATGTTAATCGTGATATCTTCAGGGCGAACGCGTTTCTGGGAGCAGGGATGTCAGATGAGTAGGATGCATAAAATAAGACATGGAAAAACCTTGAGCGAGCCTTTCTTGGGATGTTCGCCCCGACCTCTGAACAGACTGGGAGGTTCGATACGAAAGTTTCCAACTTTCTCCTTGCGACCGTCAAGGAGGCAATGAGTGTAAGGAGCCTCGAGCTCGTCTTTTGCCTTCTTGAGCTCCTTCTTCTCGGCGGCGGTCAAGGCCTTCTTCTTTGCCTTTTCTGCCTCAAAATACTCGAACATAGGGCGGAAGTCACAGAGGGAGAATTCCTTAATCTCGGTTCTGTCCAGCTAACCACGAGTCAGTTTACAGTGCAGGAAAACAAAAAGACAAAGAAACAAACTGGGGGATAGCGTTTCAGAACTTCGAGCCAGTCCTTGAAGAAGTTCTTGTTGAAGACTGCATCCTCGGCGTGGGGCGTCTCTAACAACGCGCCATAAAATCCGGCCACCTCCTCAGCCTCTTCAGATAGGTTGACAGGCTTGCCTGTGTGCAACACTTAACAACTGGCGGATGAGGGGAGACAACAGGAAGCTTATACCGTCATATTTCATCTTAACGTGCGACGGAAGGGGTTCGTAGGGTGGGGGGAAGTACACGCCATTATGCTGCAACGTCTGCCACTTTTGGGTACCATCTCCAGTAGGATTCTCGTTGTCCCACCATCGGTGAATCTCTTCATCTTCCTCGCCTTCCTTCTTCGTCTTCTTGCCCTTCTTCGGGGTTTCCTCCCCGCCATCATCCTCTTTCTTCACTTTGGAGCCCTTCTTCTTGGGTTTGGGCGGCTCAGCATCGGAGCCTTCATCCTTCTTGACAGTCTTGCCACGTGTCTTGGTAGCAGCCGCAGGCTTCTTGACCAAGGGCGCGTCGTCATCGTCCTCGGATTCCACCTTAACCTTCCGCTTTCCTCTGGCAGAAGGTTTCTTGGCCGGCACGAGAGGTTTGTCGTCTTCATCCATCTCTGATGGTTCGGCAGCATCGGAGTTAGGGTCCCGCACCTTGGCCTTCTTCTTTGGGGGCTTCCTGGCAGCACGTTTCTTGGGCACGAGCGGTTGATCATCGTCGTCCTCATCCGAGTCAATGTGTTTGGCGGATGATTTCGTACCCTTGGCCCTGGACTTGCCATTTGCAGCCGTGGTAGGAGTAGAATGCGATGGTCCATCCACAGGTGCAGAAGTCCTCTGTTGGGAAGAAGAAACCAAAGGAACGTCATCATCACTCGAGGAGTTGTCCTGGACGACCTTCTTGCGTTTCCGAGATGGGGCAGCAAGGGTCTGAGACTAGACACGAGTGTGCCACAACAACCCATTTTAGTCACAGGCAAGGAAATCAGAAGAAAATTGAAGCACATACAAGAGGCATATCGTCGTCCTCGCTCATGGGGGTATCTTCATCCTCGTAGTGGGCCCCGTTACCGTTAGTTTTGACAAATCCATTAGTAGCATTATGATTGAGACCGTCCTCTTCGCTCAATGGCGACGATTGGTGAGTCATTTGAGAAAATAAAAGCCAGAGAAATAGGGAGGGTCGTGGGGTGGCAAGGAGGAGAATTGAGAGGCAGTGAGAGGCACGACGTGCGCCAGCGAGGTAGGGGGTAACAATTGGTGCCAGAAAGGCGGGTAAAACTGAAATGAACCAAGTCCCGATCGACCTGCCCTAAACCCAAGGGGAACGTGACCTGTTGCCAGCCTTGAAGCTCAAACTCCAACCCGAGGACCTCCTTCAAGTTTTGGCCACAGCACACTCGTTCGCGGTCAGTCATCTCACCGTCCAGGTTTCTGGGGGTACAGTCACTGAGTGGCTTTGTTGTTCGGTAGATGTCCAACCCACCCCCACTGTATAGGGATCCGTGGGCAAAACGTGAAGCGTGGCGCAAGCACCCCGTTTTCTCAAACCGCGTCATGTTCCGCAACATATTCCCTGGTTTTGGGATCGCCGTTGCCGCCTTTTCGGTCTATGTCGTTGCAGAGAACCTGTTTCAGTCTGACAAATCTCACCACACCAAAGCATTGGACTGATACTGTGGGTATACTTCACGGCCTTCCGTCATCGGCCCTCGTCGGCTCATCCCGCTCCTCCCTTTTCATAATAGAGGGCCAATCGCTAAAAGCAATCTGGCTTCCGTTCCACCTCCCGATTACGAGGAGCTAGATCCTACATTTTGTGACCGCTCATCGGCCTCGTGTGATTACCAATGTCATGATGGTTGAGCGCTGAGCCCCCAAAAATCATCCCTATAACAAAAATCGCTTCCGACCTGCCCTCGTTTTTAGGATCTACAACCGTACACAGAATGTTTCATGTCCAATCCGTGGTCACGTGTTGGGACAAATGTTTACTCTACGGCCGCCTCTTTCATAACATCACCAGACCGATTCTCCCAGGCTTGACTTCTCCCCATTTGCCGCGGGTCAATAAACCTGCGAGCTATTCTTCTGGATCAGAGTCCTCTATCCCCCTATGAATGAGGAGGCTTCTCTGATACGCGTGGTTGTGTGGGCGAACCCCTGCAATTTCATAATTCGGACCAGGACCTCCGAGGTTGCAGCGACCAGAGGGTGTCCTCTCCAGCCCTGCGTTGGTGATTCGGGAGCTAGAATCGCATCTTTTGATTCGCGAGCTTGACAAGCTGACTACGCGAGAGATATCATGGACGGGAGTCCCTGGCAGGGCGCGACATGAATTACTGGGGATACACAAGGTGAAATAATGTGAAACACGCTAAAATCTTAGAAGTCGGGTAGATTTTCCCGCGCCTGGGGGGAATTCAACAAGGGAAATATCAACCACTGAATGGAGGTGATAACAAACAAATGAAGACTAGAATTTGCCAGATCACTCAGGCGGCCACCGATGACCATCATGTCCCCGTTGGCGTACACGTTCACTTCCGTTAGCATACCGCAGATCTCGCTTCGACCTGCCTTTTGGGGAACAAGTTAATATTGATGCTGGATCCACACCACCACCCTCTGTTTTTTTTTTCTTCCTTTTTTTTGCTCCCCAGCTTTCCCGGCCAATACAACCGACAGTTTCCAGGGCGATGATAAGACGGAAAGGTGCGACCGATCCGGATACTCATCCCGCTTGCAAGCATATATTGATCGGTCAGGTTCGGTCGCTTACATACAACGGATGTTTCCCGACTGCTCCCACTCACTTAGACCGCCACGCGGAGGGGGGAGAAGTCGGGAGAACCGGAATTAATGGCATATTGCAAATTCTCTTCCCAAGCGATCCCAATCACGCTCGTCACCATTTCGTTCAAGCGTAGCGACTTCCCCGATCACTATTTCCCCTCATGGGTCCTATAAGTATTTCACGATTTCCCTCTCATCTTCTCTGTCGGCGCCCCCCTCTCCCGCCCCCTCTCCTTCTAGTACATAGTCATGCCCTTCACGAAAGCGACGACCCTCATCCTCGACCTCGGTGATGTGCTGTTCTCCTGGTCTCCCCACACGGAGACCTCCATTCCCGCCAGAACGCTCAAGGCCATCCTCGCTTCTCCCACCTGGGCTGACTACGAGTGTGGTCTTATCTCTCAGCAGGACTGTTACGGCCGCATTTCAAATGAATTCCACATCCCCCCTTCCGAAGTTGCAGAAGCGTTTAACCAAGCCCGTGACTCTCTCAAATCAAACGATGAGATGCTCAACTTCGTTCGCGAACTCAAGTATCAGTCCGATGGCCAACTCCGGGTATACGCCATGTCCAACATCTCCCGTCCCGATTACGACTATCTTAGGACGAAGCCGGCAGACTGGTCGCTGTTCGACAAAGTCTATACTTCCGCCGATGCCAGCGAGCGAAAACCCAACCTTGGGTTTTACAGACACGTCCTCGACGATACCGCCGCTGACCCCCGCTCGGTCGTATTTGTCGATGACAAACCTGAAAATGTACTCTCGGCCCGGTCGTTTGGTATGCGTGGTATCGTCTTTGACGACCAGAAGCGCGTCATTCAGGCCATCCGCAACGCGGTTGAGGATCCTGTTCATCGCGCCAGGTCCTATCTGCAGATGAACGCGAAGCTCCTACACTCTGTCACCTCCAACGGTATTACCCTCAAGGAGAACTTTGCTCAGTTGCTGATATTGGAAGCCACCTGTGATCCGTAAGTATTTCACCTCCATTCATATCTCTTACTCTTCGTGCTGATTGTCGCTTGTTTCATCAGAAATCTCGTTTCCCTAGTCGAGCACGAACGTGAATGGAATTTCTTCCAGGAAAAGCCCATTCTCACCACTGAGGTTTTCCCTTGCGATCTCGACACCACCTCCGTCGCTCTGACCGTCACCGGTCGTTCGAAGGAGGTTATCTCTTCTGTCATGGACGAGATGCTCAACTATGTCGACAAGGACGGGATTGTTCAAGTAAGTCCCCGCTTTAATTTTAATTTCAATTTCAATTTGTTCGTCCCTGGCGCTAATCAACAATCACTTCACTCGCTTCGTTAGACATATTTTGATCACAAGAGGCTTCGTTTCGATCCAGTAGTCTGCGTGAACGTTCTCACTCTCTTCTACGCCAACGGCCGCGGCGATGAACTCCCCCGAACTTTTGCCTGGGTCCGAGAAGTTCTGATCAACAGGGGGTATACTGAAGGTACCCGTTACTACGCCACTCCGGAATGCTTCCTGTTCTTCATGGCTCGTCTCCTCGAACAGATCAAAGGCACTAAAGCCGACCTTTCCCTACGCCCCATCTTCCGTGAGCGCATTCAAGAGAGGATAGGATCCGAAGGCGACGCTCTGGCCCTCGCGATGCGCGTCCTTGCTTGCGCATCCGTCGGAATCCGGGACGAAATGGACCTTCGGACCCTTCTCTCACTACAACAAGAAGATGGCGGTTGGGAAGCTGGCTGGATGTATAAATACGGTTCCTCCGGGATCAACATTGGCAATCGCGGTTTGACTACGGCTCTTGCGATAAATGCCATCGAGGCTCTCAATCACCTGCCACAGACCCCATTATACCAACCACAACTCCCCGTCCTCAAAAGCTACAGAATTTCAATCGTGTCCCCCGATTATCCCGTTGTGGGAGATCGTCCTCAGTCTCGTGCCGAGGGAGTCCGCGGTCATAGACGGAGGAGTTCGTCTGCTGGCGAGTGGACCCATTCGTTACGGAAGCATTTCCATTGGCCTTGGGTCAATCTTGTAACAAAGGTCATTCACCACTGATTTCCCTTTCCCGCGTATACTTTTTCTCCTTTTCTCTTGCTCACGAAGGATTCTCACCGGCCTTGACTGGTCGCCTCACCACATGCATGCATCATCATCTCCTAATGTACATTACCCCTCTGGATCCCCATTGGTTCCTTTCATTACCTACCCCTCCGCTTTTTCGCATCCCCTCACCCCGCACTTTCATCGACATCTGCTTTCACATACCTTTCTCCCACCTGCTTGGTACATACACACCTCACACCAATGGTCGAGATATCGCTCTTAATGTCACTCCTTGTAGAATCGCTTTCTCCCAGACGCAGTACATTCCATTGAACTCTAGTATGTTTGATATCATCGTGTTCTATACATCAACCCTGTAGATGACGCTTATATACCGCGTTGTTGGTTTCTTCGACGAATATATACCCCAGCTTCTTCAAGATATCGTCAAATTCGGCATAATCTTTCGGTGGAACTTGAATCCCAGCAAGAACCTTCCCAATATCTGGGAGACGTATGGGTTAGTGGAACAAAGGCATCGTTGGGTATACAAAAAGGTGAGTTTTGCTGACCAGCGCCATGGTTCCGGTAATGGAACAACGAGATGTTCCATTTCGTTTGCATACCCAACAGGAACTTCCTGAGCGCTCCTGGCCGTTCAGGAAATTCTATATTCACGACGAGTGAGCTTGGATCTTGGAACATGTGGTGCTTCCCGACGTGAACGGAAGGTCGAAACAGAAACACATACCAAACCTGAACAATCTCTCGTTTTCCACCCTCTGTGCACCGCCGATCATGTATCGACTGTGGCTCTTCGCCAGTTCATCATCGCTTATGTCGTGGGCCTTCATCCCCTGCTTCTCTAACGTCGCTAGGAGTTCGGAAACTTCTTGCGTTCTTGAATTTGTTGCTAGTTTGAATGACAGGTACACCTGGGCTATGTCGGGCGAGTTGTACCGATAGACAAACTCCGTTGTCGCTCTAGGGTGTATCGCAGTGTGTAACTCAATAAAACTGTATTAGGAATTCCTGATGTCAGTTTGTCGTCGCAGGTGGAATGAAAACATAAATCCGATCAGACTAACCTGCCAGGCTTTTCGGGGATCTCCACACTCAGCAGCGCTTCGCGTCCCTCACCGAGTTCTGCACGTTCTGCAACGAAACGGAGCCTATCGAAGTTCATGTTCGCGCCACTGATCACGGCGACGAACCGTTTTCCGGCCCCAACCAGGTTGTTGTCAGTGATGTAACGTTTCAGACATGCAAGGCTGACTGCGCCGGCCGGTTCAGTTATGGATCGAGTTTCTATCAGGAAGGGGGGAGGGTCAGGGCGTCAGCGGGGTGTATTGATGGGCTGGTTAGGGGTTTCTGATCGCAACCGACAAACCTTCAAAAACATCCTTGATGGCGGCACAAATTTCGTCTGTGTTCGCTTTCACGACCCCATCAAGAAGTGTTTTACAAATCCTGAATGGCTCTTCACCAACGATCTTGACCGCGGTTCCGTCAGCAAAAGGCCCAACCTCACTGAGCGTGACGCGCTCGCCATTCTGCAGGCTCTTTTCCATCGCATCTCCGTCCATTGTTTCCGCGCCAATGATCTGAGTGGAAGGACTGCCGATCCGTTTTATGTACTCGGCGATTCCAGCGACCAAGCCCCCGCCCCCTACAGCAGCAAAAACCGCGTCGAGAGACTCCGAGTCGGGCATTTGTTTTAAGATCTCCATACCAATGGTCCCCTGGCCGGCAATGACCAGAGGGTCGTCGTATGGTGGGACAAACGCCAAGCTGTGAAGACCAGCAAGTCGAATACACTCCACCTTTGCTTCGTCGAAGTCTTGTCCGTGTAGCACGACCTTGGCTCCCAATCGTGAGACATTACGAACTTTGATACTCGGTGTTCCTTCCGGCATGACGATGGTGCAAGGTATTCCCAACTTTGTACCGGACATTGCAACTCCCTGGGCATGGTTTCCTGTAAACATCACCATCCGGGGTCAACGGTTTCTAACAACCGGCACCATAACGAGTACGCACTAACCGGCACTACAGGTTATGACGCCTTTCCACCGCTCATCCTCTGAGAGACTCGCCATGAAGTTGTATGCGCCCCGGATCTTGAAACTGAAAACCTCATGAAGATCTTCGCGTTTAAGGTAGATCTTGTTGCCCAATTTCGTGCTTAAATTTTCGGCGAAGACCAGAGGTGTTTCCTTGACGATATCGTAGACTTTTGACGTTAAGATGAGACGCAGATAGTCAGGTTCCCCCGACGGAAGGATGTAGTGTTTTGGTAGCCTGGGGAAAGTCAGAGGGTCCGGAGCGTGCGAGGCGTACTCGATGGTCGCTGAGGAAGTCATGGGTTCTGAGGAATGCACGAACCCGGTGCAGGTCGTTTTCATGTCCTGAGGGGACTAAAGTGACCAGCGTAAATCTGTCGTGGATCTCGGCGGCGGGCCAGAGTCAGATTAGTAGTCGCGCTAGTGAAAGTGCTTTAAATGGCTCTTTATCAATGTTTCCAAGGTTTTGTAGTGGGACTACAATTTTTTCTTACTTGATTTGTTACGAGATTAGGACTCTTTTGTATCCCCTCATCTGGAACCTTGGTCACACCATGGTTCAGTAATATCCGACGGACTGATCGCGAAAAACTCGTTCTTTCTTTGCACCGTCATGGCCAATGTCCCCCCAATGGGTCCCCCACCCTCTCCGAAGGAGCCGAGACGGTCAGGGAGACGTTCAGTGCCCTCACACTCATCCAGTAAATCACCGGCCCCCTCCCCACTCCCCGAATCTGCCCCCCGCTTGAAAGAGAGCCGACCTTCGCTCCCCTCATCCTCCTCGTCGCGATCCAAACGTTCCAAACAAGAGGAAGTTGATGAATCTTTTGAAGATATGCCAAAGCCACCCACAAATCACCACAACAACGGCCGCAACAAGCGCAAGCCCAAAGACAAGCAATCAACCCCGACCCCAGCGTCGATAGACAACAATCACACACAGAAGGACACACGAGTGTCTGAAGAACCTGCGGATACTTCAGCCCAAGAGGAAGAGGGCATTACTCGTTGTATCTGTGGTAATGCCGGTTCGTTCACTTCGTGGCCATATTCCGCCCTTCTCACACCATCCCCTTCTTTCACTCTCTCATAGAGGATGAGCCTGACACAGGTGAAGTCATGGTCCAGTGTGATATTTGTAGGGTCTGGCAACATATAACGTGCATGGGGATTGAGGCGCCACCGGACGACGCAGATTACTTCTGCGAGCAGTGTCGGCCTGACCTCCACCCAAATCTGTTAAAGTACGTATCACAGTCTCCTATCCCACAGCCGCCGATTGAACAGTTAGCGCTGCCAGAAGGTTGTCCAGGAAGCCTCGCGATCGCCACCCTTCCGCCAACTCCCACCATAGTTCAGGCCAAGCCCACAGTGTTCCGCGTTCCTCGCGCTCCCACTCCCCAATGGCCAACATAAAGCCCTCGAAACGCAGGAACACGATGAACAGCAGAGATGCGGCCTACGAAGAGAGCGTTAAAGCGTTGATCGCGGCAACAGCTGCCGAGGCATCAGCTTTGCCACCTCCATCCCCAGTGAACGGAAGGGACACTGCAGAGGCCGAGGAGGATATGGAAAGTGTATTAGGTAATCAGCGTCGGAAACGGAAACGTCCTGATGACGACAGGTAAACAATCACAGCTAATCGCCTGGACGCCCGTGCTGAAACTTGCCTCCAGCCTTTCTGTCAAACGTACAAGATCTGGATCCACTGCATCCGAAATCCCCACAATGCCCCAACTACCTGGCGAGGAACCCATTGCCAGCACAAGTATTCCGAAACCAACTCCTTCTACTGGAACGAGACCGCGCCAGAGGAGAGGTGGAGGTCGGAAAACCGCCCAGGTCACAGATTTCGGTGGATCCGGCGACGTCGACGAAGGTGAAATCAAAATATCCTTATTTGCCTCCGAAATTCTCACGCTTGGATACAGTCCTCCCACCAAAACGACAGAGCAGAGCTAAAGGTAGGTCCTCCACTGCGTCACGATGCAACCAAACGCGTGTTCACCACCCGGAATTACAGGCGGCAATGAAGGGAGGAGGGGCGGCCACAACAACACCAAAGTTGACGCCGGATCAACAGGTCATCCTCGTGCCCATCACAACATGCATACATATGCAGTCGCTCAGCAGCCATTGTACACCTCATGGGGTTTGCCGGATTATCTGGCGCACTTAGAGCCCATGCTCCCCACAGACATCCCTCGGCCGCTCGAGATCCGTGCTTCGAAGGACTTCACCGATATATCAACTGAACGGGGCGTCAAAGTGAAGTGGCCCAGCAAGCGGACCAGCATCGGCGATATGAACAAACGAGTAAGGGCCTTGGTGGAGTGGGTGGGGAGGGAGCAAGCGGGCGCGCTGGAACGCGGGAGGCGGAGGGAGGCGCTGATCAAGGTTCTCGTCACTCAGGCTAAACAAGGGCCCCAGCCCGTCCCGGAGAACGACGCCATGGTCACCAATGACCAACCTCTCACCGACTCTCCGGTCGGGGAAAAACCAACCTCATCGCTGTCGCTCTCGTTCGAGCTAGACTCTTCTCCACCTCCGACGATGAAGATGATGGAAGAACTGATGACAGAACTTATCAACTTCCAGGAGCGGTTTGGGCCTGGAGCGAAGAGCAAGGAGCGAGAGCGTAGGGTTGTCTCCTAATTTCTTTTGCCTGCGTTACTATTATTTCCCGCATCCCTCCCATCCCCTTTCCATTTCCGCCTCCCCGCCCATCGTTATCCGTCTGTATTATTAGCCAAATCACGTGCACCGACCCATGTTTTGAGTTCTTACCGGAAGATATTCGCTAATTATAATGGCTTCTCCTTCATCACCTTTACTCGACCTCTCGGATAACGACGAGGATGAACGTGTGTATCAGGACCACCCCGGAGACTACTCTGCGAGAATGGATGAGCTCTTCGCAGACCAGAGTGAGGGGGACGAAGAAGGCTCGCTATCACAATCCCCCCGGTCCGGAGGCGTGAAGGTCACAAAAGCTACTTACCGAGAGCAGCTTCGGGATGTCCTGGGCTCTGAAACTACCGGAGAGGACGACGAGGCTGACGACCTTGACCATTTTTTGTCGCACAAAAACGGGTTCTCAGATGATGAACACCCAGGACAATCCGTATCCGACCCGCAGAGACCGGTCAGTCTCAGCACGCCTTCAGGGATTCATGCCGACATACTGAACACGTTGTCAACTACAGATAATTCACGTCGAACATGCCGAAACAGCGTTATCAGACCCACCATCCTCGGCCCCATCCACGACATTCTCGCCAGACCGGTTCGCCTCTACCCTCCCTGCACTCCCGAACATGAAACCCTCGTTCCTCCATCCAACATTATCCCGACTACGTTCTTCCTTCACACACGTGGCCTCACAGCCGAACTCCGTCGCTACATCTAACTCACAATTATCCAACGAACATTCACCCGAATCATCACACTTCTCCGCACTCTCAAATGATCGACCAACGATGATCCAACCGGAGGAAACCCCAAAGCGGCCTGGGCGAGAGGTTTTCCAATGGACGCCATTGAACTCTATCTCGAATTTCATCTATTCCCAAAAGGTCTCGAAAGCCTTAAACACGATGGGAACTACAAACTTGGGAACACCTACAGTCATGGCTGCTAATGGGTTAATTTGCGTAGGGACGGAGACCGGTTTCATCTGCGTCTTTGACTTTAAACAAAACCTGAAATGTATTTGCGGGGCAGGTGCTATTGGTAAGGACGGTTCGTCCTGCTTTCCTTGACGCCATCCTCATAATGTGTCGTTTCAGACGTGAATGTTGGCGCTGTAACATCACTGGCACTATCCCAAGATCACACTTGGATTGCTTCTGGTCATGTCTCTGGCCACGTCCGCGTATTTGACCTGAACAAACCAGAAGTTCCCGCTCGCACCGTGCCGCCGACATCTCCAGCCGCCGTAAGGGATGGACGGCGGGAGGGTCATTTCCCCGGGACTGCGATCACGAGCATAGGTTTCGTGGCTGGGAGGCATACAGCCATCGTCACAGCCGATGAGAACGGTCTGGCGTTCTATCACAGTCTGGGGAAGGTTCTCTTTGTCGATGCTACTGATGTAATTCGGATATTGGGCAAGTACCCCGAAGATGGGCCACCAGAAGCAACTCCGCGGGGTGGAATTGGTTCCAGCTCCATGCCCTTTCACAGAAGACGCGAACGGAAAGCCAATGTCATTCTCGCGATGGCGCCCCTCCCGCTAGGAACGTGTCCTCATCGGACGGATGGATACAACCTCATCGCGATAGTGACTCCTGTGAAGTTAGTGATTGTCGGCCTGAAGCCTAAGCCCACGACGTGGTATCGTCGCCTTCGTCGGGATAACGAAGAAAAAGGCCCAAGGGATAGGTGGAAGGGCACTCTGGCTTGGTTTCCTTCCGTAGAGGACCCCTCCTCAATCACTGAAAACCCGCCTTCGAAGAACCGCTCGAAGTTGGGGCCCGAGGGGACGATGCCGATGTTGATATTTAGCTGGGGTAAACTGTTCCACTTGATTCGGGTTTCCGAGAAGAAAGTTACACAATCTGTCAAGAATGCGAAAACGGGAAAGATTTCGGAAGTCGAGTTCGGAGCGATTGTAATTGAGGAAGTTTCGACGTGGACTGTCGACGAGGTCGTCCTCGCCGTCAGGTGGCTAAGCGCAAACGTGGGTTCATTCTTTATCCTTGGGTGACTTGGGGATCGTTGATGATGGGCTTGCAGCAAATTCTCGTCCTCACACAGAATTCTCTCCAAGTTCATGACGTAAACACCAAGAAACTCATTGAACGATCGTGGTTCAACGCCCAGTCTTTGATGTCTCCAACATTGTCTCAGACGGCCAGCAGGAATGTGGTATATGCCGATTCTGTCCTGGATGTCGCCCACAGTATTCGGGTGTACAAAACCAAGATATTCATTTTGGTGCGTGCTTCCCTCATCTCAATATTTCAACGCTTAGTTGATCGGAATTATAGGGAAGGGATGCGTTACAGGTTGGCACTTTATTGACCTGGGCCGACCGAGTCCTCGCATTTGTCATGGAAGGAGATTTTCTGAACGCAATTCAGCTCACGCGATCCTATTATGTCGGTGAAGCCGAAGGCAATAGAAACGGCCTTCCTGAGGACCCAGAAGCCCTAAAGGAAGAAGTCGGGACGAAGATGCGGGAGTTGATGACCGCCTCGGCCCGTTATACCTTCTCAGAGGATCGTTTGACGGACAGTACCCATGTAACCCCCGACAATCGCGGTGTTGACAGAACGTCCCTTTTCGAGAACCTGGTATCAACCTGCGTACGGGCCTGTTTGGCTCTGGGTGACCTTGATTTCGTTTTTGAAGACCTCTTTCAGCACTACGACGATTCCGGGATCTCGATGATTTACCTGACCCAACTGGAGCCCTTCATCCTCAACGGATGTATTTCTCAAGTCCCTCCACGAATCACCCAACGAGTAATCGCGATGCACGCGGAGGATGGTCATCCAGATCTAGCGGAACAGGTCATCTGGCACATCGATCCTCTCTGCTTAGATATAAATCAAGCCATCAACCTATGTCAATCTCACCATCTCTATGACGCCCTGATCTATGTCTATACTCGAGCGCTCCAGGATTATGTATCTCCGATCGTTATTCTCATTGGTCTCATCCGCAAGGTTCAGCAATTTCGCCGGGATCGAGCGTATCGGAGCAGTCCTGCGGAGATATCGGAACAAGAGGCCGCCATCGAACCCTACGTGATCAACGCCTACAAGATCTACCCATACCTGTCCGACGTCCTGACCGGAATGACTTATCCAAGCGAGGAGCCGTTGTCAGATTCGGAGGCCGATCGCGCGAAGAAGGATATCTATACTTTTCTATTTTTCGGGAGGTCGAGCGTGTGGCCCATGGGAGAGGGTGGTAAACTTGTGTTAACTTCAGACGAGGAAGGAGGAGTCGAACCCACGTATCCCTATCTCCGCCTCCTTCTGCGGTTTGATGCGGAGTCCCTCCTCAATTCTCTGGACCTTGCTTTCGAGGATTCCTACCTGAATGAGGAGACCCGCGGAGTCAGCCGTTTAGCGATCATCAAGGTCCTGTTGGATATCCTATCATCATCTGACCTCTCACCTACCGACGCGATGTTCGTCAATATCTTCATCGCACGGAATGTACCGAAATACCCACATTTCATCCAGATATCTCCCTCCGCCCTTCACGACATCCTGATTTCCCTTGCCGAATATCCTGACGAGAGCACCCGAGAAGACCGGCAACTGGCAGCGGAGTACCTGCTCTCAGCTTATACGCCGCATGAAGGGGAACGCATACAACGGATATTCGAGGAAGCAGGGTTCTACAGAATTCTACGGCATTGGCATCGTCAGGAACGGATGTGGAGACCCTTGATCTTTGCGTATCTCCATGATCCAGAGTTACGGGCGTCCGAGGTCTTTTCAGCAGTGGAAGACATTTTGAGGCAATTATCACGGCCGACGGGAATAACCTCTTCCGAGCCGCGCGACACACTATCGGACGCCTTGCCAGACCTCCTCCATAACAGCGTTACGAACACGGCACTAACAATCGACAAGTTTACGCCGGATTTGCACGAGAAGGCCATCGATATCTTGGGAGACGGCGTCGCCCCCCAACGTTTCGCTTATTTACGATGCTTGTTCGGCCTTCCCCCATCTCACGACGATCTCTCCGATGGTTGGCGCGCAGTCACGCCCTCTCCCACGACCCCTCAGTCGCTCCGCCTTCTTTTTGTCGGTTTACAATGCGAATTGGATCGGTCCAACGTGATCACTGCTCTGAAACAGTTCCCTGTGGACTTCTTCGAATGGTCGGACGTGGTTAACGTTTGCGAAGCTCAGAAGGTGTATGACGCAGTCGTTTGGTGTTTGGATTGGAAGGGCGATAGCGAGGGGGCACTAAAGAAGGCGAATTTCATCCATAGAGACCTCACCGCGGAGATTATTGGGAACTGGGGTTCCGAGGAATCCTCTCGGAATGAGATTACCAGGCGGGTGGATACTATAGTCGCAGTTTCTCAACAGGCTATTCGGATATGCCTCCATTACTCTCGCCTCCCCGATCTACCGACCACGGTCAACGTGCAAGACATGTGGTTCGAGCTTCTCAAAAGTCAGATGGAGTGCGCTCAGGCGGTCTCCGCGAATATTGCCCTCCAAGGACCCTCAGCAACACGGGACGACGAGGACCAACCGCCTACGCAGGAGGCCACGCTGACGAGACTTCGGACGCTGGTGCAAGAAACTTTCAGTTCACTCGTCTCCGTCAGCTCTTCGCACCGGATATCGTTTCCGAAATTGTTCAAGCGGCTGGTCGACTCCGCCACGCAGACATCGAAGGAGACGCATTACAATGAGTTTAGGACCATCCTCACCGGGATGATGGAGTCCTACCGTTCCGACGGTGACATCTTGACGATCACGAAGCGGATCCTGGATGGGGATGTGTTTGACACTGTTGAGGAGCTCAGAAAGGTCAGGTTGAGGGGGTGCAAGTTGGAACGAGGGACGACCTGTAGTTTGTGCGGGAAGGACTTGTTGTCTACGACTGGAGGAGGCCCACAGACAGATGGATTCAAGCTCTCCCTCGGCGGAGTGGCTTATCACGCCTCCTGTTTCCAGAAAACCGCAGTGTAGCTTATAGCATCAACTTCATCCATTACATTGCCGCCTCTGGACGATAGTGATATTCGATCTAAGAGTCGAGAAGAACGGGCTCGAAAAAAAAAAAAAAGATGCGCGAGTTAAAAGATCGGGGGAGGGAGGTTAGGTTGGCTGTGGGTGTATGTATGTACAAAAGTGGACCTGCAGGATATAAAATTACTGGTATAGATACAAAGCATGAAGACACGTCAATGCTTCATCAGCAGAAGAAGAGGAAAGGGGAGAGCGACTGTTAATGAGTGATGGGGGGTCGAGTGAGTATCAAGTCGCAAAACAGTTCATATAGATCCAGGGTATGCATGCAGTGATCGAAAAACGAAGGAGAGGAGGGAGGGGAGAAATTTATAGGAACATGAAAGGCAAAAAAATTATGGTTCCGTCACGTTGACTTGTGGCGGGGACGGAGTTACCATATTATCTACTGCGCTCAACACGCTTGTCGACCATTCGACCTCTCCATTTTCCTCGTCCAAGAACGCGATGCTCAACCTGCTGTGACGTCCGAACGGATGTTGTGAGGAACTTGGCTCGTTGGTGGAATAGCGGTTGAATGAGATCACAGATCCCGAAGGGGTCCCTTCCGGCGTCTCGTACATTGCAGAGGCGGGGGACTCGGTTGAGGCACCAGAGTTCAGCCTGCTCATGATTGGCGGCGGCGGCGCGAGAGTCAATCCGCTGTCTTTGTAGCCACCTGACTTGTTTTCATCCCCACTTCTACGACCCGGAAAGCCAAACCTGAATGGTGATTCGTTCAGCTTGACCTCTAGAACGGGGGGCTGCGGTTCTCCCACGGTCTTTTGGCCTGGCTGAACTTGGGGGATGGGGGAAGAAATTGACATCGACCTCAGAGAAGAGCCCGACTTCTTAGAGAAAAGCAGGTTCAAGGATGGGCGACTAGATCTTTTGCGTATTGGTGATGGTGACGGAGACGAGATGGGGAAAGAAAGATTAGGGAAAGTTATGGATTTACGTAAAGATGAGGGAGTCGCAGGGGCGCTGACTGAGGTGGGGAAGGGGATGGGGGAAGTGGTGATTCTTCGTGAAAGATATTCAAAGGGCGGTTGATTCTGGTCGGCGATCATCGGAGGAGCCAAAGGCGTGTCCTTCGCGACAGAAAACACAAGAGAAGGGGGCTTGGAAGAAGTCGAGGGAGTGGCCAGGGATTCGGCGGAGGAAGACAATGGAAGAGAAGGTTTGCGGGTGAGCGTATTCCCGTTGTTGAGCACGTCATGGAACGATACGTCGGAAGCAGAGGTGTCATCCTGAAGCGACGAGGAGTCCGTGGAGGTCATATCTGGCGGGGAGTTTATACTCAGCAACGAATCTGTGGTTTGCAAACAGATCGTTTCGACTGGACCTCTCCTCATTCTCATGTTCCTGGGTCTGACGCCAGTTGAGCTACCACTCTCCGAATCGACGTCCGTGGTGGGGCTGGGTTCCATAGAGGAAGGTTGGGACACGTCCAAGTTCTCCTGAGCCTCTGCATCTGACTGAGCAGGCGTCTCGACGGTTTTCGGAGGAGCCTTCCAGATATCTTCAGACTCGCATAACACTCGAAGCAAGCTCGGGTTTATGCTCAAGCTGGGACAGAAGACGAGCAGGAGGTTTGCCAAGGGCATTTTCGTCTGGTGACTCCTGTTCACAGTCGCCTTGATGAGCTCGACCAGAGTATAAAGCAAGTCACGGTTTTCCTGGGGGAGCCGGATGATAAGCGCCGCGAGCGCGTGGATGGAGGATTGTGAGGGTGGGCGGACTCCGCTGAAGCTCGGCATGACAAGGGTTGATAATGAAGGAGGCTTCCTCATCTGGGTACCGCTCTTCGGGTTTGACGGCAGGGAAGGGCCTACACTTCCGACTCCACGTGTGGAGTGGGGGGCAGTCTGTGTCTCAGAAACCTCTTCCGCGACCATCACGGCCTCGAAGTAAGGGTGAAGACTAGTCGTTAATATCGATTCGGGAACTGGGACCGAGCTGTCAGTTAGACGAGATTAAACTATTGAATATCGAGGCGCCAACTCACGTTCACGGAGATAAGCCTTGAACAGCGAAGAGATAACGTGAGGGTCGACATCACACGGGTCACATTCTACGAGGTTGTAATCGACACCCTGGTCAAACTCTGCACGCAAACAATTGACGCGGGATGCCCTTCCACTGAGCCTGGAACGACGGAGGTAAGTTTTTGATACCTACAGCCCAGATTCACCAAAGGCGTACCTGAAAAGACCCTCTTCCTGAATACCCCAAGCCAACAAATGCTGAGTACATCTCAACACAAGAGCGGGTAACAGCCTATCCTGAAGCGGCGGAATCTTATCAGCCTCCCATCCTTCTCCGTAATATTCTCCGGAAAGCAACTTCTGTTTGACTTCATCCACGGCGGTGTCTCTGACACAGTCAACCAATCGTCTACCAAAGACCGCCCCACCACCAATCGATAGCGGTCCTCGCATGATCCGCCCGAAATTCAAACTAGTCGCTCCAGATTGCATAGACATCTTGTCGTCAATCGACACGGAGGACTGAGAAGAAGGGATGCTCCAAGTTCCGGAGGGGCCGTCAGGAGTTCGCCTCCTGTGTTTGCTCGAATTCGATAAGGGGATCGAATGGCTGGACCCAGAGTTGTTTGGATGGCTTCGACTGATGTATTCCGAAAACTTGTCCTTGTATGAAGGGGGTGGACCGGAATTAGGGGTGAAATCACTCTTCGATGAAGATTGAATTGAAGGGTGAATTGATTTTGAAACCCATGAACGACCAATCTTTTCCATAGCCCTTTTACCAAGATCAATGGCCACGGGTGCAAGGTTCCCCGAGATGCTCAAAGTAGTTTGTCTGAATCCGCCAGGGAGCTTGGGACTGGCCGATCGATTAAGTTCAAGTGTGGGGGAGGGAGGAGGGGAAGGACGGTTGTTGTTTGAAGTCCAAGCTGCAAGACGTCCGCGAATGCCAGAACCAATGGTACGGTGCTGTTCGTTGCCACTCGAAAGAACGCCATGTTCACTTGCGTCGGTCCAAATAGGAGATAACGCCTTCGGAGGACCCAACAGCTGTCTCTTTGACGTGGAGTATGAGGGTCGGGGTTCCGGTTCACTCTCGATGCGAGAATGAAAGGATGTCGTGCTCCCAAAAAAGGTCGATTGGCGGCGTGATGGGTTTTTTAAGCCTAACGAAGGAGTAGAGGATGATTGCGGGAGAGATATGGGTTTGATGACCGCTTCCGTCTCGTCTGAATAAGAATCGTTCTCTTCAACCAGGTCTGAATCAGGAACGATCACGCTAACGCGTCGACTAGAAGGGACGACGGTGTTAACCGAATGGGCAGATTCGGCGAACGAAGCCGGTCGTGTCCCCCTGGGAAGGCCGGCTCCGGGTCTTATCGTTACATGGCTAGCCATAGTCGAATCGCTCTTGCGCCAGTCATCCTTGGCGGGGGAGTCGTTGGGACGGTGTGCTCTTCGCCTAGGTTCCACGTGTTGGACAGATGGATCATCCGATCGCGTGGGTACCTGTGATGATTCCTGTTGGCGCATAAATTGGACAGCCGCAGAGATTACAGGGCTGTTGATGATCACTGGGGCATTATCATCAGCCGAGGAGTCAGGCTTTGCACACAACTGTGGTGATAAGGAGGGGGGCGGAGGTGAAGGGTCGGAAGTAGATTGAATGGTGGGAGGTGGAACGGAGGAAGACATCGATAGCTTTCTGGGAGCGAGTCTCACAAGGTGCCTGGTGATGGAAGAGGGAGGTGGATTTGAAGTCGAGAATGGCAGAGAGGCAGATAAGGGGATCCGTGCCAGGGCCTGGGTGGGAATGGAGTTATTGTCGTCTCCGGATCGGTCTTTGTCCTTGTCCTTTTCCTCTTTGTCGGATTCGTCAGACTTTTTCCAGCGTGGACCGAAAGCACGCTTGAGCTTGTTGGAACCGGTACTCTGAGCCTGACCCATCTTGCCGTTGGTGATACCAGTCACTGACTGGAGCGGAAGATGGAATCTGCGAGACTTGGAGATGGAAGGTACGAACGGGGAAGGTGGACGAACGGGATGAGGGACGGGTGTGTGCTGATTCGCCATCTGGTCAGCTGTGGACTTGCCGGTGCCAGACGAAGACAACGAGGCCGTTGAATCGGCATCCATATGAAGTGCGCGAGACCTCAAACAGTTTCACAGGCCGGGCCTAGGTATCATACACAGCAAGAGCCGCCGGTCAAACGTGTAGGAGGCAAGGCAGTGATGGACGGGTTCTGCGTTCCTCCCTGATAGGATTAGTCGGGGGAGAGAAAGATGGACGTGCGAGAGAGACAAACCGACTGAAACGCAGACGACTCGGGACGGGGGGTCGGTGGGAGAGCCCGGTCGAAATATAAATGGCTGGTTGCATTGCGCCAATTTCTGATGCCCATGATCCCGGCACGGCCGCTTGCACACAAGACTAATTGTCCCATTAATTATAACACGTCCTACCCGTATACCATAGCTTTCTATCTACGTGTGCTGTAACGAACGCGAATTATTCTATCTGTATCGGAAAAAAAAATATCAAGGTGTAGCAAGAATCCTCTCTTTCACCAACTCGTACGTGAAGAACGAGGTGGCGATGCTAGGCGCAACTTTCACTAAGGCACAGGGATCTGATTTAGCATAGTCCGTGGCGAACGGGTTCCGTGCCGGACGTGGTCACTCACAAAGGTTGGCCCAAATCCCACGGTACAGTCCAGTGATACCCTCGTTCTTGACAATCCCGACCAGAGCTTGGAGAGCACCGTTGTATTGTGGTCCAAGTGCCGTGCCCATTCCTCGGACCTGCATTTTCCGCCGTAACACGTCAAACGGATATGTCAGGGTCTGAGAAATCGCCCCTGTTCGGTCGCAACGATTGGCATCAGCTTACAGTCCACGGAACATTATCCATTATCTTTCGGAGAGGAACTTACCAGCAAGGGCACCGCAGGTCAGCTTGCGGACGATCGTGCACTTATCCGGAGGTGTGATCACGCCCCTGAGGGCTTCATAGGCCGCAAAGTTAATGCCCACGTATGGTGCCACACCCGCTGCTGTAGGTACCATGCCACGGTAGAGTGCCAGAACGCCGCCTTCTTCCCGCATAACTTTGAGAGTCATCCCCCATACTGTGAGATCTTTGGGTGTCCAAGCGGCGTGCCTAGTCGTGTGGAGTGATGTTGATGAAGAAGCTGAAGCAGTATGATACCCGGATGCTAGTGAAGCTTGCTGTGTGGAAACTGTTGATGGTGTTCTATGTTGTACTGGTATTGATGCAGTAGCGATGGACAGTCTTGATCGTACGAGGTCTAGGGGATATGTTGTGCCTAAGATGCCAAGGGAACATATTAGTCGAGGGTGATCACCGACGAGGTGATGTAACAGGAATAGAAGGATTGGACGGACAGACTGAGGTTACTCCAGCTAAAGCACCTGCTGCAAGCCGTGTGGGTGTATCTAATGTCCTCTTCCCATTTTCGGTGAAGAGCTGGAGAGAGAGAAGGGAGTTAGCATCGGGCCAATCGATCATAACCAGGCCAACCGCACCTTCTTGAGTTGTTCGTAGGTAGTAAACTGGACAGCGCTGTACGGCACGATTCGCAAACAGTTGATTCCATTCCCTCTCATGTATCCAACGAAGCCTTCTTCGCGCCATATCCTCACCAGACTGCTCCAGACGCCCCGGTACTGTTTCTCGCCTCCCGAAGCAGGTTGCACCTGTCTGTTGGAACGGAAGATAAATCATACGGACCATCGTCAAACCTCTGGTCCCGGGCCAAAAGTCAAGGAGGAAGACTGACTGTATGATTTTGATGCGCTCTAAGGGGCTGACAACGGTCCGACTGGCTGCACCGGCAACGCCACCGGCAATAAAATATGTCGAGATCTGGGGGCTAAAGACAGACGAAAAGAATGTTGTTTGGGTCTTTTGAGGTGTTAATGATGTCGAGACCGATAGTGTCTGCTGTGTCGGTTGAGAGGCAGGGGTAGTTTCTGCACTCGTCGTAGTCGTGGTGGTCATGGCAAGCAATTAGAAGGGCGGAACTCGGACGTCTCTCGAGGGACGGATTATGGTGGATAATGGACCATTCAAGGGAGTTGATGAGAAAGAGGAAGAGGACACGGCCGAGTTCGCCCTGTCGTTGGAGAAGGGTCAGACGGCTCGGGCAAACTCAGTTAAAGGTTTGCAAGCTTGTTTTTCAGCACAGCCACCGTCGAAATTATCTGATTTTCTCACTCAGAGTTTGTATTGTCAATGACCTGGCTCTTATAGTAACCGTACGATCACGACCACAGTAACCACCAAAACCTCAGGGAATCCCAGCCATGGCTCACGGTGAATAGTAATGCTCCCTGGAG
>Ga0307512_10002484_pt1 | contig 23222 bp, 21 predicted proteins | sample 14_EM_MG_FD_200267 | JGI IMG/M metagenome (GOLD analysis project Ga0307512, IMG submission 200267) | Populus trichocarpa ectomycorrhiza microbial communities from riparian zone in the Pacific Northwest, United States - 14_EM | ecosystem: Host-associated > Plants > Roots > Unclassified | place...
CCGGAGCGGCGAGCGTAATATACAACGCGACGCGTCGCAAGAATAAGAGGCATGGTATAATAGCCGCCGCAAGGGAGGTATGCAACGCGACCCGTCGCTTGGGCGACGGGTCGCGTCTGATTCTCCATCAGAGGGTACGAGGTTCCGCCAGAGCCGTCAGAGCCGTCCGGAACACCCGGGTGTTTCAGACGGAAACTAGAGTTGTTGCTGATGCAACTAACACTGTTGACGTTCCGTTGACGCTCATTTTCATGATGCGGCAGGGAGCATGTCGCTGTTGTTTTTGTCAATTTAGGCTGCCAATATTTGATACATTGTTGTCTCCAACCAATTGGAACATAAATTACCCACAATGCAAAGCTGAAAATCGTGGACGCTCCGTTGATGCTCATTCTCAGGATGCGGCAGCGAGCATGTCACTATTGTTTTTCCCAGTAAAGGCAGCTAATATCTGATAAATGGATGTCTACAACCAATCAGAACATAAATTATCCAAGATGTGAAGTTGAAAATTGCTGATGCTCCATTGACGCTCATTCTCAGAATGGGGCGGTGACCGTGATGCTGTCTCTTTAGCCTATCAAAGCTGCCAATACATTGATTATGCATAACACCGACTAAATCACTGTGTACTTACCGTACTTACAAAACAACAAATCTTTCATCCTGCATTGACGCTCATTCTCAGAATGGGATGGTGACCATGTTGCTGTCTCTTTTGCCTATAAAAGCTGCCAATAAATCGGTTATGCATAACAGTGAGAAAATCACTGTGTAATTACTACACATACTAAACCAAAAATTGTTGACGCTCCATTGACGCTCATTCTCAGAATGAGGCGGTGACTGTGTTGCTGTCTCTTTTGCCTATAAATGCTGCCAATACATCAGTTATGTATAACAGCGACCACATCACTGAGTATTAACCGTACTTACAAAACCACAAATCGTTGACGTGCCGTTGATGCTCATGTTAATGTATTGTCCATTCAGCATCTGCTGCCATCGATAATAGTTTTCATCATGATTTGATCTTCTTGATAGTCTGTCTCACAGATTGAGACTTGGCCCTGTGGCAAAGCCGAGCGCAGTAACATTCTTGCACTGTTCGCTCTCACATGACTGAAATTTATGTATCTTGTCAAAGGGTTCATTGCGCCTGGTATACATCAGTCTATCAACCGGTATTCACAAGGTACTTCTCACCATTCTCCCATATTATATCTCTAACTAAAACTGTCGGTTAAGATATGTAAAGAAGCTGGTGAAACATTGACGCATTCTTTCCAACTTTTTCTTCACTCCCGAGTTCCTGCTTGTTTCGATTGCATTGACCGTCATCAACACCTTCTCAGCCTGCCTCTTTGACTTCCATGTAGGCTGAATCGATCCGGGAACATTTGGCGCAGCGAACACATCCCGCTGTTCTGGGCATTCCGGATCCTCAATACTCTTGCCTTGCTCTATATCAGATTCAACGTCTGCTGCACAATGTTCTTCACTGTTATTTGAATTTCCTAAGTCCCCATTCCAGTTAAGCCAATCTTCAGTGTCCGAAATGCTTTCTGGTGCGCTATCCACATCACTTTTGACTGGATGACGGTTGATTCTTCAGATTCAGCGGACATTTAATATTTGAGTTCGGCCTCCAGGGAGTTCCTTTGCAGACAAAGGTGGTAGCAAAGGAGATCTTCATGACTATGTAAATGCAGCCGCAACATCATGTTGAAAGAGTGACGACGATACTCTGATGATCTCTTACATATCCGACATGTATTCCACGGTGGTCATCTGCTTGTTTTTAATGCGAGTTGCCTTCTGACTAGTACGTAGGTTTTGGCTGCGCTTTCACATCTCCAAAAAGTTGTGAACCTTGGCCATTCTGCGCAATGTCCTGTCTTCCGCCTCTTTCTTCGTTTCCGAGTCATTTTCTGTGTTCGTTGCATACAATTCTGGGTCAGCGCCTGCCAAAATCTTGTTACTGGCTCGAGCAAACTCCCTTACGATGACATTTTTGCGAATGGTCCCGCCTGCGGTTCTTGGCTGCCTCCAGCGGATAACATCTCGGCCAAGGGAAAAACTGGCCTCCACTCCAACACCATCTGGTATGATGGAGACTATGTCGCGCGCCACATTAGAGAGATCGGCGAACTTGGAGTGCGTTTCCTCCTGTTGACACCACCAGTTGGTCATGTCCAGTCACCAGAATGTACTGCTAATCTCCATTGGGTCGGAGTGGTAATCATTGAGATTTCGATTAATTTGCCCCCAGTTCTTTTGTGCTTCAGGTGGAGAATTCGAATAGAGCCTGGCGGCAGTCAATAGATGTGCTGCGCCATCGCTTCGTCCGGGTGTCATCTTAGCCACATTGTCAGGCGTTAAGTATTGTTCATCATCGCTGGACAAATCATATGTATCAAAGGATGATTGACAGGATCCTGAAGCCCTTGCAGAGGGGATGAGATTGCTCCTGTGTAAGCTTTGGTGCTTATTGACAGGCACACGTCGATGTTTGGCACAGTATTCATTCTCAACATACTTCAGAAAGGCCTCTTGGTATTGGGTAGTATAGGATGTCTTGTCCTCAAGATTAATATCCATTCCCTTGTCCCACATTCTAAACGAGCGCAACTTCCAAAAAGGATCGAGAATATGTGCAGAAATGAGAAGCATGCCTGTTGTTGGAGTCACTTCAGCGTAGTATTTGGACATCTTCTGTCGAGCTAACTTCATAGCGAAGTATAAGTCTTCCTTCCATGGAGTCTTCTTCTTAGCCAAAGGTCGCATCACGCCGTCCATATGATCAAACATGTCATTGTACACTGTGATAACGTGATGCAATGTGACTGTATGCCTCTTTAACATCCACAGGGTCCATTATTGAAATGGCCTCAATACTTCAATGACATACTTCACAATGGTCCACTCATCTGGAGTTGTGAAAAGTGGCTGGTCATCGGTGTATTTTGGATTTTGCAGCCACTCGCCTGTGAATTCCTGTAATCGGTGGGCACACTCGAGCAACGCCAGTGTTGAGTTAAACCGTGTCTTCACATCCATAATTCGTAGGACCACGATGCGAACTTTGCCTTTTGGACCTTCAATGAACTCGTTTCGATGACCAGGTGTGTGCGTAATCAATACAGCAAGCATTCTCTGCAATATGAAGGTCAATTTCAGGACTCTCAAAATCTCATGAAATACGCACTTTCACTATTATCTTATCTAAAGCTGGTTTGATGGCTGATGCCATATTGATTCTAGCGTTGCCTTCTTTTCAAAGTCTTTGACTCTTCCCATTGACTATGCTTTCATTCTCTCCAAACTGCTGATCGCGCTCATGGGCTTCCCAAAACTTGGTGCGGCCTTTTACACCGAGACTGCTCATGAATTCACCTAATGTCAGCTTTATGAAGTGCGCCATGCAAGGTATGTGGTTCCTCAAAGCAGGCCACTGGATTGCAGAGGTCTCGAGTGATGATTGCAGCTCGCGTGCTATCGAGGAATTTGAGGAAGCTTTATCAGTCGTATGACTAAGCAAACGGCCGTTGGTAAGCTCAAAATAATCCAGCACATCCTTCAAATGTATGGCTAGCCTCGCTCCAGTATCTTGCACCTTGACCTATCATCCTTAATTAGCTTTCGAAACAGGAAACAAACAGGCGATCAACCTCATTGAAAGCAATCTGAACTTCATGTAATGCCCAATTTCGATCCATATAGTACACAATGAGTGACGTTATGGCTAGTTTGTTTGGTGATGTCCATCCGTCCAATGATAAACTAACTTTACTTCGTGACAGCAATTGCTTTTTAATTGCATCCATGGTCAGTGCACAATCCCTCTCGCAAATGTTGCTAAGGGTTGTAGCGGATGGCAGCACCAGATCATGACGTAATGCCTTATATGACCGTCGTAGCTCTAGATTCGATATAGTGTTCCATGGAATATGAGCCGAAACAAATCCTAACATGAGGTAGCGATTCCACATGTCTTGGTGACATTCGGAAGTTTCAAAGTCCTTAGCTGGTAGTTTGGAACATAGTGTCTGTCATTTCGATCAATATGGATCAACCTGGATGTCAAATATGATCTTCCTCTGTGAACTTACTATTGTGATTTCTCGACTTTCTTGCCTCTTCAGGATGGCCAAAGCTGTTTCATCGACCGTCCAATTTGTCAATTCAGTAACTTTGGACTATGTTAATTCGTTCAACTTTGCGATGTGAGCTTTTGCCAGCAAGTGTTTCCCCATTGAGCTGGTCCCATGTTCTGATGGATGGCGAACAACTTGATGACAAACAATACAAATGATGCCAGGGCTGCCTGTCTCCTGAATTCGGCAGTGAAAATAGAATCGCCACGAAGGCGCATGTCTAGAATTGTTCCAAGCAATAGTCCGCTTCGAGTCTAGATTCATTGCAGCCCACCAAGCATCGAAGACGATTCGTAAAGTAAGGTCGCTCAAATCACGAATAAAGACACGTTCATATTTGGAAGAGGTCATAACCTCGAGCAATGAGGTGTTCAAAGATTCTGAATCCCACATGACGGTAGGAATTAGAAAGCTGGGTAATCCGACTCGAACGACTGCCGAAGGTAATGACTCAGTGCAGCAGACTGCGGGTTCTTAAATATTGACTCTACAGCTACAAGTAAAATAATCAGATCTGTGAGACATTGCAAGTATCTTTGTGAAGTTGAATACAAGGGCATATTGAAAAGACTGACCGCGTGAGACTCAATTCAGTAACAATCCGATGCAGTTCATTGCCGTGTAGCTTACTGAGCCCCCACAAAAATTGTTGACACTTGGTGGGAACTGAATTGTAGAAGGCGGACGTGATATCGTCAGTAGCATTTTTGCCCGTAAAGGTAGCTGACAAGTGGATTATGGGATAACGTCGTTCCATAGCCCTTACATTATCCAAGATGCATGACCAAAAATCGCTGACACTCCATTGACGCTGATTTTGAGGTGGTGGTAGCGATATCATCAGTAGCATTTTGGCCCATAGTGGCCACAGCTGCATTGATTATGGGTCAACGGCGATGCACAGCGCTTTGAGTGTCCATGATGCAAGACCAAAAATTGTTGACGCGCTGTTGACGCTCATTTTTAGGAGGTGGTAGCGATATGGTCACTAGCATTTTTGCCCATGCAGACAGCCGATGAGTTCATTATGGGTTAACGCTGTTCCATAGCCCGCAGATTGTCCAAAATGCAAGACCAAAATCATTGACGCTCTGTTGACATTCAATTTTTGGAGGTGATAGCGATATCATCAGTAGCATTTTTGCCAATAAAGGCGGCCAATACATTGAATATGGGTTAACGCCAATGCACAGTGCTTTGAGTGTCCATAATGCAAGACTAAAAATTGTTGACACTCTGTTGACGCTCATTTTTAGGAGGTGGTAGCGATGTCGTCTCTGACATTTTTACCCTTAAAGGCAGCCAACACTTCGAATATAGCTTAATATCGTCGCACAGCTTTTTCATTATGCAAGATGCAAGAATGAAAATCGTTGACACTCCATTGACACTCATTTTTAGGTGATAGTAGCAATGTCGATGCTAGCATTTTTGGCCTTAAAGGCGGCCAATACTTTGATTATGTGTCACAGTAAGCATGTCTCTTTTTCATTATCAAACTCACAAGACCGAAAATCATTGACGCATCGTTGACTCACATTTCCAGGATGGGTCAACGAGCTTGTCTCTATCCTTTTTACCTATAAAACCTGCCAATACAATCACTTTGGAAGGATGTGACTATGCAGCCGTTTGTTTGCCGAAAATGTAATACTAAAAGTCGTTGACGCTCCATTGACGCTCAACTTAATGACATACCAACAGTCAGCGGATGCTCAACAATTGTATGTATAAATGCATATAGTCGTTATTAGCTGCCAATGAATCATTTCTATGTACAAACATTTGAATCCACAAGCTTCCAAGCCTCTCAATTTCTGATCCACCACTAGACACGTTATCTGAGTGATAAGTGACCAAGGCCTATCACAATTCCAGCGCTTTCAGCCGGCACTTAACCGCATATCAATCTGTACACTAGTTTTTGATATATTTAGCTCGACTTCCTCACCTTTCCTCATCCAGCTAATTCTCCGTGATTTCCATGACCTACCACAAGCAAATTTCAGCATCTCGACCATGTGCACCAGGTGTGTGTAGAGAGTTATGCAGTTGGATGCATCATCGTATGCAGCATGACGGTCGTCATTCATTCCACTTTGCATTGCGCTTCGACCGCTGCATCTATGACTCGTCTGACATCACTGACTTTGATCGTGTTAGTGAGTTTCGTGTGTAATTTAGTTTTAATTGTCTAACTTAACTGCAACGGGCAGGACAATATCACGCTCATTGGTCGTCAGTTAATGAGATTTGCAGTCTGGAACATTGACATGGCCTATCGAACCCTTGAACATGCATAGACAAATTTTCATGTCTCACAATTTGGTCACTGAAATCCGGTAAAAGCTGGCGCATAGTAAAATGGGTACAGGTAATGCATTTCGAATTGATACATCCTCACAAATGCCAACTTGCCTATTCATACCTCTGGCGATGCAGGTGCCATCACCATGTCTTTGTCGGGATCCAATTTCTATATGGTAATTAGCTTCGGACTCGATATGCGGGTGTTCAAGCTTACTGTTTCATCATGCTGTGATTGCTGAATTGGTGACCAGTCGGGAATTGGGGATGGCGGGAGAGACAGAATGTGTTAGTGCGTCTGAGGTTTGCGCGAATCTAGCCTCATATGACTACTTCCTGGCTGGGAAGTCACTTGCGTCATTTGCAATTTTCCGGGGACGCTATCAAGAGTTTGCATATGCACACCACATGTTGTCGGCACAGATGACTCTGCATTGTCTGCAGTTGGAGGTTGAATGGCAGCTGGAACCTTCAATTGGGTTGTCCCGTACTTCTTATCCCCCTCACGGAAGTAGTTGGCCGCGTCTCCCCAGCCTGGCTGCATCAATTTGTCAAGCTTCATCTGCTTCTGCCGAAAATGCTCCGAGCGGTACTGTACTGTTTTAGAGATTGTGCCCATCCCCCAGCCGGGTTCGTCATCTTTGCTAAGCTTGCCTTCTGCATGATCTTCTTCATCATCATCCTCATCTTCCCCATCCTCCCCATCGTCGGAACTTGCAAGATCGCACAGATAATCTCCAATCACGTTGGACATCTCCACAAATGTTGTTTCAGGCTTGGTACTCGTCAATCCTGCCTTTTCAGCATTTCTCATATCATCCTGCTCCTTTTCAATTGCTGTCTCTGCATCTTCAACTCGCTTTCTTGCCACAGCGGTCTCTCTTTCCACATAATCCTCGATCCATTTCTGCTTCTCTTCATTGCCTAAGAAGTGAATTTCTCGTCGTTTCCCTGCCGCAAGCTTCTTTTTGGATTGCATGCTACACAACGCTCCAAGGGCTCGGATGCGTTCTGCGTCCAAGCCGCTCTTGCCTTTATTTACTTGATGACGTCGTTGAGTGGAGCGCTTTGTCAATTTCCTGTAATTGCCTGCCAGTAGTGGCGAAAGGTTCTTTTTCGGAACATTGACCATTGTATTATGTGTTAACTTCGTTGATGGATGAGATGTTCGATGTTGCCAGATATGGACCACACACAGGCAAGCTGCATCTCTTATGTTGAGGTTGGTACGCTTAATCGACTTGAACAAAGCAAAATCTGCATTTTGACTGTCACTATATTGGAATTATCAATGCGAACCATACATCATGACATGATATTTAGCGTCTGTTTCATTTAAGATCCCAGGGATTTCTTGAGACAAACATCAGCAAACGTCCTTTCCGACGAAGAATGCACCATTTTTATCCTCCAACAACAAGATTTTGGCGGTCGTTCACCGTGCTTTATCCCTGCAAACACACACACAACATCAGACAGGGTTGGTGCAAATTGCATGACGGTTGGCAATCCGTGCAACCGGCAGCTCTGCGCATCAGGATTCACCTTGTGTAGAATGGGCAAGTTGGCTGTTACGCATGCCATTTTGACTTGAAGCTAACTATATATTCCTCAGGTTTTCCCACTTCATTTCGTTATCATCTTCCTCAGGACTTCCCAGTTCATTTTGTTATCATCATCTCTTTACTTCCACAGCAGCAAATCATCGCTCCACAAACATCTCAGCAAGGTGAGAGTGGAACAGAATCAAGCAGAATGACGGGCACTTCATCCAATATGCCGCCCGCTGAGACCCAACTAAAACTCAGACACCACTTAGCTAACCGCCACGCTGCAAACGCAGCCACCGACAACATGACCCTGGACGCCCAGTCAAAAATTGCCCTAACACCTGATGCAGCAAGAATAAGAAGCAGGACCCGATCGGATGTGAGTATAGTCAAGTCAAGGTAAACAGCAGTCAACAAAATATATACCCTGCAGCTAGTGTACATAGAGAGCTGCGTGACCAATTCTTAGCCGCCCTTAATGGGGAACCTCAATTGTCGACCAAGGCATTTGTCCGCACAGTCCCGGAACTCGAACATCATGATATAGTCAGCTCTGGGATTGTTGCGGACAAATTCAGTGATAAAAATCACCGAGAGTGGACCAAGCAGGTTGTAACCATGTTCGAGGATGCTACGGAAGCGTATATGGTTGTTGTACTAGCCGAATCTGATATGTAGATGCAGCAACTGATTTCTTGTAGGTTTTCAACTTGTCTGCAACTATGGTAAGGCAACGAGGTCGGGTACAGCTAGAACAGTCTAACATGCGCCTGGCCTTGATTACGGCTAAAATGCCCAAAGGAGGGTTTTCGTGCGCCGCGATAGGGGAAACACAATTCCTAATCAAGAAACCTCGGGCCGAAGCCCGGGAAGAGAAGAAGCGGGGAGCTGAGCTTCCCGGGTATAACAATGTGAAGATTGCGATGGAAATACACCCAGCTATGCTGCAGGAAAATCTGATGGACGGCTGCCGTCCTGGCCAAAATGGCGCAGCACAGGATCCCCAGACACGCTGGAGACCCAAAGGCACGGGTGCACCTCCACCAGAGCGGGTCAGCCAGCCGACATCAGAACTGACCCCAAATCCATCTGGAATGCCACTTGCTCCACCTGATAACAATGAGGCAGCTCATGTATCCGAAATCGATGGTGTGCCACCCGGACATGTGTATATACATACTCCTCTTCCTAGTAATCAATTTTTGAATCTTGATGCATATGCCAAGGATCGCAAGTGTGATAAAGATTTCAATCCAGATTTGCTGACTGATGAAGGAACATCCACTGGTTAGTACACTATCTGCTGCATGGTAATGCAGCTGACATTCATTTTGCAGATGACAGCAGCCAATTGAGCGAACCTGACAGTGACGATGAGCATTGATTGAATGAAACGGGATTTTTGAGTGTATTATTATGTACAATTAGCGGACACTTTAATGTATATTTTAAGGGATATATTTATATGTATTATTAAAGAACAATCTATTGATGAAGGAGAAAGTACATGAAGACGGTACAATGGCTGCCAAAACACCATTAATGATATATCAGGTCAAATTAAATGATAGCATGTTGTGGATACGCGCACGGCAAAATGAGCATCAACGGAGCATCAACAATTTTTGTTCTTGCATCATTGGTAATCTGCATGGCGATTGGTTGAGACCATTCATAAATGTGGTATTGGCTGGCATTATAGGCAAAAGAGCTACTCTCACGCTCCCTGCACCATTCTGAAATTGAGCATCAACAGAGCATCAACGATTTTTGGTTTTGTAAGTCGGGTAATTCAAAAGCGATATGGTCGTTCCTATAAATGATCAAAGTATTGGCCACCTTTATAGGGAAAAAGGTCGGCAACATGCTCCGTGCCCCTTCATGAACATGGGCGTCAATGGAGTGTCAATGATTTTTGGCTTTTCATCATTGGTAATCAATGTGCGATGTATTGGTTATTGTATATATACGATGTTGTGACAGTTTTGCTAGGCCAAAACAGTCATGAACACTTCCTCGCATCAGGGTAAATGAAATTAGGTGTTTCTGTCCGGGAGGCTGTCGTGGGAATGTCGCTTGCTTATCTGCCTAGACAGGCTGCCAATGCCTCCTTGATAGGGGTTCGCGATCATGCGCCACTTATATTACCCAAGATGCGAGACCTTCAATCGTTGACGCTCATTTGACGCTCATTTCCAAGATTGGGCAGGGAGCGTGTCACTTCTGCTTTTGCCTATAAAGGAGGCCAATACCTCAGTTATGACTATCTGCAACCAATGCCCGCTCTGATTACCCAGGATGCAAGACCTAAAATCGTTGACACTCCATTGACGCTCATTTCCAGGATGGGGCAGGGAGCGTTTATCTACATATTTTGATCACAAAGGCGGCCAGTACATCCAGAAAGAACATTGTCGTACCATCGTTAATATTTCACGATTAACAGTAGGATATCTGAATGCGACCATAAATAGAACAACCCGGAATGCAAAACCAGAGATTGGACCTAACGCATATAGCCAAACCCGGCAAGACTGGTGGGTTGACGGGTACGGGGCCACGTTTGGACTGCCAAGAAGCAGCGGGTTGGGTTTTTGGACAGTTCTGGAACTGAACTGAACCATTTTTCCGGTCCAAACCTGGATCGCTGGCAGGTTACCTGGACCAGCTGCTAACACTAGGCAGCTCTGTGGGGGAAGTATTACAACTCCGAGTATTCTAAATTGGCTAGCAGGTCCGATTCACCATTACCATTGTCAATTACCCACTCTGGCACCTGATTGGACAACCAAAATGGATCGTTGTTAGGACAGAGAGCCATCTGTGCCAACTCTATTCAATTTCATCCACTGTATGCCAAGGAGTGAATATGGATATGTGCCCATACAATGGCATATGATGAGGTTTTTAGCAATACAATGGGGATGATTTTTATATGTAGCCGGGAATCTAAGAATCCACGGGGCTATCCGAGGATGGCCTTTCTGTGCACTATCAGAATGCCAGCTGATTCTGCATGTATTTAAGAGCGTGGAGGTTCAATTGATGTGTCCTATCCCCATGTGGGAATGGACTGTAATTGGTTGTCAGATATTCCAAACATCAGAAAATTGTGAATTGGGCCGGAAGCCTCACACAAACCTCCCAGGCCCTCCGGGCTACCTCATCAGTGCTTCTAAATACTGCTAGACGCTTCAAGGCCCCCCTGGAGCTAAGCAAAGTGCTCTCAGAATCCGCAAGAGAATGCTCAGGTGTTCTTGAACGCACCTGCAGTTATGGAGGTGCATTCAGCATGCTAGGAGATTTGACTTATAGGATATTCAAATTTTCGAGTTGCTGAAACCTCTATGCAGGTCTGCAGGAGACTTTGAGAGCAGCTGAAACCACTGTGCAGCTCTGCAGGAGACTTCCAGAGCAGCTGAGACCACTGCGCAGCTCTGCATGAGACTCCGTCGGGAAAGGCATTGGCGTTACGGTGACCAAGACTTATTATGACTGTGAGCGCGATACTACAATGCGTTATTGATATTACCACCATGCCATGGCACATTACGGGTTTATTACCGTGAGTCAATAGATTTTATGGTACGTTCCCTCATGTTTTCACTGTTTTTAAGATATCATGACATCTTGTGTGTGAGAACCTCAACTTATGCAGATGATTTTTAATACCAATTCAGATACCTACAAGTTGGTGTTCACATACAAATAATGATAAGGCACAAATGCATGTTATATCAGAGCAATTATGTCATTAATCAAGATATATGATACATTTTGGTGTAGAATCGTGTTTACCAAAATATATACACAAAGCTCGACTACTCTTCCACCACTGCCGCCAGTAACTCGCACAACTCTGGCCGAGCGATCTTGAACTGACACGGTTGAACGTTACCATCTAAATCGGAAACCATGTTGGCGTGATGCTAGTTGACACTCGAGACGCGTTCATCAACAATTGGCAATGTGCACATACTGAGGATAACTTGGTTTGAGATGTATATTGGCAGTAAGCAACCATCCTGAGATGATCGATATCTTTCTCATGAGATTGGTTCTGCAACACTACCTGGTATTCATCACCACTCTACAGTGTCAAGTGCGGCTCTGATATGGTCTGACAATCCCGGTCTGATTAATGTGGCTCTGACGAGTATAGCGCTGAGATAGTCTCTGACATTCCCGGCTATGAAAGTATGCTCTGATATAATCTCTGACAATTCTGGCCCTGATAATGTGGCTCTGACAACTGTGTGTCTGACAACGGTGGCTCAGGCAAGTGTACCTCTGACATGGTCCCTGACGATCCCGGTTCTGATTAACATAGTTCTGACACATGCGCTCTGACATGATCTGGCAATCCCGGCTGCGAGAAATGTGACTGACAAGTGCGACTCTGATATTGACTCTGGCTCTGACACAGTGCAAAAGGCGGCACTGATAAGTGCTGGCTCTGGATACCAGGCATCCCTGTTGGGATAAACATATCCGGGCAATCTAGAATATCATATTATGTGATTCCAAAGATGCGTACTGGTTGAGTAGGTATTGATTATCTTCACCTCTTGGAACAGGTTGCATGGGTGTAAGAACTGAAGAAACATCTACAATGCGTCATATGCTTTGTGGCGCATCTGGATACATTATCATTCCATGGGTCCTGTTTGGCATCGCAGACTGTTCCACCTTTGGGATTGGTCACAGTTCCTGGGTCATGAATGATCACTCGATGATATTGTCATGGGGCAATTGATTAAGGTTCATCAATTATAAGCCAGCACTATCACCACACCAATGACTGCCAGGCACAAATCCCTCGACCACATCTTCACCACCCACCCCCGAGTGTTGTCACAGTTACAATTGTGTGTTAATACAACGCGAATACAAATCGCTATATTCTCTATGGAAGGAGATGAAGAATGACGCCAGCCATCATCACCCCTATATGGAGTAACTTTCCATTGGCATTTGCTATGGGCAGTAGTCTGGAGACACTGAAGCACAATATGAAGGAAGGCTGTTGAATGGTACAAAGAGGTAGATGGTCCAGAAGACAACAGTCTGATGGATACCAATCAGTCTGGGGATGTATATCAGCAGGATACTGTTGGTCATGAATGACTGGAGGAATGAAAGGATACCATTTGCTCAGAGGAAGTTCAGGCTGACTGGTTATCAAAGAATGGGGATTGGAGGACGAGAGGATAGTAAGCATTTATCTATAGAAAAGCATAGTTAGAATTAGCAGTTAGTGTGCAGAGGGACGAGGTATAAAGACCTCTCAATTCTCCACTGGCATAGAGGGCAACCTTCCAACGACAGAGAACAAGTGGTAATTATATATTCAGATTGCAAAGCTATTCTACATTTATTCAATTGTGATTACTTTCTGCACCTGAGTGAAGCTTCGAAGTGGACCAGCTATTAGTCCTTGTGTAAGTCCAATATCATGTCCGATAGTGAGACAAGATTGAGGGAAACTTAGAAGGGATACTTCTAGTTGAGTATATCTTGGAGTCAATTCTTCCCACATTACACAGACAATGAATACTTGAAATTCTCTACTAGCAATTAGTTGTGATGTACCGTCTGCCATATTACATTCCCATTAGTGTTGGCCCCTTCCCCTGTATTGTTTATATTGATAAAACAAACAGAGTATACATCAGCATCAAGCGAAATTGGTTTCCGAAAATGGACCGCACACAACAAGCCTTGTCCATTTTCTCCACAAATAATCGGAGTGACTTCTTTGCAATCTGCCTCCATGATTCAAAGTGTTCAATGATGTGATCGCGTTGTCACAACATGTCAAAAACTTGTTTAGTCATTAAAGTTAATTTACTGCACTTTGTTCTTTCAAGTTAGTCCTCTAGATTTTAATCATTTCGACGGTTTTTTGAGCATTTCCATTGATTTCGAGAATATTCTTTACATTTTTATTCCTTGGGACTAGTGTTGGCAACGGTTCCGTTTTCGGACCGTTTATACTATAGCGGGTCCAAGAAAACCCGGACCAAGCCAGTTTGGTCCGGGTTTGTGCCAAACGGTTCCTTCAATTAAGTCCTTGAATATTCATGTGATAATTTAGTGTTTGGTACATGAAATATGGAGCTTCAGATGGCGCACCTTGTGGCGGTCTCTGATTTTTGATATCTTCAAAACTCAGCAAGCAGCTTTGAAATTATTGTCATTTTGGGCCGAAAAACGTGGTTTTTGGGCAACCGCTTGCAGAACTTTAAAGATAGCAAAAATCGGAGACCGCCAAAAGATGCGCCGTGCTGAGCTGCATATTTTACATACCAAACACTGAACTCTCTGATCAATATTTGTGGCCTTAAAGTGATGGTTCGCTTAAAAAATTGTCGATTTTTGATGGGGTAAGGCTGTTGCCATGCAGACCTATAAAACCGGCCGGGTCCAAAACTGGAACCGTTGCTAACACTACTTGAGACATCCGAAGAAGAAAGTGTACAGCCCGTTGAATCGTGCTTATGCGGATGATATGTGTGGTTCCGGTGCCGAAAAGAGACTTACAATGGTATCTTCCATCGTGCAAGGGTTGTATCAGAGGTTGATGTCTCTGCTTGACAATCAGCATTCCAGCAGTCTTGCGTATCAGCCCTGTTTCAAAAGTCTGAACCAAGTCAAGAAGTCCATCAACACTCGATTCAGCATCCGGAATGATGAAGAGATATTTCAAATGTGCTTGAATCCATCGAGGAGTCAAATTAAAGCGGCTATCCTGAGTCGGCACGATCCAGAGACGCACTGTATCATTCCGTCATGGCTTATGCGTTCTCCACCGTGTGGTCCCAGTGGATCAAACCATATGTACTGCCTGCTCGTCGCATTCAATAGACATCACTCGAATTTGTACTGTGTTCAACCGAATGTATTCTGCATTGTTGTGACGACTGAAAAACTGATCGTGATCGACGTAGTCTGTGAAGTCGGCACATCCCTTGAAACAACAAGCCATGTGATTCTGCAGCTCCCCTTTTGGCATTCCACACCACTCAGCCAAGTCATCAAGGGTCTTGATTTCTGGTTGTGGGATTTTCATCATTCGCTTGATAGGTGCTTTGTTTTGAGGTACTTAATCGTTCCAAGATGGGTTTGCAGTGTTGGCATTCAGCTTCTGATATTGAAGAACCGCCTGGCGGGCTGTGGTGCGCCAAATCCGGAGAGTAGCCTCATGATGATTCGATTGTTGTTACGCTTGGTTACGATCCATCATCACTCTTTCAGGGAGTTCAGATCTTGCATTTAAGAGGTTGCCCAGCTGGTAGATATGGTTAGAGAAGTGGTTCCGGAGATGCATCTTCTCAAAGTGGAAATCCGATTCGTCGACAACATGTTGTGCAATTTCAGACTCAATCTGCATTTTATCTGCATTAACACCACGACCCTTTGCAGCCACAGAATGATTGTTCCCAGCGGGGTCACACTCCCGTTCCTCCGCATTATCCAACGTAAGCAGCTCTCTCAATGATTCTGAGACCTTCATTGTAGAATTCCTGGCGCAGAATTGGGTGCAGAAGTCATTGTCATGATGAAACTCCTCCAGATAATTCACCATGTACTCGATTGTGGCTTGAGTATGGTACCGGTATTGTGCTATACGGTGAAAATGCAGTAATTTCTTGATGCACAACAGGGCTTCTGTGAAGGGAATTCTTTGGCTCACCAAAGGGTGTTAAAGTGTCGCTGCCAAAACTGGAACAATCACACACCCGACTGCATTCATCTCCCTTCCACTCCATTGCGTCCCCTGGCTATATTGCTTGTCGAATCGAGCGAAGCTAGGATATGAAGGCATCATCGCCCTGAGCAGGGGAAATTTGTCCATCATAGAATGTTGATCGAGGAAGGACATGACGCATTCAATCAAATTCTTAAGCGTACCGAAATACGTGGTCTGAAGAATATCACGTACGATTATAGCGGTCAGGGAGATGAAATCCATATGCTAGAAGATGCCTTGTGAGGTTCCAACCACTCGATCTTCCAGATAATGTCTGGCTTCCTGTGTCTCCAGCTCATCTCCCTGAGTCGCGAGAATGATCTTTTGGAAGTATAGCCGATAGCCTCTCAATTGCAAGGACAATGAATTCCATTCTCCACAAGAAGATTTTGGTGCTTTGCACATTGGGCAATGGGGCTGCTTGATCAAGTGCAAGTGAATGTTTTTGAAGCAGTCAGCCATTGATGCACAGATCACAGGATAACATTGCCCCATCTGACCGTCGACACAAAGCATAAGCTTTCCAGTGTTGAAAAGTACATCCAGAGCACAAAAAACAAGCTCAGAGACCTTCCTTAAAACCTCTCCATTGTGCATTGGTTGTTCCTTCAAGGTAGTTGTTTTTTGATGTACATCAAAGTGATATTTCGGAGGAATGGGAAGAAGCGCAACAAGGATGCTTCCATGATTTGAAAGCTTTGTTCTAATCTTCAAGTCGATGTTTCTGAGACTCAAATATACTGGCCACTCCTTCTTGTCACCCAAATGGTTTGGAAAATGTGTCTGGTCTGAACTGCCAAATAAAGTGACAATCGTAGCTGTAAATGGCGGCTGTTGCTATTGAAGCGGTTAAAATCATTGTAGCTATGATGAAATCCAACTAACGTGCCTGTTCATTCCACCACCAGTCACTTCATTTCACCTCTGAGTTGATAACTTCCCCAGTATCATTGAATTCCTTTGCTGGAGCATACAACATATGTTCGCTGAATGTAGGCTGTGACATGAGGAACTTAATTCATTCAACAGGATGGTGGTGAAAGAAATGTGTGTAATCATTGTCGGGAAGGTTGTTTGGATCAGCCCCACAATTTTAACACACTTTGTCTAATTGCGAAGAGTCTATGCGTGTGTACGCAACGGGTACAGGAAACCCCCAAGCGGTCCGGGTTTGGACCGCCAAGATGGGTTGGTTCAGTTCCAGACTGGTCCAAAAACCTGATCCGCTGGCTCTTAGGGAGCCAAACCCGGACCCATACCCGTGAACCTGTCGGTTTCATTAGGTTTGGCTAGGCGCGTAGGTTCCAATCTCCGGTTCTGCGTTTTGTGTTTCAGTTATGGTCGCATTCAGATATGCTACTGATAATCTTAAAATACTGACATTGGTACCTCACAGTTTATATTCGATGTATTGGCCTCCATAGCGATCAAAATTGAAAGACACATGCTCCCTACCACGTCCTGCAAATGAGCGTCAACGATTGTTGGTCATGTATCCTGGGCAATCTGGGGGGTGACAGGTTACACCCAGTTATAAACATAGTATTGGCCGCCTTTATAGCAAAAAGAGAATGAGAAACGCTCCCTACCCCATCTTCAAACTGAGCGTCACCTGAGCGTCAACAATTATTGGTCTTGCATCTTTGGCAATCTGAGTGGCGCTTGATCACAAGCATCCATGAACAAGGAGATGGCAGCCTTTATAGGCAGATATGTACGAGATATTCCCGCCACATCCTCCAGGACAGCATCATCTTATTTCAATCACAGAGCTACCATTAAGCATTCTTCAGCCATTTAGCGTACACAAGCAGTCAAAACGATGTATATGGACCATAATGGCCACATCGAGCTGTGATTAACCATGTTGGAAGGGCAACAATTGTTGACACTCCATTGATGCACATTTCCAAGATGGGGCTGGGAGCATTTCTCTTTCTCTTTTGCCTATAAAGGCAGCCAATAAGTTGTTTATAACTGTTTCCAACCTGTCGCACCCCATAGTACCCAAGATACACGACTAACATTCGTTGACGCTCCGTTGAAGCTCATCTTCAAGATGGGGCAGCGAGTGTTTCTCTATCTCTTCTGCCAATAAAGGCAGTCAATAATTCCTTTATGCCTGTTTGCAACCTGTCTCACCCCGAATCACCGACGATACATGCCCAACAATCGTTGATGCTCCGTGGATGCTCATTTTCAAGATGTGGCAGGGTGCATTTCTCTTTCTCTTTTGAATATAAAGGCAGGCAATAATTCGTTTATGCCTGTTTGCAACCAGTCGTAGCCCATCTTACCCAAGATACATGACCAACAATCATTGATGCTCCGTTGATGCTCATATTCAAGATGGGGCAGGGAGGGTATCGCAATCTGTTTTGCCTATAAAGGTGGCCAATGATTCCTGTATGACTGCCTGCAACCAATCGGCAGTGTGAGTACCCAGGACGCATGACAAATAACCGTTGAAGCTCTGTTGACGCTCATTTTCAATATGAAGCAGGGAGTGTGTTGCTATGATTTTTGCCAATAAAGGCGGCCAATGCTTCAACTATGTATAACCAAGACCAAATGAATTTGTAATTACCAGACTTACATAACCTAACATTGTTGACGCTCCATTGACGCTCATTTTGCCATGGGTGTATCCACAATATGCAATCAGTTGATTTGGCATAGTCCATCATTCACATTGTTTTGGCAGCCTTTCTAGTGTTTTCATTTACTTCCTTCTTGATCACTACATTGTTCTTTAATAATACATATAAATATATAATAATAATCTCCAAAATCCCGTGCTTTTCTATCAATGCTTGTCATCAATTGCAGGTTCGCTCAATTGGCTGCTCTGGTCTTACCACACCAAAAACCCAGACCGTGGGAAATGGGCCGGTTTTACCACCAAAAACCCGGCATCTCAAGTTCACAATTTTGGCTCCAATTCAGTATTTGAGTTCTGTTCATACCATGACATGTTCAGTATGTACATTGTGCAGTGTAAGCCGCTCTTTCACCTCCCACTGCCAGATTTGCGATCGGATGAATATACGTTGAGTCACTATCGAAATCCCACGAATTTCGCATAAAATATGTTGTTCTTTCACAGCAATTCAACGAATATTGGTGCAATTGCAAATCTGAAAGCGGGAGGTGGAAGAGCGCGTAAAACTGCACAATCTACGTATTCATCATGTCATGATAAGTTGGGATCTCAGATAATTAATTGCAGTAAAAGTTGCAGGAACCTTAAGATGGAACAGCGGTGCCGGTACAACCCAGCCAATAAACCGTGGGTTTATGTGTGGTCCTGGTCACAACCCCGCCAAGACAAAGCAGGTCCGGTCTTTGGCCGTGTCAGGAACTAAACTGAACGAAACTGCCAGTCAAAACCCGGACCGTTGCTGGGTTACCCAGACCCGTTGCTAACACTACCGGCAAATAGACAATATGGGAATGTTGAGCTCCGGAATTGTTACCAGTTGGGGCTGGTGGCGTTCTGGGGTGAGATGGTGTCGGCTCTGGAGTAGGCTGTGTGCGTTGGTCGGGTGGAGGTGCGAGTGTTGCTATATGTCCCCACATCAGCAAAATGTAAAATGGTTTGGAAGTCACCACTGAACAACTCAGCAACTCTGAACAGCCACACTGATCCTTCCAGATGCTCCCAGATGCTCCCAGATGCTCCCACATAGGCTGAGTGCAAAGCAATGAGCTCTCAGGTGCTCCGAGACTACTTCACCAGTGCTCCTCAATGTTCTGAAAGTTGTGGAACAGAATACAAGAATATCCTGAAGAATGTATAGTTGTCTTCGAAATGCTACAAATTCAAACGATTAGAATGTGCAAATTTCGGTGGTAGTGGGAGTAATGGCCGCGTCTCCAAGACTATTCCAGTGAATCTCGAAACTGGAGCCGTCCTCTCCAGGCGTGATTATTATAATGTTTATATCAAATAGTACAATTCAATTAACTAACTATCTTCCTCCTGCACACCTTGATTCAGGCATTGTAACTTAATATACAGTCCAGTAGGTATCTGAATCCACATGATTATTTACAAGCCATACGCTATCGATCCTATCTGATGCAGCGTTCTCTCACACCAAATGTGCTGGTGCAACAATTGCTCCGACAGGTACAATATGCATCATATCAGTCTGTTTGACAACCTGGATGAACCCGTCAACACAATCAGCCCAACCATGTGGATCTTTGTACTGTGTTGGAATCACCACTGCATATTCTTGAACTTGAGGACGTAATATCCATTGTTGAGACTTCTTGCACCGTTTAGAAAAGGTCAATATGGTTTTTCCGACCGGCAGGCACTCCTGGGATTGGAGGATCTGATTTGGCAGAGTCCCGCTAAAGTATAATACAGGAAAAGAAGGAACTCGAACTTGGGAGGTGTTATCGAGGTCAATGTCCATATATTGGACCCAGATGTTATCAGATGCAGGCATGACCCCTTGGTTGGCTTCGGTATATTCTACCTTGCAATCAAGTCCCAGACGCCCAACAGAAGTAGAGCAGTGAAATGGTTGATGGTAGTATGACAGTCCATTCTGAAGTGTAATGAATATACTGTCAAGAAGTACATTCTGATCATATCCGAGCACCAGTCCACTAACTTCGTGTCCCCAGTCCTCTTCAATTTGTGAATGGAATAGCTGTCCATAGTTGGGAATTCCAAGATCTTCTGATGCATCTCTGAATGAGGTTAATTTGATACTTTGGCACACTCCGCAGACATGAGTTTCTCTCAAATGATGTACCTGTGGTGACACGGGGTGGAAAAAAGGCTCGTCCTGACAATGCTGGAGGCGTAAAAGATGGGCGCTGCCAGTATTTCGCCATTTATCGGCAGCGGATATTAGGTTGAAATCTTTTGCCTAGTCAATATCATACCAGCCTTGCAGGGCAAGATATGAGAGTGTCTCTTCCATATAGTCAAGAGCGGTGTTACGGGGGTATTAAGCCACGTTTCAATAAAACACTTTATTAACTTAAATACAGCCGCCTAACAAAACTTCTTTTTCTTTCCTCGTCTTATCCTAAGACTCAACCTCTTGTCCTTATACAAGAGCTCCCTCTAAAAACAATCCCCGTTTTCCGTCTGGTCGTGCATATGGCTCGTATCTCTAAACTCCTCGAAAGGTAACAGCCCCTCGTTTACGAACCGACAAACGTCGTACGTGATGCCAAGAATCTCGGCTGAGTGTAACGTCCAATATTGACCAGAAGTATTCCTGGTTTCCTCGTAGAAAAGAAACAACTCTCCTAGTTGTCGGACGAGATGATCGTGTGCCATGCGTTTCTTCAATTGTCTCAAGGTAAACATAAAGTATGAATTCACTAGTTGGGAGTAGGGAAGTAATGGTGAATTTTTGTGTAGAAATCTTAATAATATTTTAAGGTGTTCTTCGCTGGTAATTGTCTGAATGTGGATTGCTGCTAGAGCTTCGTTCTTCTCATTGTCGGGGAGACAATGTGAGTCTTTTATAGTCTTTTCGCTGGCTCAAGTTTGGCCGCTACTTCCTTGACTATGACAATGGTTTTGCTTGATAGCGTCCTCGGGATACTGTCCCGGTCTCCGCCACGAGTTCCCTTTAGGTTATCGTGTTCATGCATGATTGGTTTCAAAGCGTTACGGTCCTGGTATGAGGCCATCATCATGTAAGATATCAAACGCAACTTATGACAACTCATAACTTCAAATATGACATCTTGCTTATCGTTCGTTCAGTAGTTGGAACGTCTGACGTCATATGACATGATCAGCGCTTTATCGCAATATAATAATAACATGAAGTTATTAATGCCTCACCATACCAATTTGGCTATTCGGCATTGCGTCAGAGATTTACGTCGGCGACCAACCGATACACTGCCAACGTAGATTATGACACCCTCTCGGGTTGCGATCCATACTAACTCAAAAGTTATGAGCAGTGTTCGCTCCAGGCCTCTTATCTTCAGCCAATGCCATTAATCCCTCACGCACTACGAGCTGAGGATCCGGACTTCCGTGATCCGGGGAGTGCGCGCATTACTCCCTATCTCTGAGAAATAGAGTGTGATGATCCCACTTAATCGCTCATTGTATAACGCGTGCTGCGCACTTGACTTTCCATCGTCATAATGTGTTGTCCCACTATCGAAGGTTGAGTAGGTGTAACTAATAATCATGCGCACCGCTGATGGTTTTTCACATCCCGGTCATGGCGACATAATTGCATCATCATGCGAATCCGCTTGATAAGTCTGCACTTATCAAATCATTACATACGGCTCAGATGTAATCCCGCTAAGGACCGTCTGACTGATCACATGAGCTGATGCGCAAGAAGGTGTTTTGCTTCGTGACCAATGGTTCCACTTCCAAATCGTAGTCACGTGTACTTGCTTCAGACAACATGTATCATTACCGCTGTCGGGGGAGAACCCCTAACAAGCGGTAGACCAGTCATTGTGCTTGAGCATCTGTCAACCGTAATTGACTTTGTTGGTAGACCAATATGCCTCTTTCACATTGCCGATATGTAGCCATTCAGAAATATCGGTGGTGAAATGGTCACCAGAACCCATTCTTAAAATAAACTATGATATACGGCTCACGAGATACATCGTTCGATATCCGAAATGGATCACACGCTGTTCGATGGTTTTCCAGAGCTCCTGAACACCGATTGCCTGCAACCATGCTTCAATTTGATCAAGCGGATGGACAATTCCTGCGTGAACTGAATATGCTCATTCGATGTGAAACCATATATCTCTCTCTCCAGCTGACTCACAACGCGGTCAATATCAGTGAGACACCAGGTAGTGGGTTCAGTCTCAGCATCGGATAGACAGACCTGAAATTCCACACCCTGGTCGGCGGTCATGTTTACCGCCCCATAAACCTCTTCTTCGGCAGCAGTCGTCAATTGAGCAAGTTTTTTGGCGAATATGCTTCTGGGACCAGTTGCTTTAGTCCCGACTTCTTGTAATATTTGTCATCTGGTGATGTTCGAATATTTAATCAAAAAGCTTGCGTTTGACAGGTGTCATCAAATGGATTTCGCGCTCCAATCGCTCGATTGCCCTCTGCCCATCAGCCTCTGACCTTCAGTCGTGGCTTGTCAGGCTCTATTCAGGCGCACCTGAAATTGCCTTCATTGTGATGTTGAAACCTTTTCAGCCCCGTACAGCTGAACTTCCATATGCAGCATGGATTTTATGAATCTTTTGGTCTCTTAACTGATGGGATTCTGTTGCCAACTGTTCATCCACTTTGGCCTTCACAGACTTCAACATGTGCTGTTCTCGAAAGGCACCCTTCTTTCTGTAAAATCGCTTCAGTGCATCGTCTAGTGCTGTGAGGGATAGGTCAGAGTGATTTTGTTGGCTGACAAGTAGAGAGAATTCACATAATGCCCGCACTGCTCCCATTACCATTTCATCAGAGGCTGT
>Ga0307512_10002486_pt1 | contig 23165 bp, 22 predicted proteins | sample 14_EM_MG_FD_200267 | JGI IMG/M metagenome (GOLD analysis project Ga0307512, IMG submission 200267) | Populus trichocarpa ectomycorrhiza microbial communities from riparian zone in the Pacific Northwest, United States - 14_EM | ecosystem: Host-associated > Plants > Roots > Unclassified | place...
CGCTCCGGACGGCTGCGGCGGAGACGGCTCGGGTGGTGTCGGTTCGTGCTGCGACACGGTGATCTCCCTCGGCAGTTTCAGGCGGGCTGCAACGGCAGCAGGACATGAATGTGGCAACCCGGCCCGGCGGCCCGGTTGTTTAGCGCGGGCGCACCGGCTCGCCCGGGTGGATCGCCCAGGCTCCTCGGGTCGACGACCGCGATCGTGCCCCGATGCAGCTGCACGACCCAGCGCGCGATCGCCAGCCCGAGCCCCGTCCCGCCGTCGGCCGCTCGTTCGCCCCGGGTGAAGCGTTCGAAGACCCGTTCGCGATCCGCGGCCGGGATCCCGTCGCCCTCGTCGGTCACCGCGACCAGCACGTGCTCGCCGCGGCGTTCGGCGTGGACCGAGACCGTGCCGCCGGGCGGGCTGTGCCGGGCGGCGTTGTCGAGCAGGTTGGCGAAGAGTTGGTGCAGGCGTTCCCGGTCGCCCGGCACGAGCACCGTCGGCACCGCGTCGACCAGGAACCGCACGTCCCGGCCCTCGCCGGCCGCGTTGACCTCGGCCTCGCGAACGACCGAGTGCAGGAAGGCCGCCACGTCGATCGGGGCCAGCGAGAGCGGCACCACCCCCGCGTCCAGCCGGGACAGGTCGAGCAACTCGGCGACCAGCCGGCCCAGCCGCTGGGTCTGCGCCAGGGCGGTCTGCATCGTGCCCGGCTCGGCCTGCGCTACCCCGTCGACGATGTTTTCCAGCAGACCCTGCAGGGCCGTGATCGGCGTACGCAGCTCGTGCGACACGTTCGCGATCAGCTCGCGCCGTTGCCGGTCCGCGGCGGCCAGGTCTGCGGCCATCTGATTGAACGCGGCCGCCAACTCGCCGACCTCGTCCCGGGACCGGGTGCGCACTCGGCGGGTGTAGTCGCCGCGGGCCATCGCTCTCGCGGCCACGGTCATCTCCCGCAGCGGCGTGGTCGCCCCGTGCGCCATCACCTGCAGCGTGACCAGCCCCAGCGCGACCGCGACGGCCAGCCAGGCCAGCTCGACCCGCATCCAGTCGATGCTCCACCAGAAGACGAGCAGGCCGACCCCGCCCGCGAAGCCGAGCGCGAGCGACAGCTTGGCCTTGATCGAGTGCACCGGATCCAACGGCCGGGGCAGCGGCAACCTCACGTCACGCCCCCAGCCCCAGCCCCAGCCCCAGCCCCAGCCCCAGCGCCCGGAGCGGCACCGGCCAGCGTCGTTACCGGCAGGCCCCGCGGTCGGAGCGGCACCCGCTCGTGTCGGGACCGGCAGATCCCGCGGCCGGAGTGGAAGCGGCTCACGTTGCGACCTCCAGCGCATAGCCGACGCCGTGCACCGTGCGGATCAGGTCGGCGCCCAGCTTGCGCCGCAGCCCCTTGATGTGGCTGTCCACAGTCCGGGTGCCGGACGCGTCGGCCCAGCCCCAGACGTCGGCCAGCAGCCGCTCCCGAGGCAGCACCGTGCGTGGCTTGCCCGCCAAGTGCACGAGCAGGTCGAACTCCGTGGGCGTCAGGTGCGCCTCGACGCCCGAGCGCAGCACCCGGCGCTCGGCCAGATTGATCTCGAGGTCGCCGAGCCGCAGCAGCGCGGGCGCCGAACTGCGCGCGGCCCGGCGCAGCAGGGCGTGCACCCGGGCCGCCAGCTCGCGCATTGAGAACGGCTTGGTCAAATAGTCATCCGCGCCCACGGCCAGCCCGACCAGCAGGTCGGTCTCGTCGTCGCGGGCGGTCAGCATGAGCACCGGGACCGGCCGCTGCGCCTGGATGCGCCGGCACACCTCGAGGCCGTCGAAGCCCGGGAGCATCACGTCGAGCACGATCGCGTCGGGCGGGACCCGCCGGGCGGCCTCGACCGCGCCCGGGCCGTCGCTCGCGATCTGCACCGCGAACCCCTCGGCGCGCAACCTGGCAGCCACCGCCTCGGCGATGGTCCGCTCGTCCTCGACCACCAGGATCTTGCGCTCTGTCACCGGCTCCCACCTCTTTCCGCCCCGCATCATGCTCGGCGGACGCAAGGGCCGGACCAGATTATTGAGCGCCTGTGGACAGCAGGGGCGCGAGTTGTGCGCAAACTGTGCAAGAACGCCGAAGCCGGCGACGGCCTGTGGATAACCATGTGGAAAACCCGGTGGAGCTGTGGACAACGTTGTGGATCAGCGCGTCCAGTCGTTCTTCGCGGCCCTGATCAGCTTGTCCTTCAGCTCGCGCGTGTGCCGCCGGCTCACCGGCAATTCCGTGCCGTCCACCGCCACCACGTAGCCCGAATGGGTGAGCCGCAGCTCGGCGACCAGCCGAAGTTGCACGAGATACGACCGGTGGATCCGGACGAATCCGGCGTCCGCCCAGCGCTCGGCCAGCGTCGCCAGCGACACCCGGACCAGGTGCGACGCGTCGGCCGTGTGCAACCGCGCGTAGTCGCCCTGCGCCTCCACCCAGCGCACCGCCGAGCGGGGCAGCATCCGGGTGGTCCCGGCCAACTCGACCGGGATGCTCGGCTCGTCATTGCGGGCCGGCACCGGCGCGGGGGCGTGCCGCAGCCCGGCCACCCGGCGCAGCGACTCGGCCAGCCGCTCGGCCCGCACCGGCTTGCGGACGTAGTCGGTCACTCCCAGGTCGAACGCGTCCACGGCCCCGTCGTCGTACGCTGTGACAAAGACGATCGCCGGCGGGTGTGCGAACCGGTGCAGGATCCGGGCCAGCTCCATGCCATCCAGGCCGGGCATCCGAATGTCCAGGAAAACGGCGTCGACCTCGGTGTCCCGCAGCACCCGCAGCGCTTCGGTGGCGTCGCCGGCCCGGTGCACGTGCGCGACCCGGCCGTCCGCGTTCAGCAGATAGGCCAGCTCGTCCAGGGCCGGCGGCTCGTCATCGACAGCGAGCACCACCAGGCTCACGCTCGAACTCCCGGATGGAATTTCGGCACTCGCATGCTCACCTTCGTCCCCGCTCCCGGCGCCGTCTCGACCACCAGGCCGAAGCGATCGCCGAACACCGACCGTAGCCGATCATCCACGTTGGACAATCCGACGTGCTGCCCGTCGTCGGTCTCGCCTCGATCGGAGCCGAACACCTCGGGATCCATGCCGACGCCGTCGTCCTCGACCGTGATGTGGCACTCGGCCCCGGCATCGCGGGCCTCGATGCTCACCATACCGACGCCCGGCTTGCGGGACAGGCCATGCCGCACGGCGTTTTCGACCAGCGGCTGCAGGCACAGAAACGGCAGGCCAACGGGCAATACCTCGGGCGCGATCTGCAGCCGGACCTGCAGCCGGTCGCCGAACCGGGCCCGCTCGATGGTCAGGTACCGATCGATCGAGCGCAATTCCTCGGCGAGCGTGGTGAAATCGCCGTGCGCCCGAAACGAGTACCGGGTGAACTCCGCGAATTCCAGGATCAGTTCCCGGGCCCGTTCGGGATCCGTGCGTACGAAAGAAGCGATCGCGGTCAGCGCGTTGTAGATGAAATGCGGCGAGATCTGCGCCCGCAGCGCCCGCACCTCGGCCCGGGCCAGCCGTTCCCGGGACGAGTCCAGCTCGGCCAGCGCCAGTTGCGAGCCCGCCCACCGCGCCGCCTCGAGCGTCGCCTGCACCAGACCGGGCGCGGGCTGGTCGTCGGCCACCGCCACCAGCGCGCCGACGGCCGATCCGTCGGGACCGGTGAGCGGCGCGACGACGGCCCCCCGCACGATGCAGTCCATCCGGTCACAAGGCAGATCAGACAGATTGAGTACGACGGAACGCTGCGTCCGCACGGCCCGCCCCGCCGCGGCGGTCAGCTGGGCGCTGTGATGCCCGCCCCGTCCGTCGTACGCGAGGCATTTGTCGGTGTTGGCGATCGCGAGCCCGACCGCACCGACCAGCGCGCGCAGATGCCGCGCCGCCTTGCCCGCCGACGCCTCGGTAAGCCCGGCCCGCAGCGGCTCGGCAGCCAATGCGGCGGTGTGCAGAACGTCATAGGTGGCCCGCTGCATCGCCGTGGCAATCCCGCGCCGCGCCCGCAGCCGCACCACCGCGAGAACCGCCCCGGCCAGCGCTGCGAGGACGGCGAGCACCGCCATCGCTGTTCCGAGCTGTGCCTCCACGCAGCAGATACTGCCAGCGTCGGCTAGTAGGCGCCCTTGCGGCGCAGCACAACCCAGATCGTGCGCCAGAGAATGCCCAGGTCATAGGTGAGCGACCAGTTGTCGACGTAGTACAGGTCGAGCCGGACCGCCTCGTCCCAGGACAGGTCGGAGCGGCCCGAGACCTGCCAGAGGCCGGTGATCCCCGGGCGCACGAGCAGCCGGCGCCGGACGTCGCCCAGGTAGTCGCCGTCGTCGGCGGGCAGCGGGCGCGGGCCGACCAGGGACATCTCGCCCTTCAGCACGTTGATCAGCTGGGGCAGCTCGTCCAGCGAACTGGCCCGCAGGCGCTGGCCCATCGGGAAGATCCGGGGATCCTCCTTCATCTTGAAGAGCATCCCGTCGGACTCGTTGAGCTCCAGCTCCTTGAGGCTGGCCTTGCGCTCCTCGGCGTCGACGTACATCGTCCGGAACTTCCAGACCCGGAACGTGCGGCCCTCGTGGCCGACCCGGGGCTGGCGGAAGAACACCGGGCCGGGGTCGGAGAGCCGGATGCTGACCGCGATGGCCAGCAGCACCGGGCTGAGGCAGAGCAGGCCGATCGCGGCGACCACCCGGTCCAGCAGATTCTTCGCCAGCCAGCCCGGCCCGGAGAGCGTCGGCTCCTCGACGTGCAGCAGCGGCAGGCCCTCGATCGGGCGGATGTGCACGCGGGGGCCGGCGATGTCGGTCAGTTGCGGCGCGACCACCAGGTCGACGCCGGTGCCCTCGAGCTGCCAGGCCAGCCGGCGCAACTCGCCCGGCTCCGCGCTGGCCGAGCCGCAGACCGCGATCGTGTCGGCGCCGACCTCGCGGACCAGGGCCAGCACATCGCGCCCGGCGTAAACCGGAACGGGCGTTTCTATACCGCGGGCCGCCGCGTACCCGTCCGTGATGTGGATCGCGACCGGGATCAGGCCGGCCGCCGGGCTGCGGGTGACCGCGGTGTAGACCTCGAGCGCCTCGGGCAGCGTGCCGACCAGCACCATCCGGTGCGCGCCGTGCCCGAAACGCTTGCGGGCGACGTGCAGGACCTGTCGCGCCAGCACCCGGAAGAACAGGATGAAGCCCAGCGCGGACATCGACACGGTGGCGACCGTGCCGCGGGACAGCGTGGTCTTGGTGGCGAACGCGAGCAGCGAGACGCAGGCCACGACGGTGACCGAGGTGCGGACGATCCGCTTGTACTCCTCGCTGCCCAGACCCAGGTAGCGCCGGTCGTAGGTGCCGTTCGCCCAGAGCAGGATCAGCCAGCCGATCGGCAGCACCACGTAGGCGAACACGAAGAACAGCTGGTCGCCCTCGAGGAAGAGCAGGTGCCGTTCGGTGAAACCGGTCTTGGCCTTCTCCAGGAAAGCGGCGGCGATCCAGCTCGCCAGCACGGTGGAGACAACATCAAGAACGATCAGGATCAGCGTGTACGGCCGGTGCCAGCGCGACACTCGACGATGGGAGCGGGTCCACGCCGACCGTGGCACGCCATTGGTCGGATTCGGATCCTGCTGCCACTCGAAGCTGTCGTACGGCATGCCGCTCCGGCTGCTGTTGGTCGCCGGACCGGCCCCGTTGCGCGGCGCGGCTGAGTGGAGGCTCGTGGTCACCTCGCCTACGCCCTCCCGCATTCACGTACCGCCCGCTGACGTTCGGGAGCCGAGAGTGTCGCGGATGCGACTTCCCGACGGTCCGGCGGCTCGCCGGCAACCCCGGAGAACATTACGCACCGCCACGGGCATTCGGGCGCCGGCCGGGGTCGCCGGTCCCGTTCGTGCCGCAGGCGAAGCGTGGGACCGGGCCACTATACCGATGGATCCTGCGGGGAGAAGCGGACGTTGTGGCAGCAAATCCTCCGGGGTGAGCAACTTCGCCCGCTCGGCACGCTGAGTGACCGGAACGACGCTAACGGATCAACTTGGACAGCCGCCGGTCGGCCAGTGGCTTGCCGCCGGTCTGGCAGGTTGGGCAGTACTGCAGGCTCTTGTCGGCGAAGGACACCTCGCGCACGGTGTCCCCGCAGACCGGACACGGCAGCCCGGTGCGGGCGTGTACCCGCAGGCCGGCGCGCTTTTCGCCCTTCAGCTCGGCGGCCCGCTGGCCCACCGAGCGGGCCACGGCGTCGGTCTCCACCTCGCGCATGGCCTCGAACAGGGTGGTGACCTGGTCGTCGGTGAGCTTGCTGGTGAGCGCGAACGGGGACATCTTCGCCACGTGCAGGATCTCGTCCGAGTACGCGTTCCCGATCCCGGCCAGCACCTCCTGGTCGACGAGCACGCCCTTGATCTGCCCGTTGCGGCTGCGGATCCGTTCGGCGAACTCGTCCCGGGTGACCGCGAGCGCGTCCGGGCCGAGCCGCGACACGCCGGGCACCTCGCTCGGATCGCGGACCAGATAGGCGGCTAGCGACTTCTGTGTGCCCGCCTCGGTCAGGTCGAAGCCCGAGCCGTCGTCCAGCCGGACCCGGAGCGCGATCGGCCCGCTGCCCGGCTTGAGCGGCGTGGCTGTCTTGAACGCGTCCCGGTAGTGCAGCCAGCCCGCGCGGGCCAGGTGCACGATCAGGTGCAGGTCGGCGCCGAGCCCGATGTCGAGGAACTTGCCGTGCCGGCCGGCACTGGTGATCGCAAGCCCGGCGACCGCGGAAGCGGGCGGGTCGTAGGTCTTGAGGGCGCTGAACGAGGAGACCTCGAGCCTGGCAACGGTGTGGCCGACCGCGCGCTCACGCAGGTACGCGCCGAGCGCCTCGACCTCGGGAAGTTCCGGCACGTCGTCAACGGTAGCGTTTCGCTGTGTGAAGGTCGTGGTTGCGCACAACCGGTATCGAGAAGCCATCCCGTCGGGCGAGAACGTGATCGTCGACACGGAGATAGCCCAGCTTGCCGCGGCCGGGGTCGAGGTGCTGCCGTTCCAGCGCAGCTCCGACTCGATCGGCGCGCTGCCGGCCGTACAAAAAGCGCTCTTGCCGGTGTCGCCGATCTATGGCCGGACCGCCCAGCGGGACCTCTCCGCCCTGCTCACCGAGCAGCGGCCGGATGTGTTGCACCTGCACAATCCGTATCCGCTGCTTTCGCCCTGGGTGGTGCGGACCGCCCATGCGCACGGCGTGCCGGTCGTCCAGACGGTGCACAACTACCGGCAGGTCTGCTCGTCCGGACTGTACTTCCGGGACGGGCACAACTGTCAGGACTGCCGCGGCAAGGCGTTCGGCTGGCCGGCCGTCGCGCACAAGTGCTACCGCGGGTCGGCCGCGCAGAGCGCGCTGATGGCGACGACGCTCGCCGTGCACCGGCCGACCTGGAAGTCGGTGGACCGGTTCATCGCGCTGACCGACCAGATCCGCGCGCACCTGCTCGATTACGGCATTCCGGCCGACCGGATCGAGGTCAAACCCAACGGCCTGCCGGACCCGGGCGAGCCGGCCCCGCTGGGCGACGGTTTCCTGTACGGCGCCCGGCTCTCCCCCGAAAAGGGCCTGGAGCTGCTGCTGGACGCGTGGCGCCGGCACCCCGACGGCTCGCTGGGGCCGCTGCGGATCGCGGGCGACGGCGAGTTGCGCCCGCTGGCCGAACGAGTGGCGGCGGAGCGGTCCGATGTCACCTATCTGGGCGGACTTGACCGGTCCGCGATGGACGCGGCCCGGCGCGCCGCGGCTGTCGTGGTGGCCGTGCCGACCTGGAACGACGTGCTGCCGACGGTGATCCTCGAGGCGATGGCGAACGGCCGGCCGGTCCTGGGCACCGCGGTCGGCGGCATTCCGTATCTGCTCGGTGTCGACCAAGCCACGCCGCCCGCGGGCTGGGCGATCAAGCCCGATCCGGATTCGCTCGCGGCCGCCCTGCCGATCGCCCGCGCCGAGGCCGCCGCTTTCGCCCCCGCCGCGCGCGATCGATACGTCCGGGCGTTTCACCCCGATGTCCTGATCCGGCAGCTCATCGATATTTACGGCGTCCTCACAGTGAATTCTCACCCCACGCCTAGGTAGATCCTTTTCGAAAGGGGGAATGCTGAGAACTGTGACGGATACCCCCACCCCGCAAGAAACCTCTGCTCAAGATCCAAAACCCGGTGTCTCCCGGCGGAACGTGCTACTCGGCGCCGGCGGTGCCGCAGCCTTCGCGGTCGCCGGCGGCGGCGCGGGCTTCGCGATCGCCAAGTCCGACGACAAACAGGTCGAGGCCAGCCCCGTCCAGACCGTCGCCCAGGCGGGGCCGCCGAAATACCGCTCGCGCCCCGACCTGCGCACGCTGCCGGACGTGACGATCACGACCCCGGCGAACGCGACCGCACCCGGCTACATCTTCCTGACGCCGGCATCGGGCACCGGGCTGTGGGGTCCGCTGATCGTGGACGACAAGGGCTCCCCGGTGTGGTTCAAGAAGACCCCCGAGCCGGCCACGGTCGCGATCGACTTCAAGGTCCAGCAGTACCGGAACGAGCCCGTGCTGACCTGGTGGGAAGGGACCATCGGGGGCACCGGCGGCCAGGGCGTCGGGCAGGGCGAGTTCGTCCTCGTGGACAAGTCGTACCGCGAGATCACCCGGGTCCGGGCGGCCAGCACCGACCAGGCCGACCAGCACGACTTCGTGATCACGTCGACCGACACGGCCCTGTTCTGGGTGTACGAGGGGGTGCCGTACGACCTGACCGCGCTGGGCGGCCCGGCCGACGGGGTGCTCTTCGACGGGGTGCTGCAGGAGATCGACATCGCCACGGGCAAGAAGCTCTTCGAGTGGCGGGCCCGCGATCACGTGGCGGTCGACGAGTCGTACGCGCCGCTGCCGCAGGGCGAATCGGCGCACCTGCCGTACGACTGGTTCCACGCCAACTCGGTCGGGCTGGCGGCGGACGGGAACATCCTCATCTCGTCCCGGCACACCTGGACGGCGTACAAGATCAATCGCAAGACCGGCAAGGTGATGTGGCGCCTCGGCGGAAAGAAGTCCGACATCGCCGTCGACGAGCAGTCGAAGTTCGCCTGGCAGCACGACGTCCGCCAGCGCCGGGACGGCACCTACAGCCTCTTCGACAACGGTGCCGGCGTGACCAAGGTGCACCCGCAGTCCCGCGGCCTGATCATGAAGATCGACGAGAACGCCCGGACGGCGACGTTCGTCAAGGAGTTGCTGCACACCCCGAGCCTGAGCGCGCCGACCCAGGGTGCGTTCCGCGAGCTGGTCGACGGCGGCTCGCTGATCGGCTGGGGACAGATGCCCTACTTCACCGAGTACGCCCCGGACGGCACCGTCCGCCTCGACGGGCACCTGCCGCTGGACAACCAGTCCTACCGGGCATACCGGTCGGAATGGGTAGGTGAGCCGCTCGACCAGCCGGCCCTGGGCCTGACCGCCGAGGGCGGCAACGTGATCGTGAGCGCGAGCTGGAACGGCGCCACCAGGGTGACGAAGTGGCGGGCCCGCTCCGGCGCCCAACCCGGCGCGCTGACCCAGACGATCGAGGCAGACCGCGCCGGCTTCGAAACGACAATCACCATCCAGGGCACACCGGAGTACGTGGTAGCCGAGGCCCTGGACGCAACCGGCAAGGTCCTCGGCACGTCTTCCGCAATCCCGGTACGGGTCTGAACTGACCGGTCCAGGCGGCCAATGTGGAACGCAGTGGAAACCGCGGCCAGCCTCGGCGCTGGACTGCGGTGCTGCCCGGAAGCCGGGCCGCGGGCCTGGCTCGAGGGCATCGTTTTGGACCTCAATCTGACAGCGAGTGTTCGCATCGGCCCGGCGCGCGTCCTGTAGTTTGAGCCGCTGGCAGTGCAGGTTGGCATCGATTTCGGCAACTGTTCGCCAAGCCGTCGCCGTGACCAGCGGCGGTTACGCCGCGTGTCGATCCGCCGACCGCCGGCCCCGAAACTCCGTTACGCCGCAGGAAGGTTCCGATGGCGAGGCGCACCAATCGGCAGCCCGACGACCAGGACGCAGGCTCTCCGAAGCCCGCCCTCCCACGTCGGATACCGGGTCGGGTCGCGGAGGGATTCCCGCCGGAGCGGGCCCACACCGCGGCGCCGGCCGAGCCATCGAAGTTGGCGAGTGCGGCCGACCCCGCCGAGCCGCAACCGGATCCGGCACTACGCCGCCGACCGACCCCGACGATCCCGCACCCCCGGGGCCGGGGGCTGTTCCCGTCCGCACCCACCGCCAAGCGGATGCTGATGCCCCGCGAGGCGGGAGCAGCCCCAATGCCACGCGAGGCGGGAGCAGCCCCGGTACCCCGCGAGGCCGGACCAGCCCAGCGCGAGCCGGCGCCGGTCCCGGGCGCTGGCGGACCGGCCGTAGCCACGGCTGAGCCCGACGCGCGGCCCGGTGCTCAAACCGGTGCTCGGCTCGGCCCGGCCGCCGCAGCGGACTCGGCCGGGAGGCCACGGCGGCTCCTGCTGCTCTGCGCCGCGATCGTCGTCGTCGCGCTCCTCGCCGGCGGGACGCTGTGGGTGTTGCGCGACCGCGCCGCCACCGACGAGTCCCCATCGGCATTGTCGCTACCCGAGCCGATGAACCCGGTCGGCGGCGAGCCTGCGGTGCCGTCGGCGGCGGCGGTGCTGGTCCCGGCGTCGGCCGGTGGGCCCTCGGCGCCCGCCAAGGCGGGCCTGCCCGGCACTTCGCAGAGCCTCCCGACCACGGCGGCCACCCCGGCGCCGGTCACCGGCAGCACCACACATCCCGCGGCGAATGTCCTGGCCAACCCGGCTGGCGTCAACCTGGCCCGGAACCGGCCGGTCCTGGCCTCCAGTTCGGAGGGCGACCATTGGGGACCGAGCAACGCCGTCGACGGTGCTCCGGAAACCCGGTGGAGCAGCGGCTTCAGCGATCCACAGTGGATCGCTGTCGACCTCGGCGCGCTGCGGCGGATCACGGAGATCCGGCTGAGCTGGGAGCGGGCCTATGCGACGGCCTATCGGGTGCAGGTCTCCGCCGACGGCCGCACGTGGAAGTCCGTCTACAGCACTTCCAGCGGCACCGGCGGCGAGATCACCATCAGCGCCGGCAAGGTCGCCGGCCGCTATGTGCGGATGTACGGCACCAAGCGCTCCGGCCAGTACGGCTACTCATTGTTCGAGATCGACGTGCGCTAACCGGCTGGCGGCTTGAGGGCCTGGCGTCCGGAGAACAGGATGCTGGCCGCCAGGAAGCCCGCGTTGATCAAGGTGAACGCGCCGACCAGCCAGATCGTCAACTGCGGCGCGACAGTCAGCACGACGCCCGCGACCGCGATCACCGCGCCGTAGTCGCGGACCAGCTTGAGCACGCGGATCGGCAGTGACGTGCTGGTCAGCATGCTCGCCGCCTGCGGGCCGTTCTGCATCACCGAGGTCACCAGGTTGACCATCCAGGTGCCCGCGAAGGCCGCCAGCAGCCAGGCCGGCGTTTCGGGCACCTGGGCCTTCGCCGCCGCCGACAGCGCCGCGACCAGGGCGATCTGGCCCGCCACGTCGCAGAGCACGTCGACCCGGGCGCCGGCCGGGCTGGTCTGGCCCGTCACCCGGGCGAGCTGGCCGTCGGAGCAGTCCAGCGCGTACGCGAACTGCCAGCCCAGGAGCGCGAGCAGGCCGATCGGCCAGGCCCAGATCCGGTCGTCGGCGACCGCGCCGGCGGTCGCCACCACGACGAACGAGACGAGGCAGCTCAGGCCCAGGTTGGCGACGGTGAGCACGGTCGGCGCGAGCTTGTGCTTGTGCGCGAACACCGCGATCCGCGCGCCGATTCGCTGGCCGACCGCCTCGCTGAACAATCCGCCGCCCCGGTTGACCCGGTAGTAGTCGGCGGCGGTGGGCGGCGGGCTTTCAGCGGTCGGCGACGGCGTTGTCATACTCCACCAGCTTCCGGCGGATCTCGGTGGCGGACATCGCGAGGTGCTCGAGGATCGTGTAGCGGTCGGGGCGGGTGCGCGGCGCGAACTCCACGATCTCGACGAACTCGTCCGCGCTGAGGCCGACATCGGCCGGCGTCCGCGGCAGCTGGTGCCGGCTCAGGCAATCGGCCATCTGCGCGAACCGCCGCTCGTCGCCGCGCAGGAACGTGCAGAACAGCGCGCCCAGCCCGGCCAGCTCGCCGTGCGACGCGGTGCCGGGGAACAGCGAGTCGGTGGCGTGCATGATCTCGTGGCAACCGCCGCTGGTCGGGCGGCTCGTGCCGCAGACCGCCATGGCCAGCCCGCTGGAGATCAGCGCCTCGGCCAGCACGGTCACGAAGCCGTCGTCGGTCATGTCGCCGGTGTGGTTGATCACCGCCTCGGCGCCCATCCGGGCCAGCGACGCCGAAAGGCCGTCCACCGGCTCGCCGCGGACCTCGCGGGCCAGCTCCCAGTCGGCCAGCGCGCTGATGTTGCTGATCACGTCGCCGATGCCGCCGCGGTTGACCCGCTCGGGGCCGTTCTCGACGAAGTCCAGATCGACGATCACGGCGATCGGGATGTGCACCCCGTAGGAGCCCTTGATCCCATCGTTGATCAGGCTGGCGACCGGCGAGGCGATGCCGTCGTTGGCCAGGCTGGTCGCGACCGACACCATCGGCATCGCCCAGCGGGTCGCCGCGTACTTGGCCGTGTCGACCGTCGTGCCGCCGCCGATGCCGACCACCGCGTCGTACGAGCGGGACCGCAGCTTGGCCGCCAGCTCGAGCGCGGCGTCCAGCGTGCCGCCCGTGGTGGTGTAGACGTCGGCGGAGCCCAGCGACGGCCGGATCAGGTCGGCGATCCGTTCGCCCAGGCCCGGCCCGACCACCACGGCGACGTCGCCGCCCGCCGAGATCCGGCCGTCGGCCAGGATCCGGCCCAGGTCGGCGACCGCGCCCCGGCGTACGTCGATGTGCAGTGGCGTCTGAACGCTGCGGGCTAGTAGCGGCATGCGATGTCCCGCGCCTTGGCCAGATCGTCGTGATTGTCGACCTCGACCCAGTCCACCTCGCCGATCGTGGCCGCGCGGACCTCACCGCCCCGGTTCGCGTACTCCTGGAAGCCGTCCTCGTAGTAGAGGTCGGGATTCCGTTCCCAGGTCGCCTTCAGGGCGTCGGCCAGCGCGGACGCCGCCGAGCCCTCGATGATGTTCGCCCCGATGTACTCGCCGAACGCGTCGGCCGGGTCCATCAGCTTGGTGATCTTGGTGAGCTGGCCGTCCGTACCGAAGATCGTCTTCATCTCCTCGTCGGCCAGCTTCTTCACGTTGTCGATGGCGAGCAGGATGCTGGGGCCACGCTGGGCCAGCAGGGTCTGCTCGACGCTGACCGGGTGCACGGTGTCGCCGTTGACCATGAGCATGCCCGCGGCGAAGTGGTCCCGGGCCAGCCACAGGGAGTAGGCGTTGTTCCACTCCTCGGCCTTGTCGTTGTACACCAGGGTGATCTTCACCCCGTACTTCTGCTCGAAGGCGTCCTTGCGCTCCTCGACCGCGCTCGCGCAGTAGCCGACCACGATCGTCACGTCGGTCAGGCCCGCGGCGGCGAGGTTGCGCAGCGAGATGTCCATGATCGTGGTGTCGCCGTCGACCGGGACGAGCGCCTTCGGCAACGTGTCGGTGTATGGACGCAGCCTGCGTCCCGCGCCCGCGGCCAGTACCAGACCGATCATGGGGTGGTTCCTTCCAGCAGATTGACTGCAGGTAGACGAGGGGTGTCGCCCGATGAGAATAGCGGGGCCAGCCCACCGCCAGTTGGGACGGGCACGGGGTGGGTAAATGGACTGGAGCCGGCTCGTAAGCTGGTCGCATGACCGCTGAGCAGCTGATCTCGTTCGCCCGTGGGGCGCCATCGCTGGACATCATCGACGTGCAAGGCCTCAAGGCCGCCGCCGCCCGCGCCTTCGACGCGGATCCGTCCGGAGTGACGGCTTACGGCACTTCCGTCGGGTACATCCCGCTGCGCAAGTGGATCGCGGACAAGCACGGCGTCTCCGCCGACCAGGTCATTGTGACCAACGGCTCGCTGCAGGCCGACGCGTTCCTCTTCAACCACCTGGTCCAGCCCGGCGACGACGTGGTGGTGGAGAAGCCCACCTACGACCGCACCCTGCTGAGCCTGCAAAATCTGGGCGCCAAGGTGCACCAGGTGACGATGGACCCGGACGGCATCAACGTCGACGAGCTCCGGCAGCTCCTCGAGTCGGGCCTGCGCCCCAAACTTGCCCACATCATCCCCAACTACCAAAATCCGGCGGGCGTCACGCTGCCGCTGGCAAAGCGTCGCGCGCTGCTGGAGCTGGCCGCCGAGTACGGCTTCATCATCTTCGAGGACGACCCGTATGTGGACATCCGGTTCCGCGGCGAGGCGCTGCCGTCGATGCTGTCGATGGACACCAACAACGTGGTCGTGCACGCCTCCAGCTTCACCAAGACGGTCTGCCCCGGCGTACGCGTCGGCTACCTGGTCGGCCCGGCCGCGCTGATCGACGCGATCGCGAAGAAGGCCACCAACCTGTACATCTCGCCCGGGATGGTGTCCGAGGCGATCGTGTACCAGTTCTGTGTCTCGGGTGACATCGACCGCTCGATCGCGACGGTCAGCGCGGCGCTGGGCGAACGCGCCCAGGTGCTGGCCGAGGCGTTGCGCAAGCACATCCCGGCCGCCACGTTCACCGAGCCCGACGGCGGCTACTTCCTCTGGGTCGACTTCCCGGCGGATGTCGACGTCGAGAAGCTCTTCCCGGCGGCCATGAAGAAGGGCGTCGCGATCGTCAAGGGCAGCGACTTCCTGCTCGACGGCGGCAACCACTCGGCCCGCCTGGCGTTCTCGGCGGTCACGGCGGACCAGATCGAGGAAGGCGTACGCCGCATCGCCGAGGCGATCGAGGCCATCCGCACCGCCTGACGCCTGATACGTGCCCGACTGTCGGGTTCCCGACAGATCGACGTCCACGCCGGTCCGTGGTTTCCCCTCGGACCGGCGTTCGGATCACAATGCTGCGGGCGCTATGCGCCGTCAGCCTCACCCCCCGCCCCCGGCACCGGGCGGGCCGATCGCAGCCCTACCCCCGGAATTGCGGCCGGTCCGCCCGGCGCCATCTGTGTGCCGAGGACCGGTAACCCCGCTGGCGTAGCCTCAGGCAGGCCGCCATGCCGAGACGTAGTTGGGGGAGGGTTCATGAGCGAGAACAGCCTGCGCCGGAGCAGGTCAACCGGGGTCAATCGGTCGTTGTCGCGGGCCTGGACCGCCCCCGTCCGGGCGATGAACCGGTTCCTCGGGACGGCCGACGGCGCGGGTTCGTCGTCGCGCTCGGGCCACGCCGGCAGCGCGGTCGTCGACTGCGGCCTCTACGTCAACGGCAAGCGCGAGCCGGGCGACTTCACCCCCGACGAAGCGCTGCGCGAGGCCCGCACGCGCGACAACGCGTTCGTCTGGCTGGGCCTGCACGAGCCGTCGCAGGACGAGATGTCCGAGATCGCCAGCAGCTACGGCCTGCACGAGCTGGCCGTCGAGGACGCGGTCAAGGCGGAGCAGCGGGCCAAGCTGGAGCAGTTCGGCGCCGTGCACTTCCTGGTGCTGCGCACAGCGCGTTACGTGCCGCACAGCGAGCTGACCGAGACGTCGCAGGTCGTCGAGACCGGCCAGATGATGATCTTCATCGGTGAGCGCTTTGTCATCACCGTGCGCCACGGCGACGCCTCCGAGCTCGCCTCCGTCCGGGCCGATCTGGAGACCCAACGCGCGCCGTTGCTCGAGCAAGGACCCTGGGCCGTCGCGTACGCGGTGACCGACCGCGTGGTCGACCTCTACCTCGCCGTCGCCGACCAGGTCGAGGCCGACCTGGACATCATCGAGGAGGGCGTCTTCTCCCGCGACAGCGGCAGCCCGATCCAGGCGATTTACCAGATGAAGCGGGAACTGGTCGAGTTCCGCCGCGCGGTGGTGCCGTTGCAGCGGCCGCTGGCGGCGATCACCTCGCCGCAGAGCCGGCTGGTGCCCAAGGAGATCCGGCGCTACTTCCGCGACGTACAGGACCATCTGACCCGCACCGTTGAGCAGGTCTCCTCGTACGATGACCTGCTGAATTCGATCCTGCAGGCCCGCCTCGCGCAGGTCACCGTCGACCAGAACAACGACATGCGCAAGATCGCCGCCTGGGCCGGTATCTCGGCCGCGTGGACGGCCATCGCCGGCGTCTACGGCATGAACTTCGAGCACATGCCCGAGTTGACCTGGCGCTACGGCTATCCCGGCGCCTGGCTGGTGATGCTGGTCGTCTCGGTGCTGCTCTACCGCGCTTTCCGGCGCAACGGCTGGCTCTAACCGGCCCCCCAGGCGCCGACGCCGAGCCCTAGAGTGACTGCGTCGCCTAATTAGGGGGAGTAGTGCCGTCGCGGCAGGATCAGCTGCACTCGTATCAGTACTCGCTGCAGCGGGTGGTCGCCGCGCTGGTCACCCACGACCCCGACCCGCACCGCTCGCCGCTGCGCCGGGCCGGCATAACCGCGCTGGTCAGCCTCATGATCGCGGCGCTGGCGGTGGGCGGCGTCGCGATCTACGGCGCGCTCACCGGCGCCAGCAGTGGGCTGCCCGACAACGAGGCCGCGGTCTACGTCGAGAAGGGCTCCGGCGCGCGCTTCATCTACAACAAGTCCGAGCAGAAGCTGCACCCGGTGCTCAACTACAGCTCGGCGTTGCTGCTCGCGAACGGCCAGGCCCCGGACGTGATCAGCGCCTCGCACAAGCAACTCGCCAAGGTGGACCTCGGCGAGCCGCTCGGCATCCCGGGCGCGCCCGACTCGCTGCCCGACGCCGACGACCTGCTGACCGCGCCGTGGTCGGTCTGCACCCAGACGCCGGCCAGTTCCGGCTCGGCCGCCAAGCCGACCAGCACGGTGCTGGTCGGCGACGTGCTGACCGACGGCATCGTCGCGTCGGCCACGGGCGAGGCGCTGTTGGTCCGCGATCCCGCGGAGCGGATCTATCTGGTGTACGGCAACCGCCGTTTCCTGATCCCGGCGGCGCGCTCCCAGGCGACGTTGAGCGCCCTGGGCTGGAGCGCCCGGCAGCAGTGGCCGGTCGCCGCCGCCTGGCTCAACGCGGTGCCGTTAGGCCCGGAGCTGAAGCCGCCGACGATCCCGGACATCGGCGATTCGTCCAGTGTCGACGATTTCGAGATCGGCCAAGTCGTCACCAACGCCCAGTCGGCCGGCGGCAAACCCACGGGGTGGGCGGTCGTGCTCGCCGACGGCATCGCTCCGGTCACCGAGATGCAGGCCACGATGCTGCTGGCCGTCTCCGGCCGCGATTTCGTCCCGACCGGCGCCGGCTTCACCCAGCTCAAGCCGTCGTCCAAGCAGCTCAGCGACGACGGCGACCCCAACGCCATGCCGTCGTCGGTGCCCACGCTGGCCGACAACCCGGACCGGGCCTGCATAACCCTGCCGGTTGGCAAGAACGGCGACGGCATCCGGATCAACCCGAGCGTGCCGACCGGCGCCGCGGTCTCGGGCGCCACTGTGCCCGGTGACGTGCAGGCTGACCTGGTGTACGTGGCCCGCGGCCGGGGTGCGGTGGTGGTCTCGGCGTCGTCGCCGAGCGCCCCCGCGAGCGCCGGGACGGTAATGCTGGTCACCGACACCGGCCTGCGGTACGCCGTGGCCAGCCGCGAGGCGGTGGCCAAGCTCGGCTACGGCGGGCTCGACCTCAAGCAGGTCCCCGCGGAGTTGGTCGCGCTGCTGCCACAGGGCCCGGCGCTCGACCCGGCCCGGGCCCGCCAGTCGCTCCCCACGGGAGAGTAGGAATACACGCCGACGAGCGGACCCGAGGTCGGTGTCCGCTCGCCGTGTCGTCGTACCGAAGGGTCAGTCTTTGTTCTTGCCGCCCGACAGCCGGGCGACCTCCGGGCCGGACGTCTCGCCGGCCGTGTCGTCTTGCGAGTCGATCGGCTCGAACGCGGCATCGTCCGCCCCGTCGACCGGAGTGGCCGCGGCGATCGGAGCGCTCGGGTCGTATTCGTCCCATTGCGCGGCCTTGCGCTTGCGCACGAGATACGCCGCGCCGACACCCACCGCGGTGCCCACAAGCGCGATGCGGAACAGCTTCGCGCCCCGGCTCCGGCCCTGCTTGCGGCCGAGCGCCTTGTTCGCCCGCTTCTCGAGTTTCGCGGCGCTCCGCCGCGCGCTCTTCCGGTTTGCCTTGGCCTGCTTCCTGGTCACCTTGCCGGCCTGCCGCAGGTTGTCCCCGGCGGCCGCGACCAGCGGCGTGATTGTCGCCACCGCGTTGTCCCAGCTGCTCGACGCGGCGTCCTTCGCCTTAGTGGCCGCCGGCTGGACCCGGTCCTTGGCCGCGTTCAGCTTTGGCCCGACGGTCGCGCTGGTCTCCTGCGCGGCGATGGTGGCTGCGCGCTTGAGATGATCAACGCTCTGGCCGAGCTCATTTTTCATGATCGCGCTGCGCCGCTTGCGTCGCATCGTTGCGAACACCAGTGCCCACCTCCTGAGGTTTTCCCTCACCATGTTGCCCTCTCAGGTACCCCCGCGTCGCGGGATCAGACACATGGGGGAGGATCCGAATAGTAAAAGAACTGTCCAGCGCTGCTCCGGATTGCGGATCAGCGACCGCGACACAGACAGGAGTACCCGTGGCCGAGAAGCTTTACGCCACCCTGCACACCAACCACGGCCCGATTCGGCTCCAGCTCTTTCCGGACCACGCGCCGGCGACCGTGCGCAACTTCGTGGAGCTTGCCGAGGGGTCCAAGGACTACACCGACCCGCGGACCGGTCAGAAGGGCAGCGGCCCGTACTACGACGGGACCATCTCGCACCGGGTCATCGCCGGCTTCATGATCCAGCTCGGCGACCCGACCGGCACCGGACGCGGCGGCCCGGGCTTCCAGTTCGGCGACGAGTTCCACCCCGAGCTGCAGTTCGACCGGCCGTATCTGCTGGCCATGGCGAACGCCGGGCCGGGCACGAACGGCTCGCAGTTCTTCATCACGGTCAGCCCGACCCCGCACCTCAACCGCCGGCACACCATCTTCGGTACGGTCGCCGACGACCAGTCGGTCAAGGTGGTCGACTCGATCGCGAGCACCCCGACCGGCCCGGGCGACCGCCCGCGCGAGGACGTCGTCGTGGAGCGCGTGGAGATCGAACGCGTCAACGACTGACTACCTGCCAGCGGGTAATGTTGCTTCATGAGCGACGTTCCGACGACGGTTCCGGTCTGTTACCGCCACCCGTCGCGGGAAACCTACGTCCGGTGCACCCGGTGCGAGCGCCCGATCTGCCCCGACTGCATGAACGAGGCGTCGGTCGGTCACCAGTGCCCGGAGTGTGTCGCTGAAGGAAAGCGCAGCCAGCGGCCGGCCCGCACCGCCTTCGGTGGGAGCGTGGCCGGCCGGGGCGGCGTCGTCACCAAGACCCTGATCGGCATCAACGTCGCGGTCGCGCTCCTCTCGTTCCTGACGGGTGGGGTCGGCTCGATTGCCGGCGGCGGCCTGGGCGGCCTGCTCGGCACCAGCACGTCGCTGACCGAATGGGGCGCGGTCATCGGATCGGCGGTCTACGGCAACCCCGCCGTGGAGCACGGCATCGCGCACGGCGAGTGGTATCGCCTGATCACGGCGATGTTCCTGCACTACGGCCTGCTGCACCTGCTGATGAACATGTACGCGCTGTGGATCCTGGGCCGCGATCTCGAACGGGTCCTCGGCCCGCTGCGCTTCGCGGGTCTGTATCTGCTCGCGGGCCTGGGCGGCAACGTCGCGGCCTACCTGTTCTCCTCGCCGAATTCGGCCACGGCCGGCGCCTCGACGGCGGTGTTCGGCCTGATGGCCGCGATCTTCGTGATCCTGAAACGCCTCAATCAGAGCGTCGCCCCGATCCTGCCGGTGATCGTGATCAACGTCATCTTCACCTTCGTGGTGGCCAGCATCTCGGTGGCCGGCCACCTGGGCGGCCTGACGATCGGCGCGATCGTGGCGGCGATCCTGGCGTACGCGCCCCGGGCCAACCGCAACCTGGTCCAGGCGGTGGGCTGCGCGGTGGTCCTGCTGTTCCTGGTCGCCTTGGCCGTCTACCGCACAGCCACGCTGACCTGACGCGATGTCCAAAGTCCTGATCACCGGCATGTCGGGCACCGGCAAGTCGACGGTCCTGAGCCTGCTGGCCTCGCGCGGCCACCGGGTCGTCGACACCGACACCGACGAGTGGAGTCACTGGGTCACGCAGCCCGACGGCTCGGCGGACTGGATCTGGCGCCCGGACGCGATCACCGCGCTGCTCACCGATCACCGGCAAGGCAGCCTGTTCGTCGCCGGCTGCAAGTCCAACCAGGGCACGTTCTACCCCTTGTTCGACCACATCGCCCTGCTGAGCGCCCCGACCGACGTCCTGCTGTCGAGGATCGCGACCCGGACCACCAACCCCTACGGCAAAACCCCAGAGCAAAGGGCCGACATTCTCCGGTACGCGGCCGAAGTCGAGCCGCTGCTGCGAGCAACGGCAACGATCGAGATCGACGCGACGCAGCCACTACCCCGGGTCGTACGCGAAATCGAATCCCTGATCTGGGACAGCGTGCTCCTCGCCCGGCACGGTCAGACACAGTGGAACGTGGCCCGCCGCCGCCAGGGCCAACTCGACTCGCCGCTGACCCCGGTGGGCCTCGAACAGGCACACCGCCACGCGGCGACCCTCGAAACGCACCCGATCGACGGAATCTTCGCCAGCCCCCAAGGCCGCGCCCACACCACGGCGGAGATCATCGGCGCCCACCTCAGCCTGCCGGTGCAGATAATCGACGAACTAGCCGAGCTGCACCACGGTTCCTACGCCGGCCTGACCAACGCCGAGATCAACGCGCGATACCCGGGCGAACTGGCCAGCCGCGCCGCCGACAAGTACGAGTGGCGCTTCCCGGGCGGCGAAAGCTACGCCGACGCGGACGTCCGGGCCGGCCAGGCACTCGCCCGCATAGCGACCCGCCACCCACTGATCGTTACGCACGAAATGATCGGCCGAATGCTCCAACGCCACCTGCTCGACCTGGATCCGGCGGCGACGCTCACCACCACCCACCCACAGGACATCGTCTACGAGATCGATCCGAGCACAAGAACCCGGCGCGACATCCGATAACCGGCCGCCGCCGAACGGGAGACCCGGTGCTGCTGCCCGGGACACCGGCGTATGGGTTTACGGCGCTCGCAATGCGGCCAGCGCCGCCGCGACCTCCTCCGGTTCCGCGCCCAATTCGTGCACGCTGAACAGATACAGCGCGTCGCCGGCGTCCAGTTCCAGGAGTTCGCTGCGTAGGCCCAGCCGTTCGCGGCGGTCTACCCGTACGCGCTCGATCTCCGCCCAGGCCAGCCGGCGGCGGCGCAGGAGGCCCGCGACCACCGTGAGGCCCTCCTGGTCTGCCGTCAGGCGGACCGGGCGGAGCAAGTCACGCAGCGCCCACCCGGTCAGACCGATCGCCACCACGATCGCCATGAACCACTGGATCGGGTCGTGGCGGCCGAACGCCACCGCCAGCACCAGCACCGCGACGGCGCCGAGCAGTTTGGTCACCGGGAGCACGGGCTTCACCCGCCAGCTGAGGGGCATGGCCCCAACTATGTCAGTCGCGGCGTAACGTCGGTGGTATGCGCGATGCGGTGATCGTCGGCGCGGTTCGCACTCCGATCGGGCGGCGGAACGGCGGGCTCTCTGGCGTACATCCGGTGGAGCTTTCCGGTCTTGTGCTGCGGGCCTTGGCCGAGCGCACGGGCCTGGACCCGGCACACGTCGACGATGTGATCTGGGGCTGTGTGTCCCAGGTCGGCGAGCAGTCGTGGAACGTCGGCCGGAATGCCGTGCTGGCCGCGGGGTGGCCCGAGTCGGTGCCCGGCACGACGCTGGACCGGCAGTGCGGCTCGAGCCAGCAGGCGTTGTCGTTCGCGGCCGCCACGGTGCTCTCCGGCCAGGCCGACCTGGTGGTGGCCGGCGGGGTCGAGGTGATGAGCCGGGTGCCGATGGGTTCGAGCGCGCAAGGTCAAGATCCTTACAGCGCTTCGGTACGGGACCGTTACGGCGTCGACGAGTTCAGCCAGGGCGTGGGCGCCGAGATGGTCGCCGACCGGTGGGGTTTCTCCCGCTCGCAGCTGGATGAATATTCGCTGGCCAGCCACGCGGCCGCGGCGAAGGCGCAGGACGCCGGCGAGTTCGACCTCGAGATCGTCCCGGTGCGAGACGTCTCGCGCGACGAAGGCATCCGCCGCGACACCACGCTCGAGAAGCTCGCCGGGCTGAAGACCCCGTTCAAGGCGGACGGCGTGGTCACCGCCGGCTCCGCGTCGCAGATCTCCGACGGCGCGGCCGCGCTCGCCGTGACAACCACCCGGTGGGCGTGGGCGCATGGCCTGCTGCCGCTGGCGCGCGTGCACACCGCGGTCGTGGCGGCCGACGATCCGGTGATCATGCTGACCGCCCCGCTCCCGGCCACCGCGAAGGCGCTGGCCAAGGCGGGTCTCACCCTGGACGAGATCGGGGTGTACGAGGTGAACGAGGCGTTCGCGCCCGTTCCGCTCGCGTGGCTGGCGGAGACCGGCGCGGACCCGGCCCGGCTCAACCCGCGCGGCGGGGCGATCGCCCTGGGCCATCCGCTCGGGGCCTCCGGTGCCCGGATCATGACGACGATGCTGCACCACATGCGACAGACGGGCGTGCACTACGGCCTGCAAACCATGTGCGAAGGCGGCGGAATGGCCAACGCCACGATCGTCGAGCTCCTGTAATTCGATATTCATCGTGACGTGGTCGAGTCTTCTGGAGAAGACGCGCCGTTAACACCACATGGACGTCTTCTCCCGAACGTTCCTCCCCGCGGCCGCGGAAGCCGGGGTCGCGATCCCCACCGTGAGCAAGCACATGCCGATCTTCCGGCGGTGCGTGGAACCGGATGACTCAACGGTCCTGGTGACCCGCTGCGTAAGCCCGGACCACCCGATGGCCGGCGACTTTCTGATGCTGCTGACGTACCGAAGGCTCGTGATCACTCAGGAGACGAGGGTCCTGCACAGACTCCGCCTCCACCTGAACGCGAACCTCCGACACCTCAGCAATGTCACGTGGAACTCGGACCTGCGCACGACGGCGGTGGAAATCGCGGCGACCGCCGTGGA
>Ga0307512_10002487_pt1 | contig 23164 bp, 21 predicted proteins | sample 14_EM_MG_FD_200267 | JGI IMG/M metagenome (GOLD analysis project Ga0307512, IMG submission 200267) | Populus trichocarpa ectomycorrhiza microbial communities from riparian zone in the Pacific Northwest, United States - 14_EM | ecosystem: Host-associated > Plants > Roots > Unclassified | place...
AGAGCGTATTTGGGAGCGTGCAAAGAAGTGCATTTGGCAGTTTGGTTTCAAGTTTGTTGAATGCAGCATGATGTATAGTATCAAGCGCACATAATTGCACGAGTATCATAGTAATCTAGTCAATGCGCAGGTCCATAGGACTTCATAGTGCCACGCGTCAAATATGCTATGGATCACCGACCCAAAAACAGCTTCTCTATGAGTTACGCGTTGCGTAACGTCATTTTTCCCAGTGATCTCACTTGCTCTTTCCACGATTTCGTGAATCCACGCAGTTGGGTGAAACCTCGCGGCCGGGTAGTATCATAACTTCTCACCCTCATCCTATGCTCCTCGAGCCAGGTTGACGCTTGATCATGGCATGGAGAGATAGAGAGGGATGACTTAACTTCGTGTTCTTAGGTGATGGTAGAGGAGATGGGACAAATCATGATGAGAAACTGGGACTTAAGAGATTTTCGTGTGCGAGTCAATTTACCATCCCCGATACGGCAGGTACGAGTCCCGATCCGGCGTGTAATAACACCGATATAAGGTCTTTCCAACCCAATCAGGCAAGTCGTACCCCTGATTTCTCATATCCGCTCGTATCCTCCACATCGTTCTCATCTTCATCCCCCATCTCTCTCTTTCTCATCCACATCTCAACCATCATCGCAGAACACAAAGTTCAGTCATCCCTCTCAATCTCTCCATGGCATGATCATGAGTTGACACCGATTACAGCATACACCGAGTACAGCATCCACACAAGATTGTTTGTCTTCCCTTCATTCTCATGATTACGAGTTGACCCCTGAATGTCGCGTCAGCTTCCGGCGTGCCTCCCTACACGATCGACCGCCATCAGCCAGCTCTCTATGAGAGCTGAAAAGTAAAGTCACCTTGTCATATTCCCACGGTTGCGAGTTAACTAACTGATGAATAGAGTGTCAGCACCGGGCGCGCCGTCCATCGACCGCCACCAAGAACTCGTCCAATCTCACTCGATCACGGCCTCCAAGTGTATATCCAAACTCGCTCGATTACGGCCTCCAAATTCGCACGATCACGGCCTCCAAGTGCATCTCTAAACTCGCTCAATCACAGCCTCCAAGTGTATATCCAAACTCGCTCGATTACGGCCTCCAAGTTTGCACGATCACGGCCTCTAAGTGCATCTCTGAGTTCACCCGATCCTGGGCTCCAAGTGCATCTCTGAGTTCACTCAATCTCGGCCTCCAAGTGCAATTCTCAACTCGCTCAATCACAGCCTCTAAGTACATCGTTAATGAGCGACGGCGGGTGCACGGAGATACAGGGGTAACGGAGGTGAACGTTCACTCCATCGTCATCTTCAGGCGCACCTCGAATTGCTGACAATCACCGCGTGCTGGCAGTCCAGATAAACCGTTTGTAGATAGGTAGCTATATAGATACATCGATACATAGATGAGAATACAAACTGAATGCATAAGTTTTGAAAATCGTTGAACGAAAAGTAGTAGCTATGATTTCCAGGTGCACCAGCAGCATTTCCGAAGAAGCGGCGGCCGGAGAAGAAACAGCTTCAGCATAACTGCAGCCACTGCGAAGAGTGTAACACACGTGTCGTTCTGATGGTGCGTATACGTCACCAAACAGTCAAGGTGGTACGTGTGCAACGCGACCCGTCGCCTGGGCGACGTGTAGCCTGTATTTCTCCGTCAGGGGGTATGAGGTTCCGTCAGAGCCGTCAGAGCCGTCCGGAACACCCGGGTGTTTCTGACGGAAACTAGGGTCGTTGCTGATGTCTTTCCAGCTCATTTTCATTGATTTCCTCGATGTACCATAAGCAATTTGCACAATCTCGACCATGTGCAGCAGGTCTGAGTGGAGAGTTATGCAGTTGGCTGCATGGACTGATACAGCATGACGGCCGCCATTCATCAGGGTTCAGACTGCGCACTGACCTCTCCTTCTATGACTCGTAGGTCATCACTGAATGTAATCTTGTTAGTAAGTTTTGTCTCTATTTTAGGTTTTGATTTCTAATGTAACCGTAACAGGCAAGTCGATATCAAGTTCGCTAGCCATCTATCAACCAGATTTGGAGTCTAGAACTTTCGCACGGTCCTTACGACCCTTGCACACACACTGATGAAATATCATGTCGTACAATTTGGTCAATGAAATCAAGAAAACGCTGACAAGCAGCAAAATAGGTACACAAATTGCTTTTACAAGTGACAGGTCTACAAAATTGACTATGTGGGTATCAATTGCTCCGGTGACGCGGGAGCCGTCACCATATCATCTTCTGTATCTGATTTCTATACGGTAATTGACTAGGGATGCTATATGCCTGGGAAACAGCTGACGGGTTCACCAGGCTTCGCATCCTCACCCAGGGTCGAATTGCGCGCCGCGTTGGGCGAGATAACCTGTATCAATTTGGGTGACAGTGGTTCCCCTGAACCCAGCCTCATTTGAATACTTCCTGGTCGAGCAGTCACTGCCGGCATTTGCGATTGTCAGCAGACAATGTGAAGAGTCTGCAGCTGCTCTCCAAATGTTGTCAGGGATGGTGTGGCTGCAGTCATGTCAATTTTGGGCTTGACGACTGTTGGAACCTTGAAGTCGGGTGTCCCATACAACATATTTCTCTCACGGCAGAAGTTGGCTGCGTCCCCCCTTCCCGGATGCGTCAATTCCTCCAGCGTCATCTGCTTCTGCTGCAAACTCTCAATGCGGTGCTTTACTGTTTTGGAGATTGTGCCCATCACCCAGCCAGGTTCATCATCATGACTCCGCTTGCTAAGCTCTGTATCTTCTTCATCATCTTCCTCGTCTTCCTCATCCTGCTCATCATCGGAACTTAGAAGATCACTCAAACTGTCTCGGATAGCATTCAACATCTCTTGAAAAACTTTTTCAGGATTGCTGGTTGTCCCTCCCGCGTTTTCAGTAGTACTCATATCTTCCGGCGCTTGCACCACCGCTGTTTCTGCGTCGTGAACTTGCTGTGCCCGAACAGCAGTTTCATTCTCCACATAAACCTCGATCCATATCTCTTCCTCTTCACAGGGTAAAAAGTGCATTTCACGTCTTTTTCTCCACCGAAAGTGTCTTTTTGGATTAGAAGCTGCGCAATGCTCCCAACACTCGGACCCTTTCTGCCTACAAGCTGCTCTTGCCTTCATTCGCTGGGTCACGTCAACGCATGGACTGCTTGGTCAATTTGCTGTATTTGCCCACTGGAAGTGGCGAAATCATCTTTTTCCGAGCATTGATCATTGTATCTTGTGTTGACCTTGTTGTTGGGCGAGATGTTGGATATTGCAAGATATGCACCATATGGAGGCACGCTGAGTCGTCTATGTTAAGGTTATTACGTTTGATCAGCTCAAACAAAGCGAAATCTGCGTTGTGAACGTCATTTCATTTGGAATATCAACTCTCACCATATGTTGTGACTTGAAGGTTAGCATGAGCTTGATGTAAGATCCCGGTGATGTGTTCAGACAAACATCATGACACGTTCTTTCGGTCGAAGAATTTCCGTTTCACATCTATCAAACGGGAGATTTCAGTTGTTGTTCAGTTGAATGTATCCCAGCCAAGAAAAGAAACAACATCGGACCGACTTACTTCAAATCGCGGGACCGTTTGAATCCCCAGCACGTTGCAGCTATACGCAGCAGGTTATATCTTGAGTAGACCGTGCAAGTTGACTGACATTTGTTCCATTGTGACTTGTAGCTTACAATATATTCCTCAGGACTTCCCACATTTCGGTATCATCATCCTCACCTATTCCACGACACCAATTCAGGGGTCCACAAAAACCTCAGCCCAGTGTGATTGAATCCGAATTGAGCAGAACGACAGGCGCTTCATCGAATGCGACCCTGGCCGAGACACAGCAGCAACACAGACACCAGTTAGTCCACCATGACGTTGCAATTGCAGCAGCAGACAAAATGACCAAGGACGCACATTTCAAAAAAGTACGTAAACCCGGACGTGGCAATAATAGGAAGCAGCATCCAATCGGATGTGAGTAGCTCTATATCGATGTTGAACGAGGTGGACAAATAATCTAATGTACCGCTAGTGTACGCGGAGAGCTCCGTGACTAATTCATTGCTGCCCGCATGGGCAAGCCTCCATGGTCGACAAAGGCATTCGTTCGCACTGTCCGCGAAATGGAACAACATGATCTCATCAGCTCTGGGGACTTCGTGGGTGAATTTCGTGATAGAGGTCGCCAGGAGAGGACTGAACATGCTGTAATGAGCAGAGCCGAGGCTACGGAGTCGTATATGGTTGAGGTAATTGCCGAATCTCCCTCTTAGACACAGCAACTACTTTGTTCTAGGTTTCCCACATGTCTGGTACTATGGCGAGGCAAGGAGGTCGGGTACAGCCAGAACAGTCTGACATGCGCCTTGCTCTGAATATTGCCAAAATGGGGAAAGGAGGGTTGTTGTGCGCCCCAATAGGCGAAATGCAACACCTGATCAAGAAACCTTGCACCGAAGTCCAAGAAGAGAAGAAGTGAGTAGTAGAGTTTCCTGGGCATGAATAGGTGAAGGCTGCGATAAAAAGACACCTGGCAATGGTTTATTAAAATCACACAGACGGCTGCTTTCCATGCCAAAATGGCACAGCAATGAATCTGCAGACATGCTGAAGGCACAAAGGAACCAACGCACCTCCACCAGAACCGGCCGCACCTTCGCCCAGAATGCCATCTGTGCCACCTGGTCACAGTGAGGGAACTGAAAGTTATGAAATTGAATGGATGCCATCCAGGTGTGCGTATATACAGTATCCGTTTCGCAACACTCAATTTTTCGATCAAAATGCATATGCGCAGAATAACAAGCGCGATAAAGATTTTATTGCAGATTTGCTGAGTACACAATCTGCTGCGTGGCAATACTGCCGACAATGATTTTGGAGACGAGTGCAGCGTTTTGAGTGAACTCACAGTGCAGACGAGCATCGACTGAAAGGACCGGGATTTCTGAGTGTTATCATTATCTACAATTAGTGGACACCATACAGCACATTTTGAAGGATATATTTATATGCACAATTAAAGAACAATGTAGTGATACAGGAAAACGTACATGAAGAGGAGAGAATGACTGTCAAAATACAGTTATTGATGTTCTATGCCAAAGTGAATGGTTGCATAATGTGGATACGCCTGTGGCTAAATGAGTGTCAACGGAGCGGCAACGATTGTTCGTCCTTGAAGTCAGGTTATTACAATGCGAATTTGGCGTTGTTATCTATAATCATTGTATTGGCCGCCTTTATAGGCAAAAGAGAATGGTACACTCTCCCTGCCCCATCTTGACAATGAGCGTCAACAGAGTTACAATGAATCTTGGTCTTGCATCTGGGGTAATCTAGGTGGGAAATGATTGCAGTCATCTATAAACAAGGTTTTGGCAGCCTCTATAGGCTGATAGGAAAGTGATGTTCCCGCGACAGCATCCCAGACAATCACAACTTGGTTTGTTTTCAAAGCTGCAACTCAATGATCGTGAACATTTTAGCCTATCAAACTGGTCAAAACTCCGTATATTGACATTAGTGGCCATCACGCGCTTTGATTAACCATCATGTACGACCAAAAATTGTTGACCCTCCTTTGACACCCATTTTCAATATCAGGCAGGGAGCGTGTCGCTTTCTCTTCGGCCTATGAAGGCGGCCAATACTACACTTATGCATAACTAAGACCAAATCAATCTTCAATTACCTGACTTACAAGACTGAAAATCTTTGACACTCCATTGACGATGATTTTCAGAATGGGGCAGAGAGCGTGTCACTTTTTCTTTTGAATTGAAATGCGGCCAATACCTCATTTATGATCATCTACCTCCAATTGCCACCTAGATTACCCATGATGCAAGACCAAAAATCATTGATTCGCCATTGACTATCATGCTCAGGATGGTGCAGGGAGCGTGTCTCTCTTGTTGTTGATTAAAATGGCGGCCGATACATCCGAAAAGGACAATATCTTACCAAAGTCAATATTTTGCGAGTAGCAGTAGGATATCTAAATGCGACCATAAATGGAAAAACCTGAAACACAGAACTGGAGATTGGAACCGACGGGTCTAGCCAAACCCGGCAACACCGCGGATTGACAGGTATGGGTCCAGGTTTGGCCCGCCAGGATGCAGCAGGTTGGGTGTTTGGATGGTTCTGGAACCAAACTGAACTGTTGATGCAGTCCAAACCCAAACTGCAGGCGGGATACCTGGACCCGTTGCTAACATTAGTCGTGGAAGATGCAATTCGAGACGTGACTGGTAACAGTCCGGAAGACATGTAGGCGGTTCATAATTATATTGACGATGCTACTTCTTTGTTGTGATTGAGAAAGTATCAGTTGTACCGGATCAGATGGATTTTTCATGCACCCAATTTCCGGATGTTAGCACTCATATCCAAGTACGCTAGTAATGGAAGAATTGGAGGTTGGTTTAAGCCAACATACCTAGAATTAAACCAGACAAACCTGAAGATCTTGACAGACTTGAAGAACTTGAGACATTAACATGGTTGTATTACTAACTAGCTCTCAGGGCCAGACATACGGAATACTGAGGAATGGGTTGATCACCATAGCCCCTGCATATGACTCCGCCAAAGGTAGTTCATTATGCCTCTAGCTCGAGCATATAAGTGGTGACCATGTCACACAGCATTGTCAGTGTGTTGAAGAATCTTGCAGAACTTGGATGGAGGATAGAGTTGGGACCTTGGTGAGTGGCAACATTTGACATTACATGGGTGCAAACTGAGTTAGTTGCTGATAGTGGATAGATATGAATCTCCGAATGCGGTATGCCAGTCGGATGGACAGCCCATTTTTGTGATAATCTGTTGTTTCAATATTCTGCAGCAGAGTTAGCTGTCGACTATGCAATATTGTAAGCAGAACTTCACTTTCAGCAGTGCGAGTCTGCTGTATTCACAATATTATGTATGCAGTCAGTGTAAGAGACAAGAGATAATTTGGGTTTAGAAAGGAGAGATTCAACATAGAGACAGAACTGTAAAGGTAAGATGTAAATTCAGGGGTAATCTAACTGACTCCAGTTCTCCTCAATGCCGAGCTTGCTAGGAAATGGGTCATAAATTGTCCCTCACATTAAGATGTTGTGCACAATATCTCGTAAACACCGCATCATTTAATCACAAGCTCATTATAAGTCTCAATGCTACAATATTGACTTAACATAACTGTTGGGTTCAAAGCAGTGCATAAAAACAATATGAATACATCATGAGCCTTCATCTGACAGCGGAAAGACAAATCACAGCATGCAGTTACAGCCAAATGAGGTGCAGCGAGAATTGCATCTGCCTTCAGGAATCAACCTAATGTAATGGCGGTGATTGCTGGCTCGCCTTACTTTCACCATTACTTGTACTCTCAGAAACTGCCTTTTCTTAACTCGAGGTTTCATCAGGATTTGTTCTTCATCCACTCTTGGGATCGGAAGTTGGCCGAAATAAGATAAAGTGTGTTTATGATATGTCACGAACTTCAGGTGTTCAAGATACGCAGTGGGTGGGAGCTTGCCGGTCAATAATCAAGCTGCGGAGCAGAGACTGTCATTCAGATTCTCTCTCTTCGAGCTCTCTTGAAAGAAAATCAGTCCACATGATCCATTTTAAGATATGGTTTTTTGGCAGCCCATACATACAAGTTAGTCAAGATGTAGTTCAGTCTGCATTTGAAGCATTGTGAATTTGAGCCTGTTCAAGGAAGTGTGTTATACAGGTGAGCGGGAGTTGCCGACTAGAAGCTGTCTTTTGAGGTTCACTCTCTCAAGCTGCAGCTCAATTATCGAGCCCGAAAGACAGAAGCTATTTTAGGATCTTGGACACCTATAGGTCCGAACATACTTCTTAGTCAAAATCCAGGTAAGTGTGGTTACTTATCACACAGAGCTGTGCATCTATGGTAGGTGAGTCATGGGTACCTCCCTCCAATGGATGGGTTGACACAGAGCATGATAGTTATGGCATTTTAGTGGCAGCCTTCATATACCAATCAAGTAGAGATTCACATATTAGCTGGGGCCGAGTGGGATGAGCTGCGCCTGGACCTAAAAGTTTAGTGTCTGAAAGATGACACTCTGTGTGTGCTGTCAGCCACAGATCCAAAGCATTGAGGAAGGAAGAAAATATGCTTGGAATGGAGCAAAATGAATTGTTCAAGGGTAATGCGAAGTGGGTATACATGGTTTGGAGGCATGGCTGGAGTGGGATCATATGTCAATAATGATTAGCCGCTGGTCGAAATTGGCCTTTGGATACACATGCAGTGTCCAAACTGAAACTATCAAACTGGACAGGAGAGTGGATCTGAGGTGTGCCTGAACTTCATTCCTGAGTGAGGAAATTCTCGGCAGTATTTTTCGGCGAAGCCTGGAATACGCAAGCTGTGTCTTGGGATATGATACTGCAACTCGAAATCGCTTGGACAGTCTTTCTATGAATGGATGATTAGAGATATACTCTGCTGGATGTGTCGCAGGAGGGTCAAGAAGTTGATAACGATTCTCTTGTGCAATTGACTGTGAATACTTCATCATTGTTGATTCAGTAACTATCACTAATTATTTTGCAATTCTAGTGTCCGGTGCACTGGAAATAGTGATGTAACGAATCATTGGAATCACACCTGGATGATCAGGTGCACCTGAGAACTCGAATCATGTTCACTGATTTAGGTATCACACTTCCACACGGACAATATACGATGAAGATGAGCAGGGACTGCAGCTTAGACAGATTCTCACAAATGAGGAATGTACGGAATGGCAGAATATGTCATAGTCGACCATTAAACCAGCGCACTTTCTTTTCATCACATATTGGATCATCCAAATGAGGCTATGTTTCAGTTTACCAGATATCTGTTTAGTATTGACTTCATCTCATATTCATCACTATAATCAACTAACATGAAATGGAATCATGCTCTAACCAATACTGCTGGACTCCTCACGAGCGCCTTGATCTCCATACCATTTGACTATTTTGCATCAGTTGGTGAGATTGTATTGGTTGAATGTTTAAAGTGGCATACCTTGATTACACTGCCCTAATATATATCATTCATCCTCACCATCTGACGGTAAGACGCCTCCATGCTCCATAACCTGCGGGGTATAGTCTTTCCGACACTCCAGGATGCAGTATATCATCGACATTGTGATGTTCAGTCGGCTCATCAGGCCATGCAGGACTCTCATTTGTGCTACTCCAGAGAGCTGGTGGATATCACTTGCTCTGTTATCATAACCACTGGGTCAAGTGTTCAATAGCCATGTGTGTGGAACAATGTGTGGAACTCTGTTTTCCCCAGTTGGACAACCCGTGCAAATGCCTGGTGCTGCTCATTCAATACCCCAAACTTCTGAGTCATTACAGCATGGTTTGCTGCTGTGAGATTCGGGCTTTTCTCACGCACTTTTGGTGTAGTTATGAATGCAGAGAGATTTGGTTATTCTGGGAATTTGAGTTGCATTTCTCTGCACTAATCGCTGCCCATTTCCGCATACATGGAGAAAATACCCAACAGACCTGGAAACCATTTTCTTAGCCACCACTTGAAATGTCGAATTCGGCCTGGCAGTGGACAAGATAGAACCGCCTGTTGAGCAGGAGGTGCACTGGGCAAGGCGCATTTATTGCGTTCAGGTTCGTGCGGGAGCGCATCATTTGATACGTTGTCATTGTCAGGTTCGGGATACTCCGCAGGTTTGTTGACAAGCATTGGCAGTTATGTTTCTCTAAGTCATAAGAAAATTGGAGAATCCTCAAAAGTATGGAGTGGCCATTGATCGTACCATGTTTCTGAAATGTCAATTGGATCTTCGGTGTCTGCCAATACAAATGAGACACATGCCAGCCGCCATCTATGTACCCTCCAGACTCCTGAAGCACCTTTTGAAGTGTATCATTCCACAAGGGTGATTAGGTTAGCTACCTCTGCCTGAGTCCATTCGTCATCAACAAGGTATGAATTGTCATTCGATATCGGAAGAAGTGGTTTCCCATTGGTGACTATGGTTTCGGACTACCTGCATATCATCCTGGGCTGTGGAATTTGGTTCATCTGGCGTGCCGCATCCCGTTGAGCGTCATGGTCTTCAGTCCGGATGACATGCATTAAACTCTTCACTGTGGAATACAGTGCCTTGGTGCTGCGCATCTCCATCGCAGTCTCATCCTCTGGATTGTCGGGCGCACCTGAAATCAGCCACATACTCTGAAAACACCAGTCATAGAGTGATTGGAATCCCGGCGTTGCTGTGACTTGAAGTTTGAATTCAATTCTCCCATTCATCGCAATGTGCGAGCCAACACTATTTTTCATCTTGTACCAATCGGACTCATCAACAATTCCAAAACTCCATGACCAGTGTGAGGGTTCACCATTACTTAATGGTTTTGATCTCGATGTTAAGGTATCATATGACACAAAGTAGATAATCCATCGGCTTTCCAGCTTGTCAATACCGGAGTTCAGATCCTGCTGTGTGAGATTCGCATTTTCCGGGTGGAATTAGACAATCAGAATGATATCAGTTCCATATCCCATCTCATCCATGACACTCTTCAACGTCTCTGCAACTCCAGGCATTGTTGCAACCAGGATTGTTTCAACGGCTGATGGAAGTGCTGCATACTTCTGCGTTGGAGTAGACTAGATCTCTGAAAGACAGCGGGGCACTAAATTCTGTGTCCACAATGGATACCACTCCAGTTTGTCACCAATAATCCCAGGAAAGCCATTCCAAGCCATATTCACCCACTGGTCAAGGGTATTCCCCCATATAATCGACAGTGGCAACCCAATTACAACTTTCTCAGTCAGCAATTTGCATATTATTGCTGCTGCCACTGAGGTGAAAGTCTTGCCAAGACCCATTTCATCCGCCACCAGCAGTCCTGGCAGATCAGGATCCGAAACCCACCTTCTCACGATGAACCATAAGGCCTAGACCTGGTGCACCAGATTCTTTCTTCTGGGCAGGGCTGGAATTCAATACTGGTGGATGGGAACATGTCCATCTGTTGATTGTCGATTCGGATGGGTATTCGGTAGCCTGACCTCCTCATCAAGACAGTCATGTGTTGATTCGTTGTTGATTGAGTTGAGAGCAGTGCTCGATACTGAACAGGTATTATCTGGATTGAGGACCTCCTCACCATCCAGTTGCTCCTGATCCTTACTTTCATCTTGGTCGGTCTTCTTTTTGTCCTCAATGATCTCTTTCAGTTGCTCTGCGGTAAGTTGGGCGGATGGGCTCATACACTGGCGCTCCCGAAATTCATCGCGATGTTTGGTATTACACAGACAAGCATTTGGACCCAATAAACATTTGGAATATAATCAATTCAATTCACTCAATAAGAACTTACATTCATCAGCAAAATGTATTTTGGTCACTGGGAGCCTCTGAGAGTGTCTGAGAGTTGTCGGACCAGAATCCCAAGGTGGTCAAATCCCAGAGTTTACTGGACCGATGAAGTGGCCTTCAGGTGCACCTGGGAGCACCTGGGAGCGCCGACCACGAGCCTGGGAGCACCTGGGAGCGCCGGCGACAAGCCTGGGAGCGCCGACCACAAGCCTGGGAGCGCCGACCACAAGCCTGGGAGCGCCGACCACCAGCCTGGGAGCACGTTGAATCACTGTAATGCAATCTGGGAAAAACATCCTCGTTGGAAACGCTGCTGGTGCGCCTCCAAATCATAGCTACTACTTATCGTTCAATGATGTTTAAAGCCGATGTATTCAGTTCGTATTCTCATTTACGTATCTATGTATCTATATTGCTACCCATCTACACACGGTATATCTGGACTGGCTCTGCAGGCGGTGCTTAACAGCAATTGGAGGTGCGCCTGAAGATGACGATCAGGTGAACTCAGAGATACAGTCCAAGGCCGTGATCAAGCAAGTTTGGAGATGCAATTGGAGACCGAAATTGAGTGAACTCAGAGATGCACTGGGAGGCCATAAACGAGCGAGGTTGGAGATGCACTTTGAGGCCGAAATCGAGTGTACTCAGAGATGCACTTGGAGGCAGCGATCGAGCGAGTTGAGAGTTGTACTTGGAGGCCAGGATCGAGTGAATTCAGAGATACACTCCGAGGCCGTGATCGAGCCAGTTTGGAGATGAACTTGGAGGCCATGATCGAGTGAACTTAGAGATGCACTCCGAGACTGTGATCGATCGAGTTTGGAGATGCGCTTGCGGCAGGCTATGGTCGAGCGAGATTGGAGGAGTACTTGGAGGTGATCGATCTGGAGGCAGTCGATGGAGGCGAGCCAGGTGCTGAGACCCTATTCATCGGTTGGCTAACTCGAAACTGTGGGAATGTGACAAGGTGACTTTACCTTTGAAGCGCTTATGGAGAACTGGCTGGGGGCGGTCAATTTGTGAGAAGGTACGCCGGAAGCTTAAGCTCCATTCAGGGGTCAACTCGACATCGTGAGAATGAAAGGACATCAGACATTCCTAGGTGTATGCTGTACTGGGTGTATGCTGCACTCGGTGTATGCTGCACTGGGTGTATGCTGCACTGGGTGTATGCTGCACTGGGTGTATGCTGCACTGGGTGTATGCTGCACTGGGTGTATGCTGCACTGGGTGTATGCTGCACTCGGTGTATGCTGCACTCGGTGTATGCTGCACTCGGTGTATGCTGCACTCGGTGTTTACTCATGATCATGGCATGGAGAGATAGAGAGGGCTGACTTGACTTTGTGTTCTTGCGATGATAGTAGAGTTGTGGATGAGAAAGAGAGAGATGGGGGATGAAGATGAACACGATATGGAGGATACGAGCGGATATGAGAAATCAGGAGTACGACGTGCCTGATTGGGTTTAGAAGACCTCGTATTGGGGTAATTACCCAGCGCATGGTGACTCGTACCCACTGAATCGGGGATGGTAAATTGACTCGCACACGAAATTCTCTTAAGTCCCAGTATCTCATGATGATTTCTCTCATCTCCTCTCATCAATCTCTTTGGTGTCCACAACTCTACCATCACCTAAGAACACGAAGTTAAGTCATCCCTCTCATTCTCTCCATGCGATGATCATGAGTTAACACCGAGTACAGCATACACCAAGTACAGCATCATCCTGAGATCGACATTCTCCCTCTCCAAGCCAGTTTCTCATCTCTCGGCGGATGTTGTTGTACTCAACTCTCTACATTCCCACAATTACAAGTCAACCAATGGATTGAGTCTCAGCTGCTGTGGCGCCTCCCTCCAAATCAACCGCCACCAAGTACCCCTTGAATCTCGCTCGATCATAGCCCTCAAGTGCATCTCCAAACTCGCTCGATCACAGCCTTGGAGTGCATCTCTGAGTTCACTTAATCTCGGCATCCAAATGTATGTCGAGAATCACTCGATCATGGCCTACAGATGCATCTCTGAGTTCAGTCGATCTCGGTCTCCAATTGCATCTCCGAAGTCGCTCGATCACTGCCTTGAAGTGTATCTCTGAGGTCACTCAATCCTTGCCTCCAAGTGCATCTCCAAATTCGCTCGATCACGGCCTCCAAGTGCATCTCCAAGTACATTGTTAAGGAGCGATGGCGGGTGTATGGAGATACAGGGGAAACGGAGGTGGACTGAGCAACAGGGAGTATATATTCGGGAGACCCCGGGGTAGATAGACATCATCTCATTTTCATCTCATCTTAACATTCAACGACAATACACACTCTATCTTTCTCAACGTTTGGTCTTACTCGCTCTTTCCTGAATCCACGCAATTGCGTGGATCCTCACAGCTGGGTAGTTTCGTATGTTCTCACGTTGTTTCGATGCTCCTCGAGCTAGAACTGCGCTTTCTTAAGGATTCCGTTTGGATGTTGCGACAGGTCTGGTGGAATGTTGATGGCGGGCTTTCAGCCTTCTAGCTCAGTCGTTTCACCACAACGGCCTCCAAGTGGTGCATCTCTAGGTTCTCTCAATGGGCGTCTCCAGGTGCTCCTCCCATTATGTTCGACTATCATCTGTGGCCAGATTGACCGTATGTATATATATAGAGAGATTTAGATAGATAATACATCCCATATTATGATGTACTAAATCTTGTGACTGTAACAAAGATGAATATGATAGATGAAATGCCTTGTGCTTGTGGAACCCTAAGAACCACTGCTTGAAAAATACAGAACCAAGTCACCTGCAGAGCTGCGCAGCGGTCTCAGCTGCTCTGGAAGTATCTCACAGACCTGCGCAGAGGTCTCAGCTGCTCCAAGATTTGACTATCCTAATGGTCAAATCTCGTAGTGTCCTGAATGCACCTCCATAACTGCAGGTGCTCACTGGAGCACCTGGCAATGCTCTTGCAGAGTCTGAGAGCACTTTGCAAAACTCCAGGGGGGCCTGGGAGCATCTAGAAGTACTTGGAAGCACTGGTGAGGGCTACCAGAGTGTCTGGGAGGTTTGCGTGTGGCTTCTGGACCGATTTACATTTCGCTGATGTTAATACTACTGTCAGTCTCTTTCCAACCTGCCTCCTCATCCACCACTCTTTCATTTTCATTGGATCCCACCCAAGTCTAAGTCTACTGAGTAGCAGCTGGGCACAACTAACCCGAACAAGACTAGCTGGAATTGCCTTGGCCGGTCTGATTATGTGCTCCACAATATCCATCCCTCTAGCTGCCTTCATTTCAACCAAAAATAGTTTGAAAGTGTGTCCCAGTTTGAACTTGAAGGCATTAGAAATGGAACTGTTGTATGCAATCTGACCATATAGAGGGTCATGCATCATTTGCCCGGGTGCGCATTCTCCCATGTACTCATCGTCCAATTCTTCATGCGTCACGTTGCATTTGGATATCAGAGTCTGGCAGTATGGGAATTTCGGGCAACAATTCATTTTCGATGATATCGATCAGCTCCTCCCAGTGCCTCGCATTTGCGTACAAAGCATGGAGTTGATTGCGGTATATCTGGTCATTGTTGCCATTCGGCTTTCGACGAATCATAACCTCGAAAGTTGAATCTGGCAACTCTGGGAGGTTATCTCTCGCCTTTTGCCCATACGTGCTCCCAAATCCATCCCCAGCCGCTTGTTGCCTCGCCTTCCCTACTTCCTTGCCTGCCGAACCTCATTTGCACATCTCTTTAAAAATATCTGAACCCAATGTCACTGAATCCATTAGGCAATATCAAAAATATCAAAGGTAACCTGTTCTCAAATGTCACCAAACAATCTGCAACCGCCATCTCCCAGTTCAGGGGTCAATCTCACAGCTCGTTCAAACTGTTCTGTCCCCACCTGATTGACCGATGCTTCTCCTCCAGAAACCCAGCGACCCATCCCTTCTTCCACGTGTTGAAGGAACTAATGTTGGGCTGCCCCATCCTTTTGGCAAATTGCTACAAGGAGAAATCCGTTCACTTCAGGCTGATTGGGGCTTTGTCTTCCGCACCGCCAAAGTCTGACCAATCATCATTTTCATACTCTCCATTATATTCGTCATAGGAAAACTCTGGTGTTGGGGGCAAATGGGCAATCCCTGAAACAGCTGTCCTGGGCGGTTCCGCTGCAGCCTGAAATAGTCGGGATGGGAGGCTAATGGGGGGTCGGGCAGATGGGCCGGGTGGTTGTCCTGTTGCGGTAGAGGCGGGAGACGTCGGCCAAATCAATGGATTGTTTCAAGGCAGTGCTGAATGCCTCCGAGGTGCATCTGGAGATGATGGCCCATGTCCTGGGAATTGCTGTGGGGGGAACATTTGAGGTCCACCGTAACCTCCTTGGGGGAAATCAGTGGCTTGCCATGAAAGCCCCTAACTCAGATATCCCTGGGTTCCACTAGAGCTTGGTTGTGAGCTTGGTGTCATGTTGAATGGGGCAGCGTGGTAGAACTGGAGAGCAGCTGAATATGGTGGTTGCGAAGGCAGGTAACTATACAGCGGTGGTGGATGATATTTGTTCCTGGGTTGCCCAAATTGAGTGCCTTTGCTCATTGTATTTCCAGCATTATTATCTGACGTTCCCACATTGTCATCTGGGAGTTGCTGTGAGCCAAACAGCCCACCTGTTGGAGCCATATTGGTTGTCTTCGGCGGAGATCCGTTTGTCCACATTGTACGTGAAAAACAGCTGGTAGTAAACAAATGATCAATTCAATTGGTGATTTCGAATGCAATGGAGTATAGTTGAGAATATTGCCCGTAGCAGTGACCTTTGGTGGAATGAAGGCGTCTTATATCCATCTGATTTGTCACAAACTGTGGTGTTTCTCTGCACGTTTGATCCCATGAAACCCGGCAGAGAAAAAGATCTCATAATCACACACATCCCCCCTTTCTTTGTTATATGTTCACATTCTTAGAGTAGTATCCTTGCTGGAAGCTCACCTTTGTTCGGTTCACGACAGTAAAGGTCATAGAAGGGATACCACATGATATCTCCAGAAACCCAATATGAACCATACCCAGTTGGAAGGTTGGCATGACTAGGGATATTACACGCAAAATGTGTTTGTACGACCATCACTTGATCGAATATGAGGCCTTGTTAGTCGAGCAGCAGCAGTGATTGCTTCTTTTTGGGCAACTTGTGTAAACTTCGTTGTCTCCTCAGGATCCACCCACATGTCAAGGTTTGTTACTGAAGAAGACATCCTACCCGCCTACCAGTTCTCGATGATCATTGAGCAGGCATACAGCCAGCTACGAAACATACCTGTTCATTGTGTTGAGGGGATGTTATCCGCTGCTTGAGGCTCGAGCGTAGACATGATCTGCACAATGCCGCAATGACGCAGTATACAATAAGGCTGATTGTACATCAGCAGGAACCCTAGTTTCTGTCAGAAACAGCCGGGTGTTCATGACGGCTCTGACGGCTCTGACGGAACCTTGAACCCTCTGAAGGAGAATTACATTCTTCCCGTTGCATACGTACCTGCTTTACATTGCGCCCAGAATGCGGTGACGTATATACACCATCAGAACAACAGGGGTGTTACACTCTTCGCAGTGGCTGCAGTTATGCTGCAGCCGTTTACACAATGCCTGGCGATGTTTATGCCTTTCTTCGGCCAATAGCCACATGCCGCACTCCCATTCATGTTTACCTTTGAGATTTTGTCACTTATTGCAATACAGTCTTCGCTTAAGATACTTCGCTTGCCGTGGCATTCGCTTCGCCATCATCACATTTTACATATCTGAAATATACTCTCCAATCTTCACACTCTCAAGTACTATGCCACCAGGCCTCTACATTCTGCGTTGATCCATCATCAGCTTGCGATGCTTCTTCCTCCTCATCCGTATCTGCATCGCCCCCATCTTCGCTCTCTTACCCGTCGACATCACATGTTCACAGTTAAAACCCACGATGCCCTCAGTCCTCCACATTCTGCGTTGATCCATGATCTGCTTGCGATGCTTCGTCCTCCTCATCTGCATCCGCATCCGCATCATCGCCATCCTCGCCCTCATACCCTTCAGTATCACTGGTTCCCAGGTCTAACCTGTGGAGTTCAGTCCCTGGCTGTAGTCGCCGGCTGGCTGGAGTGATGGCATCGCGCTTATCCCTTTCATCACTTTCATCTTCTTAATCCCCGCTGCCCCCTGGCGTCCTGAAGTGCGGTTCGTCCTGCATGCAATTGTTTTCTCTCGGGATGTTTGGGGCAGTGCTTCCGATGACCAGCTCCTCAACCGCCACTGTAGAGTTCAAATAGTCAAGCAGAATAGAATTGTCAGCACGCACTGATTCCACGCTGATGACCACGGCAGACATTGGGTTCTCCACCTGTTTGATATGACGCTTGAATGTAGGAAGAGTGTTTTTATACACTCTCTGTTGGTAGCTCTCTGGTAGTGTGTTCCAGGTATTCATCAAGAATGTATATGTGTCTGCAACACCAGGTGAGGTTAACAACTCGCGACCAGTCGCAGCCCAGCAGGATGCGTTCTTACCACAATCATTCTTGTAATTGAAGTAGTTCGAGCGATCAGGTTCGTCAACTTTCAGCTTTGACTCGGAAGCTTTCGGATGAACACTTGTGTTCTTTTGCCACTCCAGGAATGCGTGGCGCAACGCGGTACAGGTAAACAGGAATCAGTGGTGAGGCTATATGACCGTCATTGTCACTAATCGTGGAAATATAACATACACCAGCACACTTACAGCGGGTATTTGCCCGATGATAAAATTTGATGTAGATATCCGGCGGGATTGCTTCCACAAGGAAGTGAAGTGAACGCTGGCCACTCATTTTCAACTTGCGACTCTCTGCGTTGGATTTGGGCGGCGTACACCACCATCCACACGCTCTGCTACAGGAAGAAGATACTTACAGTCTGCCACAAGGGAATCAATTCATTCCAAACGCTCTGCGGCGGATTCAAAGTGGTGGAGATCATCAAGCTCAAGTATGTTGTCCCTTGCTGATTGAATGAAATGGGATTTAACCTTATTGACTTGTGCTCGAACCTGGTACTGGCTTGAGCGTGTAACATCCATTGAGGGCCGTTGCTTCAGCATACCTCTTTCAAGATCTCCTTTGTGCGTGCCTCAAATGGTATGGACCAAATGTCATTTTGCTGCATAGCGGTGTTCCAGTACGTCAGAAGTATCTGCCAGTGTGGGGCTTCAACTATGACTTTCGAAACACGTCGCGTTGCATAACTTACTGTCCCCAAGTCTCATGGACTCATAAATGGCTGTCTGTTCCACATGTAGAGCTCGAGTAGTCTGCCTGTTGCAAACACAAGACCCGTCTTCACTGAGTGACCTAATCAACGGATGCCACAACTGCCGGAGACCGTCGATCGAGCTGTAGACACTGCCGGTGGTTGCAATTGCCACAGCCTCTGTCTCTGATTCTTTTCGGTAGCTCGCATTCGGAGAGGATTTGCAATGATCGCGCAGGCTCATGGATTAGGGATGGAGGTAGGCAGGTTTTCAAGACAGCTGAAAGGAGTGGGAGTGATAGCAATGCCGGATGAAGGGATGAATACAATGCAATACATTGAGGCTCCTGTGGGTGCTGGTGAGCTACGACTGCTTGTACCCGGCTTGGCAGTTGGAGTATTTATTCACCGTTGCTGTGTAGTGGATGGGGTCGAAGTCACATCTTGAGTGATATTTGCAACGCGAGAATTGTTCACTGAAGATGAGGAGGTGGAGTTCTGACTTTGGATTGTCGAGGTTAATGAACTCTCTCCTTGAGATGAATCCGTCTGGCCAGATGGTACGGAAACGCGTCTCTTAGCAGGCGGAAGTAAGGAATTCCCCGAATGTGCACTCATTTGGTCATTCTGATGATTAGCAGGACATCGAATATTTCGTCCGACCGGAGTCGTGTTAAGGTGATGGCTTTGGGAAAGCATAGTCCGATATACATGTTCGACATTCAGAATCTTGGAATCATTGCCTATGAATGCACATGCAATGGCAGGCGAGGTAGACTCCTATTTAAGCGACTTGGGAGGGTCTCGACAGAAATGGGAGGCGCAGTGTAGACTGCACTAGATTCTAAACCGTGACAAACTCGGTGACAACATCCCTTGAAAAGCATCCAATTATGTGGTTAACTGACATCAGATCAAAGTCATCATTGATATTTACTGTTACACCAACGTCTGAAGGCTTATTTGCACCACTTGATGGGTGTTTATGCCTTCATGGTGCGGTTGTCATAGCATTGCACTCGGTCTTGGCACAATAATTCCAACCATCAATTGTGTATATATTCAGCTTCCCGGTCGAAATGACCTCTTGGCGGAGCTCAAACCGTAGCAAACCGAACAATGACGTAATCTCAATCCTATGACACCAGTTGCGTGTGATTCTTCCACCGCTAGGCGTGGCTAGCAGTGTTGGATGGTTGTGCTAGATGACGGCTGGGTCGTTTTGTGTTCATCAACTAACGAAATACAGGATATGAATCAAATCGCAGGAATTGGAGTATATATATCCCGTTTCCCCGCCTACACCTCCATTCTCTGTTCCTCCCGTATTCAACACACTGCCAGCTTCCTCCACTCTCTCGACATCACGTGACTTGCACAAATCATTGCCTCTCGTTTCAAAACACACCTGATAACCTACGCACATTTGTACGTTCCTTCTGGTCTGCCTCCTGCTATATGCAACTGTATCATAATGCCGATGCCTGGGATGTAAATTCATTTTCAACACACAGCGATGCCACCAAAGGGCAGCTGCAATTGATTGGGGAAGGCAACTGCTAGGGCAAAGATGCCGACCTTGGTTATCAAACGACGCCGGCCATTGTCGCGGGACCGTATAGAGGACTTCATCTCGGAACTCACCCGTGGACTCATACAGAATTACAATATTTGCCACCTCAAGGATGAGATGGCATGGGACCTCTTTTGTAACATAATCATTCTTGATCCAGTCATGACTCGCCACATTTCACCATTCCAACCAATGTGACCGCACTGCAGGAGCAGGAGTTCGCCTTGTCAGGAGTGGTGGGCAGCCGTCCGCTGATATATGGGGCAAATGTTTGACAAATCCCGTGACCAAATGCACAACTCGAGGTTGGGCAACCCCCGTACCTTACGGGATTATGTCGATCGCTCCAATCGGCAGACAACCAGCTGGGGGAAGGTCAAACACACCAGTGAGCGTTTCTCTTCGTACGGTTGTGATGACCTCAGGGCAATGATTGAGCCCCCAAGCTGCGGGCAGTACAAGCCAGGCGACTGCCTGGCCAGCAGACCACTGAATTGGGATGAGATATTCGATAAACATGATGATGATGAGAACTGGGTGGATCCTGGAGCGCCGAGTGGTGGAAGGAGCCGTCCTAGAGATGGCAATGACATTGACAATGGCGAGGGTGAGGAGGACATGCAGGGAGGGGTGAAAGGGACCGGGAAAGACAACAGAACAAAGGATAGGAAGGGGACAGGCAAGGGGAAACGGAAGGGGAAGGTGACGGCAATGGATGAAGGGAAGAGGATGGGTAATAGTAAAGGGAAAGGTATTGTTAAACCAACCCCAGGGGGAGATGACATTTCTTGTGCCGTTGCATTGCGGTTGGAGAAGGAATTGTGTGAGGCAGACTTCAACATGGAGGGCTAACAAGAGCGTTTCTATCTAGAGTTGGAAACATCGCCCACCATGTCAATTACATCAGAGGATGATACCAACACTACTCAGCCGGACTCCGAATATGACTCAGAATATGATCCTAACGTGGATATGTGCATGGAGGATGATATGGACGCACTGGACGGCATTGATTCAGACGGCGATGTGGATATGGAAAGGACGGTGACGATGAAGATGAGGAAGATGAAGTGGAAGAAGATGGAGAGGAGGAGGATGAGGATGAGGATGAGGATGAGGATGAGGATGAGGAGGAGGATAAGGATGAGGAGGAGAATAATGATGAGGATGATGGCAAAGAACCTCAGACGATTGGCCAGGGAGAGATGGTAAATACATCGGCTGACGATGTAGATACCATGGTAGACGATCAGCCAATTGTGCTACCTGAGTAAGGCCAGGAGATGCGTGAGCATACCCCACAGCCACAACCTCCAGCGCCTGCCCCAGGGCCACAAATCCCGGAGTCTCGCACATGACCATGAACTCCAGACACTCATTCCCTCAGTGGGATGGAGTATCGGGGCTTGTGACGAAGCAAAAACCTCGCCCTGCGGTGCCAACTCTGCGAGAAGCTGAGGCAGCCGGAAGCACTTTGCATGTGGATGTGGATCAGAAGCTGCCCGGCGAATCGGCAGGTGGCGACAGTCTCCACAATGTCCTTCTCCCGGATGCCCCTCTCCCTGAGGCGCGCCCGGATGGCTCTGGAGTTGAGCAGAGAACCAGTCCTCTCATTGCAGAGCAGGCGATGGTTGTTGTGTTTGGGTTAGGGTCGGGTTCTGGTCTTGCTCAGCTTCTTTGTTCCAATCTATTGATCTGAGGCATTGACTATTACACGTGTCGCGAGGTTTTTGGATTGCTCAGGGTTTATTTTATTTATGGGTTGTGTATTGGTTATATTGAATTAATAGTATTATGGGACATCGCAGATGCAGCGTTTTTGCAACCCTGGCGTGTAAGGAACCTCCTTGTGATGGTGTGGAGGCTCAATAAGCTAGCAGAAAGTATTGGAAGCTTACACAAGAGGCAGCTCAGGCCCAGCACCAACTTTCGTCCCTTTCTACAGTGAATACTCCGCTCCTCCCGTGTCGTCGACAATGCCAGAGAAGACACCTTGCCATTGCACCCAATTTGCATGCCGAAAGAAGTTCACTTCAGACCGCTGGCGACTTAAACATATCAAATTACACCATCCTGAACAGCTTCAAGTTGCCCACGAGAAGAATCTGACTATTCACAGCGCACCCTGACGCGTTGACCCCGCTCAGCATCGTGAATTCAATGCTTACATGGATTCAGTTGAAGACTGGGACGCGTTTCCCTACCTTGAACACGTTGAAATCATCGCAGACTCGGAGTCTCAACCTCCGCCACCTCCTCTGACATTGATGGAAATATACCCCAGCGCCGGCGCTCCGCTGATCATTAACATTGCTGAGCCATGGGAACGCAACGCTCACAGTTGCCTTGAGGCGAACCTACAAAAGAATCCCTACTACCCATTGGCAACGCGTGAAGAGCACAAATATATCCAGTGTGGGATCAAGATGAAAGGCATGAAGACGTACAATGACGACGCGCTGAAGGAAGAAATCACCGCTCTGCATTTCCCAAGCTTCAAAAATGGGGATCGCATCCAAAAGCTCAGGGCTAGCATTCCAGATGATCAGGCTCTTGCGGAGCGGGAACTACACACGTTCGAGGATATGAGATGGAATGACAATGACCAACGCCCTATCAAATATTGGAGTCGAGACATCATCAAAAGCATGAGATGACTGATGAGAAAGCCAACCTACGCTGAGCATCTCATTTACACCCCTCAGCATTGCTTTACCAGAGATCCGCCACCGAATCACATCTATACCGAAATGCACGCCGCGTACTGGCGGTGGGAGACTGTCACGGCGTAGGCAGGTACGGTGATACCTGGGAATAATAGAAGAAAGATACGGGTGGTGCGGAAGGAATTGTGTTACGGAAAGACGGAGACGTTGGAAGACGC
>Ga0307512_10002488_pt1 | contig 23163 bp, 27 predicted proteins | sample 14_EM_MG_FD_200267 | JGI IMG/M metagenome (GOLD analysis project Ga0307512, IMG submission 200267) | Populus trichocarpa ectomycorrhiza microbial communities from riparian zone in the Pacific Northwest, United States - 14_EM | ecosystem: Host-associated > Plants > Roots > Unclassified | place...
GCGAGATCTACATGGCCGTTACCCAATGCCATATGCAGCGTAGTCCACCCGTCCTTGATCTGGGCTGACATGTCGGCGCCGTGCTCTATGAGCATCCGTGCGAGATCTACATGGCCATAGCGGGATGCCAAATGCAGCGCAGTCGACCCATCCTTGGTCTGGGCTGACATGTCGGCGCCGCGCTCTACGAGCATCCGTGCGAGATCTACATGGCCATAAATGGATGGTAAATGCAGCGCAGTCGACCCGTCCTTGGTCTGCGCAGACACGTCGGCGCCGTGCTCTACGAGCATCCGTGCGAGATCTACATGGCCGTTGTGGGATGCCAAATGCAAAGGCGTTAATGCGTCATCGAAGCTCCGAGAATTCACACCCTGTGGGTGCTCAATGGTCAAGACCTTCGCAATGTCTGGTAGACCGCAAAAAGCGGCATAATGTAAGGGGGTACCACAGGGTGGGGATGGCCCTTCAGCTCGTTCGTGTGGCTTCCACCAGGGTAGTGTTGGGTCATGTATCCAGAGCCAGATGGAAAGATGTGGCTTCATCCGGTCAAAGAGCTGCTTTATCCCTTCCACTGCATGTTGTGACACACCCTCAAAACGGGCATGTTCGAACCAGTGCTCGGCTGTGTATTCAGCGAGAGGATATTGCGTCAGGCTCCGGCTGGTGATATTTTTGTCCAGGTGCAACAGCACACCCAGACATGCTTGGGCGACGAAGATATGAGCAGGTGACGTAGAAATATGGTAACGGCGGGAAATATTGTTGTGTTTTTCGGCAAAACGGCCAGACGTCAAGAATTCTTTCACAGTGAAATGAGCGAATTGTACAACTCTGGAACTTTCGAGAGACGTTTCCACGTTGACAACGGAAAGTAATGTGGAACAAGTGGATAGTACAGCTTGGACCGGATTTTTCAGGCGCCGATCCCTGTGAAATTTCGGAGTTGCCCCCGACTTGAAATCAAATGCCAGAATTTCCGCCAGTTCCTCCACTCGGAGCGGGCGGGAAGCCACGGTGATGCAGATGAGGAGTCGTTGTGCAGATTCCCACTTTGGTTCTTGAATCTCCCGCAGGGTGCGCTCATATGTCTCATCAAGAGTCTCCGGCAGTTCGTTCAGAATATCCTGGATATTCCCAGGGAAGCAGTTGGCGAGGTATGCGAGTTGACAGTCTACCCATCTAAACCTGTCAGATGTACGGATGAGATGGACGAAAGAGATGAGGTATAAATCCCTTACATCCCATCCGCTTTTTTTGTCAGCACATCGATCACAAGCTGCTTGTGCTCCAGATTCCAATTTTGCATGTTTGTATTTGTGTCAACGATCGACTCGATATACTTTATAATGTCCTTTTTTTGTCCGCTTTCGTCGTGTAAGGAAACGGAACGGAAAGCTAGAGGCCCGAGGATAGCCATGATGTCGACCTCGGGTCGGCTCGTGACGCAAATGCGCAGATTTGGGAGTTGTGCTTCGACGAGGTCCTCCAAAAATGAGAGGAGCTTTTCGCGGGGGGACGACAGAGAAGATGTGCTTGGACATTCATCCAATGCATCTATGACCAGATACACTGGTCGTGGTCCTGGGCGTTTTAATAAGTCTATCAAACACTGGACAAGTTCGTCGTCCCCGGGACTTTGTGCACCATTGCGGTATGTCGAATAGAAATCGGACAGGATATCGTAGTAGGAGTCGGACTGGTCGCACAGCTGGAATAATACCGATGAGAGTAGCCCAGAGACGTGCTTCTTTCTATCCTCCCTGAAATCGTAGTAAAATATGGCAAGTGACGCGAGCCCAGATTTCTGCATAGTCTTGATCTCCTCGATGATCGCGGAACTAACCAAACTGTAAGTCTTCAAGAGAAAAACATGGAAAGTTTAACGTACCAAAGGACGCTCTTCCCAGCGCCCGCTATGAACGGGGAGGGCATCAGTCTCTGCGAAAATGTAAGCGCTGGGCGACAACTGACGTTTCCCGTTGATCCATAGGACCGAACTTGGTCCCGAATCTTTCCATTCTGAGATTGTGTTGCCCTTAACGAACCACGCCCCAGTCCCGTTGTGCCGTGATTCGCGCGCGATATTGAAGTTTTTCCAAGGATCGGGGGGAGAGAGCCACTTTTGAATATTATCCACTAACTTGCCGCCTGCCAGGGTATCTCAGCCTTTCAAGCAACAATGCTGACGTCAGGAGAAAGCTGACGTTTCGACTTGTTCATGACACTTGTCATTCGGTCTAGCACCCAGTCAGACACGGAACTCGCTCGTTATCGCCAACAACACGTTAAACGTACCAAGGGCATTCCGGACACCATCAGTGGACGCCTTGTTGTCTTGGAGTGGAAACGTATTCGATACACGGCGGATTACAAGTCGAGGGTGTTCACTCACCCTCGATAGCCCTGAGAGTCTGAGCTCCGACAGTTCGATCCTCTTCTTGCAGGAATCGGTCAAGCCTCTGACGTGCTGTGTTGATATCCTTGACCCCGAAGAAATTCTTTACCCATTTGACTGCATCACGTTGAGTAAAGTAACATATTAGCGAGGAAAGACTCACGCAAACGTCGCTTCTTGAGCTTTCGGGTCACCAGAGCGAGCGTGGAAATTAGCTCCACTATTAACTTGACCACTATCTCGTCCACTGCAGACATAGCGTGAGGCATCTCAGCATATATTCTGAGACGACTGATGAAATGTTCCATCGGCGAGTGCGTCGTAATTCGTGACTACGCCATTGGCCGCCTGTTTGACCTGGACGTCAGGAGGATATCAATGTATGAACCTAGGAACGGTACATACGTCCAGTAGGATACCGAGAGTAGAATGTATGGCTTTCGTATGTGGGAGTAATTTCTATAAAAACAGTCAGAAATGCAGGGCAGGCCCTCAGGACCTTTTGGCGTACCAGGCCTACGTTGTCGGCGACGGATGCGACGGCAGAAATCGGGGTCAAAATTGATACAGTAACCTTGATATTCTATCACGCTGTCGAAGATCATTGAAGGCCTGCGCTTTGTCTTGTAACAAGGTAGTAATGTCATCGGTGGAGTGGCAACCCTGTAGTCGGATAGCAAGCGAATCTTCCCTGTCGGCCAATGGGACGCCGGCCTTTTTCTCATACTCCTGTAAGGCAGAGTCTAGAAGCGCTTGGAAACGAGCCGATCCTGGCTGGTTAGTCATATCACGAGTAGGAAACGAATAGGTTGTATGGGAGGAGGATTGGTTCTTGGAGACAAAACAATGACGAGACAGCGGGGCGTGATGGGTACTATTGTGTCCGCTGGGTTTGAAAGTTAGTAGGTTTTTATCGAAATGGAGCCCTTCCTGCACCCTCGGATACCTTGTGTTGAGTGTTCATAGTGCATACAAAGTTGAAGAAAATTCACCAAGTTTGGTTGAGCAACAGGAAAACCACGAAAAATTCCGAGTAATCAGCAGAAAATCATGTCTGGCTCATGTTCAAGATGGAAAATTGCAGAATAAATTTGATACCCGATTGACAACACTCGGCTGCGGCTGCAGAGTTGGACAGGCCCACGTGTTCGAAGAAAATAAGCTCGCTCGGACGGTCGATATTGTACATGATACTGTATTGTACGTTAACTAGGGCATTTCGCCTACCCACGGATCCTATACCATATTTGGAGACCACCAAGGTTCGATCCAGACTACCGTACACAAAGTTCTATTCCATGACTGATTAGTCTGACTCACCTTCCTGTTCCTTATAGTGGTGAGAAGGAAAATTCACACGACAGTGGGAATGATTCCGAGATTAAAATAGCAAAAAAGGGGTAAAGGAAGAGATGTGCAGGTAAGGTTAGCCTCAGTATTGCCGAGATGGCCGACATTTCCCAGCGCTTGCCAGTGTACCCCACAAACTGGGCAGTCGGAGTCGGTGACATCTCGGTAACATGGCATACATCACAGGCCCAAGACCTGGAGTGAGTGCTTGATAATCTCCTTTAGGGTCATGGGCGTTCGAATCGCCATTGCTTGGTGGTCAAGGCGCTCGTCTGGTTTCACCGTAAAAGCCAAGGTCAGGGCGCCCATTTGCCCCCTCACCTCGCTGCGCCATGCCAGACGAATCCACTCTGAAGGCGTCGTTCCTCGCGGGATTGGTTGTCGTGATCTCTCTCCTTGTCAGCTGGTATTTCAAGGTCGACCCACTGGTCAGTCCATTGCCCCCATCTCAATCTCGCAGTCCTTGACGAACACACATGTCCCTAGCTCAATGCCATCCCAACCGTCGGGTTCTCTGACCCAATTCTCTCTTACTTTACCGCTCTCAAAATGATTTTTGATCGTGGCCGCATGATTAAAGAGGGCTACGAGCAAGTAAGCTACCATTCCACTTTTCATCGTGCAGAGTTGAAGATTTCCCCATTCTTAGGCAAGACCAGGTATATTCAAAGTCGCCACTTTGAAGACGTGGATGATACTGGTCTCCGGGCCTGAGTTCATCGAAGATGTCAGGAAGGCCCCGGATAACGTCTTGTCCATGACTGAACCAATATCCGACGTACGTGTAGCAACCAAAGTGAGCTCATGTTTCACGAGGAATACCATAGTTCCTTCAAACGGACTACACATTGGATATGCTGAACAAGGACGACATTTACCATGTGGATATCATACGTACAAAATTAACACGGAATATCGCAGTCACTTTCAAAGAGGTCCGAGAAGAGTTCATCCATGCTCTGAAGTATTTGATCCCGACGGATGAGGATAGTAAGTGGTAAATTCGTTGGCGAAAGATGTAACTCATAGAGAACGCAGAATGGGTTAAGGTCCCAATCATCGAAACCCTTCAACGGGTGGTCTGTAGAGCCACGAATCGTGTTTTTGTTGGCATTCCACTTTGTCCGTGATCATTCTCATGCTCTTTGGGTCGTCTGATCTGTGCTGATGTTCTTTATAGGCCGGAATCCTGATTATCAGGATCTTAATTTGACATTTGCGATCAATGTTGTGAAATTTGCCACAATTATCAGATTCTTTCCGAAGCCTCTTAAGCCGTGCGCCGTCGTCTTTACTAACGTCCGCTTATCACCGTCACTGAGACGCACACTAGCATTGTGGCACGCGTATTATCGGACCTCCCTTCCCAGATTCGACAAGAGATTGAATTCATCAGGCCTATGGTCGAGGAGCGGTTCGCGAAGATGGAGGAATTTGGAGAGGACTGGGATATGCCGGTATGTGTACCCATCTTGCCCTGTTCTTTTTCTCACTACTGCGTGGAATTACAGAACGATATGCTCATGTGGATGATGAGCGAGGCCAAGGGTATGGAGAGGTCCGTCGAAGGTTTGGCGCGGCGATTGCTCGTTGTCAACTTTGCGGCCATCCATACGACTTCCCAGGCAAGCAATTACACCTTACTCCCTACAAGTCAACCTTGACCACTGCATAGTAGACGCTCACGCGAGTATTGTATCGTCTCCTCTCCCATCCTGAATATTTTGAACCCCTTCGCCAAGAGGTCGAGGGCGTGGCGGCAGAAGAAGGCTGGACGAAAGCCGGAATGGACAAGATGCACCAGGTAGACAGCTTTGTGCGAGAAGCTATGCGGATTGACGGCGGAGGAACCCGTTCGTTGGATTCCGACCCAGTGTCCCAATTACGAACTGCTGATGTTCGCTCCATACTTTTCGCCAGTTGTCATGACCCGGCTCGTGTTGCAGCCGTTCGCATTTTCCAATGGAGTTACTATTCCCCCAGGCACGCTCGTCTCCCTCCCAGCTAGTGCCACTCAAACGGACGAAAGAATCTATGAGAATCCTAACGAATTTGACGGGTTTCGCTTTGCAAAGCTCCGCGAGAAAGAAGGGGGCAGAGCGACCGGCAGACATCAAGCGATCTCTGCCTCTGCTGAAAACTTGACTTTTGGACTGGGGCGACACGCATGGTAAGCACTTCTACCCATTTTTTCACCGTCCCTAGCATAACCTCTCTTCATTATCAGTCCAGGACGGTTCTTTGCAGTTAATGAAGTCAAGCTCTTATTTGCCCACCTACTCGTGACGTATGATATGAAATTTGAGAAAGGGGAAGAAGCCCCGCCCGACCATTACATCGCCACATTGCGTATCCCGAGGAGCACAGGTGTGATGTTCAGGAAACGACAGTAGTGAGATCCCCTTCGCCCTGCCATGATCCGTGCGATTGACCTCTGTTTCAAAATCTTTAGATATCTGTTTGAGTTATGTTGTAGAGAAACCTGTCACTTCTATGTATTTTGACCTACTGTATACGCTGCGTCTTTGTTTGAAGGATATGAACTGTGCCGAGCATTCATGACGTGGCACGTCTCGGGTAAAACAGCTACCTACAAAGTGAGTGTTTGGCCCCTGGCCGTTCTCTGAGTCCCTCGGCATGGTGCGACGGGAAGCCATAACACGCTTTTCAGCGGTCGACAAGCCTCCCTAACTGCCTATTGACCAGCTACCTCATACACAGTTCTCACACTTCATGCATGAGGGAGTAACTCTCTATCACCCCCCGGAAGAAGTTGTTCCCGACTTTTTTGTCCAAAATCTCTTCTTCGTCGTGAACTCGGTAGAATTCTGAGCGTGCGGCGTGGCATGGCGAGGGTTATTGCCAGGGTGAATGCGGGGTGTGCGTAATCGACGAGCCGATGACGCTGTCCGCGCTTACGAGTGCACGTTGCTCTGGTCAACCTGTGTTCGTGCATTGTAATGGCATGGGGGAGGGTAGCCTATCGTCGCGCCTCATGACGACGTTACCCGTAGTAGCCATGTCCGGTCACCCGTCGGTGGACGTAATCGAGAGGGTCACATAAATGTTTCCATTTATTTCGCCGCGCCAGACACCAAAAGACTCCCGCGCGAGTTCGAGTAGATGTTGATGGAAGAGAAGAAGGCAGGGCTGTATGACCATATGGCATCTACAAGCCAAGAACTACGTCGGGGCCCTGGCACGGTCTTAGCGAACCTCAAGGTTGACCGACTTAAGTTCGCAAAGGCTCACTAAGGACATTACGACACTGACACGGACAACTGAGACTCGGAGGTTTCCTGATGCTTGTGTCGTCCTCTAACAGAAAGTCGCTCGGTAGGTGATGTCACGGACTCGGAGGATCGCGAAGATCGGCGCAAAATGTATTGAAGGAAGTGGTCGAGACCGAAGGGAAGAGTATATGGAAAAGGGAAAGAAGAAGGGTAAAAAGAGAGCCTTGCAAGGCAGGGGAGAGATTGAGAACGCGCGCGTGGAAAACTTCGAAGGCGGAATTGAGAATAAGAGACCAGAGTGTTGAATGTGAGCACAAAAAGCGGATCTTCTTCATTCACAGATAAGAGCCTGCTGTATTTCGGGGAGGCTTGGGCGAGGAGAGATACGAGTGTACCGGGCGACTCGGACAAGCGTACGTAACGACGCTTTCGGGCAACGGGCGCGCTTGTTCACTCAGGAGCTGCTCGCGTTTCTCGGATACGCCACTGGTACTGTCCTAATCGATCGCGCCAATCCTGAAAGTGGCACACTCAAAATGCCTGCTGGGTGGTTCGGTCTCGGCGATCGCCGAGATGCCCTTAGCGTCCCCTTGCTATTTCAGATTCAGATAAACCCATCCCACCTTCAGTTTCCATCACTACACCCCCCCTTTCGTTCTACCGTGCAAGTCTTTCCCTAAGCTCGGTTTCGTCCTATTCCACAACCTGACTGACCCGTCTAAGTAGAACCCTCTCAGGATGGCTGATCAATTAGTGAGTGCCTTTCCTATGTAGCACGCCACACACTCTGACCACCGTTTTTACCACGCGACGACAGTCTGAAGGTGTGCACATCCCCCTCTGCTAAAATCTAATTTTAAACTTAACGGGTGTAACAGAACAAATTTCTGGTATGTCACCCTTTCTTTTTAAGTTTGCAAGCATGGTTTATTGACTGTGGATCTTACAGAATTTAAGGAGGCCTTCTCACTTTTCGACAAAGGCTCGCATGTTTCGCTTACACAGGGAGGATAAGCACTAATGGTCAGAACTAATGACAGACGGTGACGGGACAATCACGACTCATGAGCTTGGTACCGTCATGCGCTCGCTCGGCCAGAACCCCACCGAGGCCGAGCTACAAGACATGATCAATGAGGTCGACGCGGACGGTAACGGAACGATCGACTTTCCAGAGTTCCTCACCATGATGGCGCGCAAGATGCGCGACACGGACTCGGAGGAGGAAATAAGGGAGGCGTTTAAGGTGTTCGACAAGGACGGCAATGGGTTCATCTCTGCCGCTGAATTGCGGCACGTCATGACCAATCTCGGTGGGTTCCTCTTTTTCTTTCTCTGGGATATTTTTTCGTGTGTTTTCATCGGTGACAACTTCTGCGTACAGGCGAGAAGCTCTCGGATCAGGAAGTTGACGAGATGATCCGCGAGGCAGACGTCGATGGAGATGGCCAGATCAATTATGATGGTGCGCATTCACTCCTCTCCTCTCTCGACCGCATCTCCTAAACATTACTCTCGTCACTTGTGATGCAGAGTTCGTCAAGGTGCATATTGTTGCCCCCTTTCCTCCGATCATTTGTTTACTGATCGTTATCGATGTAGATGATGCTGGCCAAGTGATCGCCCCACGCCATCTAGTGAGACCCCGGAGTGGTGTGAGCAGCTCGCTGTCAGTGACTTGTGTGTGTATGGACTGGAACTGAAAAGTACAACGAAAGTAGTTGATATCATATGTATCTCGATCATGCGCTTGTCCTATTGTCTCTTCTTTAAATCGTGGTCGTTCATCTCCGCACTTTACGATCTTGAGGCACCACCGACCACCCATTTGGCGAATGTCCTGGCGTAAGCATACCCCATCAGGTGTCTCAATGAGATGTTCTGCACTTCTATCTAAGGTAATTCATTCCGCCTTTGCTGGCATGGAAGCTGCTTCGTCGGAGTCGGAGGTTGCCGCGCCGGGCTTGGGCGGGAGACATGGAAGGCGGGAGATGAAATAAATTCGATGAAGATGAAAGGCGACTCCGGTCAAAGACACGGAACGGAACACATGGGGATCTAAATCCACCCTCGAGACCACTCTGATGTAGGTCATGTACCCGTAATTGAAGCCTCTGAATCCTGGGAACGGGCGGCGTCAGGAACGCTGTGGACATCAACTAGGGCACTGGGTACTACTACTATCATCGCTCACTGGCAGCAGCTACGGCTCAGGCTACTAACATTCACTTGTCAGTGGCATTTCTTGACATTAAACTCTAAAAATGAGGGTGGTATCACCGTGATGATTTTAAATCCTGCTCTCGACCATTTCAGCCAGATACCCCAGCACTCCCCTTTTCCACCACTTCGGTCCCTCTCCGTGCCACTACTATGCAAGTCTTTCTCACTGGCATAATCCGTTTTCGCCTTATTCCACAACCTGACTGACTGACGCATCTAAGTAGAACTTCCTAAGGATGGCCAATCAACTGGTGAGCTCTTTTTCCGCGTAGCATGCCACACCCTCCGACCATTCCATTTATCTTGCAACCCCAGTCACCAGGTGTGCACATGACCCTCTGATGATCTCTGAATCGTAAAATTCACAGTTTAACAGAACAAATATCTGGCACGTTGCTCTTTCCTTTCGGGCATACGAGCGCCATCTGTTAACTGCGGCCTTGCAGATCTCAGGAAGACCTTCGACCTTTTCGATAAAGGTCCACGCATTCTGCTTGTACGGGAAGAATGAACGCTTACTCTCAGAGATGAACAATAGATCATGATGGAAAACTTACAACCGATGAGCTCCGTGCCGCCATACGCACGCTACAAGGCAAGGACCTCACCAATGCCGAGCTGCAAGGTTTGGTTCTGGATGTCGACACGGACCGCAATGGCACCATCGAATTTTCTGAATTTCTCACTTTGATGGGGCGCAGGACTTCCAACGACGTCTCTGAGAAGGAAATGAGGACGTCATTCAGGATGTACGACAAGGACGGCGATGGTTACATCACTAAGACGGAGTTACGGCAAGTGATGGCTGAACTCGGTAGGCTTCCCTCTCTCCCTCTCTTTTTTCTCCTTTCTGTGAGACATGTTTGTGTTCTCATTGAATGACAATTCTGTATACAGGCAATAAAATCACGGTTAAAGATGCCGAGGACATGATCAGTGTTTCAGACCTCGATGGAGATGGCAGGATCAATTTTGACGGTGCGTCCATTTCTCTCCTGCCGTCCGCATCCCCTACAATTCATTGCCCCCGCAACTTTTGTGATACAGAGTTCGTCGAGGTACATGCAGTTCGCGCTTTTCCTGCGATTCACTTAATCACTGATCGTCATTGACACAGATGATGCAGCAAACCTGATCATGCCATGCCACCTACCGGGATCTCGGATTGGCGTCAGCAGCTAGCTGTCAATTACTTGGGTACCTGAACTGAAACTGAAAGAATGCAAGGGAAGTAGTTGATATCTTGTGTATTTGGATCACGTAGTACCCTGTGCTTGTCCATGTGTCGATTTGTGTCTCATGTCCTTTATATTGTGATCGTTCGCTTGTATTACAGTATGAGTCCTCAGCGATGACTCATTCAGCAATGCCCTGACGTAGGCACACCGAAATCAGGTTTGCCTCTAGAAATGTTCGCAGTACCAATCCATGACTGAGAAGCTACGGGGTGCTTGTACGATATGAGCCCGAAACCTTGTGGAGTGTATTGTATACTATACCCCTTCATTGAACCAGTCAAGAGGCTGGTACTAGTAGGTGAGTCGGATGATTGCATCACAGTGACTCGCAGCCCGCAGCAGCGTTGGGCGAGACGTCCCTGTGTGTGTGACTCAGAAATTACGACCATAAGTTGACAACTATGCTTTTCTTGTACGTGAGGTGATTCATATAAACTCTGCCCCGAAAGAGGAGAACATTGTTGCTTGTTGTATGTTCGACGAAAACTTGTCAATTATCGAGGAGCAGCTGTCCGCGACAAAAAGCAGTCGACTCGATGTACTGTAGTGCAAAAGCGTGCAAGTTGTACAAATGAGAAAATTAAGCACCATGCCGTTCAGAATGCCACCGTGCGTACCAAAAATGGATGGTAAGGATGACGGTCGACACGTGACAGAGCCGCTGGACAGGTAAGGTGTGTGTACTTGGCAGTTAAGATAGTTGTTATCCGAGGGGTATAAAACCAGGGGGACATAAGGAGTGCATTAATACCATTTTAGGTGGCGCAGTAAAAAAAAAAAGGTAAATGACATCGTGTTTCATCTGGGTTCAAAGGACGTGCCCGATTCCTTTCTCCTAGACAAATGTGGTCGCGGAAGCGGCGACAGAGGCAAAGGGGAAATCGGGCTCTCGGCTGTGCTCTCCTCCGAAAACTGCTGCTGCTGAGTCGGTGACGCCACAGACGATGGCGAAGATCGACGTGAAATGTATGGCGGCGGTAGAGGTTTTGGCTGCTCTTCTAGGACGGGAGAGTTAATGTGGGCTACCGATGTATCCAGTGCCAGTGATAGGTCATCCAGGATGGCACGTGGAGGAGGCCGTTCGACTTGAGCCTCCAGTAGCTGTGAGACCGATTTGCGGTGAGTTGCGCCGGGTCCCCGATCTATTGAACGAGAAAAGTCCGCACCTCAATCCGTAGCTCTTCTCCGGCGAATTCACCTTCCATTTCCTCGGGACCTAAAAGCTTATTGCCCTTGCGGAAGATTTCCCCTTCCTCAGTGACCCAGCTCCTCGAGCTGGCGTTTTACAAACGTACGATCAGTAAAACGGATGTGCACAGAAATGTTACCGTAGCTCACAGATCGGTAGGTGAACGAGTTTCGTCCTCTTCCTCCTGTTCCGCCTCATGCTCCGCCTCCTCTTCGTCCGAATCCGCTACGGCAAAGCCACGAGGGCTCAGCACTGGTTCGACGATTTCAGGTTCTGGGGGAGCCTTTCCTTTACCTTTGTCTAATCGCGGTGTTGATACGGAATCATCATCAGTAGGCTCCTCGGTATCGCCGCGCGGGGTAACAACACGATTGCTGACATGGCTGCTACCATCGTCAGTTCCATGAGTGTGAGTCGGTGGGTTCCCTAGTCCATTCACATCTATTCCTAAGCCTTGAATATGAGCCCTAGGTCTAGGGGAGGTTTGGGCTATGAGAGATATGAGTGTGTCGTTCAAGCCGAGGAGTTCATCTAGGCGAGCCGAGTCCGAACAGGTTCGAATGACATCCACAAGGGCAGGTAACAATGCCTTTGCTTGCTCGATGAGCTCAAGATCTGCTTGCGCTTCGGATGCGCTTCTCTCCGAATGTGCCAAGCGAGCGGATAGGTCCTGAAGCTGATCTCTGCACAGCTGCGCCTGTAGTATAACCTCATCCTCGTTCTGTGTGCCTCCCGAGATAAGAAAACTGTCCAGGCTGCGAGATTCGACCTTCTTCTCTTCATCCTTGCGGAATGTCTTGGCAAGCCTGCTCTCCTCAATCATTCCCCAAATCCCTTTACCCTGCCCTCGACCATTGGTGCCATTTGCAGATGTTGGTGGAGCGTTCCGTTCTGCCTCCTCGGTGTTGCGTATACACGTGTTCAAGATGTCACGACACATCCTACGGAGCGGGTCTATTTTTGAGGTCTTTACTTGAGCGCAGAGCAACGTACCGGGCCATTTCCTCATCATCGGGTGGGATGTTGAGATCCAGGCAACGCATCACATGATTCCCCCTTAAACCAGAGCTAATCGCCATGACGCCCGCTAAATCAAGGGGGTTCATTGTTAGATCAAGATGAAGCAACGACACTGATTCCGGAAGAAATTCTGCCAAGGCGATGGCTCCTGCTGACGCAAGGCCCGTTGATGACAGGAACAGTCGCTTGAGCGCTGTATTGAGGGTGAATGCTGTACGCAGGGATTGAACCTAGTGTACTATTGTTAGACGGTCGGTGTTAAGCGAACAGATCGCACGTACCCCATCGAGCCCCGGCCCACAGCATGGGTTCTTACTTAGATCAAGTGTCTCGAGACATGTATTGTATTTCTGTGCTGCTCGGTTAGAAAGGCTCCCATTGTTGTGTGAAGACGTACCAGTGCCTCCGCGATAGCAACGAGCCCGGTCATGTCAAGTTTATTCTCGCTAAGATTCAAAACTTTCAGCGTTCGGTTGCGCTTCAGCACTTGAGCAACGTAAGTGATCCCGGCCTACAACACTTCAACGGGTACTCCTCAGGGGTCACACAATCAGGGCTCACTCGGATATCATTACCCTTGAGGTCCAGGGTCCTGAGAGCACCGAGCCGAGGAAGGGCGTCGAGTGCCCTCACTTTATCTAGCAATGCGGCGCTTGGCCCATGGTCTAGATGTGATCCTTGGTGGCCCAAAGATGATACAGAATGCCGCGTGGTCACACCACCTTGAGCCGACGACGTAATCAGTGGGATTGGCTGGCCTGTAGCCGACAGCGGATCCCCTACAGCTGCCGAAGACGCGGGGGCACCTCGGCGCGATCGAGGAATGTATGGTGTATACGTCGGTTGAAGGGTCTGTGTTGGATGTCGTGGTGGCGGCACCACGCCACTCGGTCGCGACGGTACAGGAGGGGGGAATTGGCCGACGGTGTTGGGCAGTGGTAACGAGGAAGCCGCTGCTGGGGACAAGGGCGGTGTAGACGGTGCAGATGATGCGGGCGTTATACTACCCGAAACGACGTCCGGGTAGTCACGGATCATCAGTGCGATCGCAACGGCGCCCGCGGAGGTGATACGATTATGCCTCAGAGATATGTTTCGCAGCGATGACGTCCGTACCGCATGCGCTACATCTGGTTAGCAAACCCGCCCATAAGGACATCGTCTCACCGCGCACCTAATGCCTCAAGCGCCTGCGGCTTGAGAAAACAATCGTCTAATTTGAGTGATGACAAACCAGGACCGGGAGCTTGGGGGAGCGCATTCGCGATATACTCGATCGACCGTTTGTCCAGCGAGTTCTGTGAAAGGTCGAGAAACTGGAGCGCTTTTGACTACAAAAGAGGTTAGCCCACGCCAAGTTCGTGCCACGAGCATTACAGGCCTTAATCACGAAAGCGCCGATTAAGCGGAACGCTGCCGCTTTCAGTCGTCGATTTGAAGCAACGGACAGGAATGTGAGGGTTCCCGGAATGAGAAGGGCGTGTAGTATCGGTTTTAATATCTGTGTACGGGATTAGTCCGTTTGAACGTATAAGGATGACTTGTACGGACTCGGTCGTCCAAGGCACACTCCTTGAATGTTAATCTGCGTAAGCCCCATTCGATCGTAAACACGTCAGAGAGGATCGCGGCCTCGGTGAGGTTCAGCTGAATGCCAGAGAAGTCTACAGTGCGAGGTATTGTCCTTGTGGCATTCTGGTAGACGATCAGACGCGTGTGAGGATAAACGGACAGTCGATTACCTTGAACGCAGCAGAAATCGCTTCAGATGGAGGCTCATCTCGGCTTGAACAGCATTCCTTATAGAATGATTCGACCTTCTCTAGGCTCCACCACTCGTCGGGGTCGCCTCCCTGGCTTACCGAGTTTCCTCGCACGACCCGTCGCCGGCGCTCCGCTTCACGCTGCTCGATGAATTTCTTCTCTTCCTTGAGTGTCGGGGTGGAAGGGGGATTCCCAGCAGATATTGGATAGACGGTAACGAGCTCAGGAAGGATGAAGTGGGCCCTCTTGAGTGCCCTCGCCTCGTCCCCTGTGGTAAGTTGTGGCTGGGATTGGGTAGGGAGATATTTCGAGATGCGGGAGAAAAAGGATTGCTGAGTAGGGGGAGGACGTTTAAGGATTGATTTGCCAGGGGTTGGGATTGTCACGGCCGAGGAGGAGGGGGCACAAGAGGGAGTAGGAGAGGCCATGTGGTTGTAATGGAGGTATCATGCGAAATGAATGAGGCGCCCAATTACAATTACATGTAAGTCTAGTCTGTCTACCGACACCAAATATCTCGAAATTTGATTGACTCGCGCTCTACTCCCACTCCATCTCAGCTATTATTAGTATAAATATCAAGCATCTAATCACAACAGTTACGCTACAAGTGAGCGTCCGCGTCAATACACGTCCATGTAATCTCTGCACCGATCCCAAAGACGAACCCAGCGCCCACCACTCCACTGTCTAACCCGCAACCAGCCATCGTGTGGTGAGACCCGCTCAATCCAAACAAGTAGCGAACAGATAGTAAAATCCGCGTACGAAAGTTCCCGACCCATCACAACGAGTCCGTCCCCGTCTGGACCACTATTTTTGTCGAGTAGGGTTGCGAGAAAGTCAAACTTCTCTTTCACCGCTAGCCACGCTCCCTCGCGCTGCGGTCCAGGCGCAAGATATCCCGGCATCCCTGCCACGGTAGGTCCCCGGAAGTGAGCCTGTACATGCTCGGGGAGTCGCATGTGGCTAAGGGGAATCATGATGGTGAGAAGAGGCTTCACCACCACGTCGTTTAAATAATGCACAAAGGCGAGCTGGAGCGCCCTGGACCCGTCAGGGAACACTGGCCTTGCCGGATGAGTCATTTCCAGATACTCGACAATGGCGTTGGCGGAGGAGAGAACGATGGGTGGCTCGGATGCTCGCTGGGGCACCATAATCGCGGGAAGCGCGTATACAGGCCGTCCATCTCGCCCAACGGATGCAGGAGGTGCACCGATGGAACGCAAGGTTCGTTCCACATCTTGGTATTCGACCCAGACCGTTCGGTAAAGCAGCCGCTTAAAGTTGAGCACAAACCTTAGAGAACGGATCAATGAGGTGAATGAAGTGAATGAATGCTAGCGAAGCGAAAATCTTACCGTATTCGCCATATATTAGGAGCCCATGCTTCAGGACTCGCAGACGGGACGTCATACAGGACGATATTGGGAGGTGCCATGAAGCGAGTGTACAAGTGCAGTTACCATGAGGACCGACTAGCCATTTATGCCTTCGACCAAAGCGTTAGACCAGAGCATCGGCACGAGCTGCGACAGCTATTATTTCCAAGTCATGTTTTCATCAAAAGGCCGGGGGTGGCGGAATGTGTCGTGCGGCACCGGTGTGCGAGACACCAGACAATTACCATTTACACTTTCCCCGTTGTAACGTGGGGCGGTAAGATGGCACTTCCGACACTGGTAAAACTAACCATTCTGGGCTGCATCAGCTGCCACGAGCTATAATACATAAGCCCGGCTGGAACAACTAGCGGTCAAGAAACGAGTATAAAGTCGCTTACTGTAGGCTGTACGGCGCTGGGCCAGGATCAGTGGTTGCACTGCGTGAGGCGTCCAAATTGGAAAGCTCCATTAACTTGCATCATAGGTTATGTACGAGAGTCGGACGCATTTGGTTAGGTGTCCGCCGCGCGCTTGTCATCATAAATCCTAAAGTGAGTCGTCGTCAGTGCTGTGCAAAAAGTCGCCGTCGATGTCGGTGACGGCAACGTAAGCCACGTGATAATCCGAGAACAACCATGCTCTCTCGAGTTCGACTATCACTTGAGTGTTGGAACTGTAGAGGGATACACGCACCTAGATGACAAAAGTATGAGACTAAAGCCCGTCTTCTCCATGATCACGGTAAACTACAATACCTTGGGAATATTCGTGTCGAAGGCTGTTCGCTGTCGTGCTGTGATATTATAACACTGCCCCCATCTGTTATATCATTAGGACGCACAGTAACGGGCGTACGAAAATGGTGGTTTTTGTAAGATAGCCGTACCATCGGTGCCAATCCTGGGCTTGAGAGGCAAGTATGAGATAGTTCCCTTTCCCAAAATCATGGTACCCTTTCAAATTCGAGTCAAGTTGTCCCAACGCCAGGGTCAGGCTCTTGACTCCGCGTATCAAACATTGTCACAAATACAGTAATCGTATCCGAAGGGGTAGGATCGCAGCAGGTGGGCCCCGAATGTTACTGTACAACCCCTGGAACGACCGGCGCCGGATGGTTCTGCAGTCAGGTATGAGATATTATTGGTTGCGTGGCGACGAGTCATGCTTACACGATTCATACGGAGGAACGCCCGCAATAGATCTAGTCCGGCCTCAACACTGAGCGGGTCGTGAGATGATCACCACGAACCCACGGATGCTGTGCATTACTGCACCCGTGCGAGGATGTTTGATTGTGGAGTGATCCCGTGACTTGAAAGGATGCGAAGCAATCATGTGACCAAAGGTCATGTGACTAGAGTCTGTTGATCGAGTGCCTGTCAACTGAATGGACAAGGTTTCACGTTAAACAAGGTTTCACGTTAAACAAGGTTCCACTGCCCTGCTTGCCTCTCTCTCTAAACCACCACCCCCTCATCCCCTCTCCGCACGCATTTCTGTATGGCTCGAAAAGGTGCTACTGCTACTACCGATGCTGGCGAGCGTCGTCGCTCCTCCCGCATCAAGGACCAGGTCAAGCCTGATCCCCCACCAAAGAAGGCTCCAGCCAAGCCTCGCACCAGGAAACCCAAAGCTACTGGGGAAGAGGGTGATGCGGCTGACAAGGAAAAGCCGAAATCAGCTGCACGCGGCAAGAAACGCACCTCGACTGAGAAGGGAGCGGAGTCTGCACAGCCCGCCGTGAACGGCGAGGACGCCCCACCACCCGCCAAAAAGGTGAATCTTCGTCCTCGTGCCCACCTCACAAAATTAATCGTACCTCCAGGCCAAACCTGATTCTCAGGTTGCTGCTAAGCCTGCTTCAAAGTCTGCTGCTAAACCGCCCTCCAAGGCTGCTGCGAAGCCCGTCTCTAAGGCCGCGGCGACTGAAACACCTGCAAAGCCTGCTTCTAAGGCCGCAGCTACTGAAACAACCACAAAGCCCGCCTCTAAGGCTGCTGCCCCAGAAGCTGGAGCGAAGCCCGCTTCCAAGGCTACGGCGAAGCCTGCTTCGCGTGCAGGGAGTCGCAAGCCTGTATCGAAGGTCTGCGAATCTGAATTAGGCAGTATTCCCCGTTTAATAACGGTTTCTCATACAGGCCGATGTTGACAGGAAGAATGACCCAGTGGCACCAACCCAGGCGCCCATTATAGAGGAGCCCGAAGCTGAAGCCGCCGTTGCAGGGGCAAAGTGACCGATAGCTGCTTAGCATGCCCCTTATCATTCACATCTCCTCACAGGCAACCTGATCTTGTTTTGCCTTGAATACCACTGGTCCCCGATGCTACTACCTCCACCGATTACTGAGATATCTATGACATTGTAGGACCCCTTGCCCCGTCCTCTAACGGAACCTGTGTTTGTTGCATTATTTGTCGCTGCTATATGTGCTGTGTTGTACTACCTACAGCTCTACTGGGTTTCTTTTATGCAATGTTTACTATCCTTTGTACTTTTTTTTTTCACTACCTGCGATGTGTCTACTTTCAAGCTCTCTAAAAGTGATTTTGATCCTACCATCTGACCATTGGATCTGAGCCCTGAGCGTCTGACGAGGGCGAGGTGTAAGTGAGGCGTCTTGCGATGGTGATGGTGATTAAGATTGCGGTCGTGGGCACAGCGGGCGTCTCCTGCATTACCTCACTCCAGTACTGTATGTCTGAACCAAGGCGGTCAGCACGTCTCGCCGCGAACACCGTAGCTACAACCGCAACCGCAACCACCGCTGCGGCAGTGAGTGAGGTTATGATCCGTTGAGTCCCCTTCTAACGCTAGCCGTAGGCTGTGGAACTTCCCCCAGCTGAAACCCCAGCAACTCGGGCACTTGCACCAATCGATGTTGGGGATAGCCTTCCGTCGTACATCTTGAAGAACGAACAAGGTGAAGATGTCGACGTAGCTAATCTTGCCGATGAGGGCGGCGTAATCCTCTTCTCTATCCCCAAGGCCGACACCTGTGAGTCCTACTGTGCTAATGTCACCACCAGAGCCTTATCAGTGGCGCAGCGGGTTGCACGACGCAGGCGTGCGGATTCCGCGATATCTACCCTAGTTTCACGGAACACAACTTTATCGTTTACTGTCTCAGTCATGATGAACCGGAGGCTCAGAAGAAATGGCGACTAAAGGCATGCAACCTCTACCTCTACAATACGATACGATACAGACTGTGTGAAACCCTAACCTTTTATCACCACACACAGAAGGAATTCCCGTACCCTCTGCTGTCTGACCCCGACCGTGTCCTTATCGCCGCACTCGGTGCAAAAAATCCGCAAGGTAAGACAAAGCGCGCGCATTTCATATTTGCAAAGGGAGGGAAACTTGTGGAGAGGAAGCTCCCAGTCTCCCCAGGCGATAGGTATGTCATCGTCCGCTCACAGAATCCACTTGCTGATGCACAGTCGATGCACGTGCCCCGGCTGATAACCAGCCCTACCCTCGCCCTCGAATTTGTCAAGTCGTTGGATGCAGAGCCTGCGTCGTAGAGTATGCATTGGGGAGGCCTACGAAAGGAGGGTTTTTGTACGGTCGTGTAGGATTATTGCAATACAGCATAGGATATTACCAGTTGATGGCGATGACGACGACGGCCCGGGTGGTCATGCGAGAACTCCCGCAGTCCCATCAGGCTGTGCTAGATCGCACATACATTTTGCCTATCCTCCACCATGTTCAAGTCTGCAGCGACCAAACTTGCTCACAGCTCTACAGTATCCGCTATAGCGGGAAATAAAGCCCTACGGCCACTTCAGGATCTCATCACTGCCGAAAAGGTGATAATCACGTCGTGAGAATCCCGATTCGTTACTTCAATTCCTGCCGTCCGTCCCCTGAGCGGCAGTCTGCTTTCCTCTTTGACTCCTTCTGACCTCACATTTACAGCCTCGAACAGCTTAGCGTACACTTCTCGCGAGCGTCAGAGGCTCTGCGTATCTGGGGCCATGGCGAAGGAGACGATTTATCTGTGAGTGCACCATATGGTCCCATCTCTTGTCTCTGAAGCGCCTTTTTAGGACACGCTCGACGCATCCACCAAACTCCTCTTGGAATTCTGTCTTTCTCTTAAAAAATTTTCCGCACATGAGCAAACCATTCGTGAGCACATGAAGGCGGTCCGGAGTCAAGAAGAAGGTCTTGATAGGCTCAAAACCCGTCGCAAGACGGTGGCTTCGAAGGCCGACTCTGCCGAGCGCAAACTCAGCAAAATGGACCCATCGCACAAGGACGCAGCCGCACAATCCAACTTGCTTGAACAGTTGCGAGATACGATACGTGAGCTTGACTCGGAAATCTTGATAGGGGAGGCGAAGCTAGGGGATTTGAAGCGTACGGCAACCAAGACTTGGATGATCCTTAAATTCGGCGGTTTGGAAGAATGCTGTCGTAAAGGCCTCGTACGTCTCGGCAGTCATGTGTGCTGTTGTTCGCGTCTGACTCACATACCTAGATTGTCGCTGAATCAGGCAAGCTAATCATGGCTGAAATTTCTCAGGAAACGACAGAGCCAGGCCTCGCCCGGCCGTTTTACACGGGTAATGTCCGCACTGAGGCATATGTCGCCGATGCACTGCGTGCTCTAGGCGAGATTTCGATTGACGCCTCTACTCCACCGGGTCGAGCGCAACTTCCAATGGACGTCAATTATCAGGACAGCGATCTTAATGCCATGCCATTGTCTTTACCAAACAATGGTTCTACTGCGAGCTTGGACCGGGGCGATCTACTTGGCGATGGTGACGGGCCCTCGCAATATCGCTCTCGATATGGCAACGGTGCTCCAAGACCGTCGTTGGGAGAAGTAGGTGACTATGGCAGGTTACATGCAACCTCCCAGGCGGACGAGCATAGCGCCTTCCCACCTCAGCCAGACGTAACTCGCTTGCAATCCTTTATTTCACGGAAACCTCCTCCATTCTCATCTCCCAACACCAGCTTTCCACCTTCATCCCAACAAGTCGTATCGCCCGTCCCAACTGGCGGGCGCTTCGCAACTTTCCCGGGCAGGCGAGACTCTGGAGCACAGATGATTGCGGAGCCTTTGTCGGCTTCAAGGTCCACGTTTGATGATATGGGGCTGCTAGCTCCTCCTCAAGGGGATGCCGAAGACGTTGCACCAGGGTATGAGACCATCGAGGGGACTCACACGCCACCCCCAGCACCCCCGCCCGGCGCAGCGCCTCCGGCCTTTCATCACGCCAACCTGTATGGGGGTTACGATCCAGGGTCATACGACTCTGAAGCCCCTTTTGTCCCGGATAATCTGAGCGAGAAAGAAGATGACATCCAACTACCGTACATGGCAAGCGAGAGGAGGGTGCCCTTTGGCTCGCGTCCCTTGCCGATGCCACGCCAGCTGGCGCAAGCTGATCGCAAAGCTGTAACCACCGAGGTACATAGTGAACGTGTGCTGATATCCACTGAACCTGATTTGATTCCTGATCCTCTACAGACACCGTCGGCACCAACCGAAGGGGAAAGTACGCCTACCGCAACTACCCAAGCTCTAGTCTCCCAAGAACGTCCCCTGACTCCACCTCCCCCAGTAGAGGACCTGTATGACGAACGGGCATTGAATGCTGCTGCTGCACGCGAAGTCTCGCGCGAGCTTGACTCCCTTATGTATCATCCACCCGCTCTCATGCCGAGGAGTTTGCCCCCTCAAACTTCGGCTCCTGCCCCACTGAGCATTCCACCGGTGGCATCCTCTCCGCCACGGTCCAGCAGCGAGTCGGTTACTCAACCCACATCGCCCTTCACGCGTCCACGCGGTCATGGGCCCGGGTCGCCACAAACGCCTCGAAGCTCCACAGAACAACCCCCGACGAGTAATGTCGCCCCATCGCCTCACGTGGCGCAAGTTTCTTCGTCACCAAAGCAGCAAGCATCCCTACCGCCGCCAAATATTGCGGCTGCGCTGCCATCCTCCCCCTCGCTATCCAATAGCAGTACCCCACCCTTCCGAACGCCACCCGAGGTTCCGCCCAGCCCCACCTTGATGCAGCGCTCCCTGCCGCAATCACCGGCGGTGTCACATTCTCCCGCGAGACCGCCGCCGCGCTCTCGCACAGGGGCCGGCATGATCTCAGTCGCAGCTTTCCGACGGCAGGCTCCACGCACGGGATCCGAACCCCAGCCTTCTCCCTCTCCTGGCTCTCGAGACGTAAGCCCATTGTCAATCAAGAAAAAAGAGTTGCGAAATTCGCCGAACGCGCCGCGGACGAGCGGCGCGTCCAACCCACTACCATCGTTACCGGGCGCGCAACTGTCGGGGCCGGCTACATCTACACCACCAGAGCAGTACCTGGGCCAGGAAGAAGAGTTTGACTACCTCTCGGCGTATTACCTCAATAATGCAGGGGATGAAGAATCGTCTGCGAACTCGAATGTCTCGCGCTGATTTCTGAAGACCGTATATATGCTTGTCTTTGATATAATCGAGTATATGAACGTTTTTGATCACTAAAATCATGTAACACCATGTTGTCCAATCTTACCTTGATAACCCTAACCCCAAAATAAGGCTCTACCTGGCTGCGGTTCACATCGGCTTCTAATACTAACCACCAAACATCATGTCGGGCTCACGATCCCAGGAGGATACCTACGAGGCTCAAAATGATCAACGACTTGACGAACTTCACTCCAAGATCCGCACACTTCGCGGAGTATGTTCTAGGAGTCATCCTCACTGCGTTGTGATCCTTACGACTTACAGGTTACCACTGACATTCACGATGATGCGGAACGCCAGAATCTGGTCCTCGACGAGACGGTGCGTTTCTACTTTCCCGCTTTTTTATATGCTTTCACAACTGACCCTCCTTGGGGTGCGCGCACCGTAAAAGACCAATACGTTCAGCTCCGTCGCATCCGGTTTCGTGGCCTCCGCCGACCGCATGACACGCACATTCTCACCGAACACAACGAAGATGATACGAATAGTGATGGGTGTCCTCGCGTTCTTGTTCGGATTTTGGTTCGTCAGGCTCCTGTTTGGCCGTCTATTTGGCCGGTAGGTGGTGGGTGGGCTGGTTCCGTTGGTTGTGTTGGGTAGAACTTCGCTTCGTATGGAGTTCGATGTTTATAGCTTGCTGAGGTGGCTATAGATACAGTGGTCGCGTTCTCACACTCATGCTTATAATTTGCCTCATGCGTTATATACATGCATAATTTTATGCACTATGACACTTCGTATCCTGTGCGCACTGTATGTGTCGTTGTTTGCGATGGAAACACTGGACCTGCATGAGAGATGGATATTTATGACCCTCGGGACTGTCTTCTTTTCTTCGAGCGATGCAGAAATAGTGCCTCTCT
>Ga0307512_10002489_pt1 | contig 23153 bp, 19 predicted proteins | sample 14_EM_MG_FD_200267 | JGI IMG/M metagenome (GOLD analysis project Ga0307512, IMG submission 200267) | Populus trichocarpa ectomycorrhiza microbial communities from riparian zone in the Pacific Northwest, United States - 14_EM | ecosystem: Host-associated > Plants > Roots > Unclassified | place...
CAGAAGCCGCCCGGCCTGCACGTGATTTAAAAAGCCTGCATCGGCCTGCATAAGCCTTGGTCTGGTTGATGGATGGAATACGGCAATGGCAGGGCTACGATGATTGAGTTGGATATGGTTTATGTTTTGTACTTTGGAGACTTTCTTAGTAAAGGCAGCAGAGAATCTTTCGAACAAAATATTCTGTTTAGGCTTAGTCCGCCAAGAAAAGCCGCCAGGCCCGGACCGGCCCTCATTTGAAAGCCGCCGCTAAGGCCGGCCAGGCCCGGCCTATGCAAAGCCGGGTCGGCCTGGCCGCTTAGGAACACTGCAGGAGGGTGCGTCCAACTGGTCGCATCAATATATCTCAGTTCGCACATCTGCAGACACCCAGCTCTGTGGAATCGTCGTATATTTCGAGCAGACATTCGTCGCCGCGACCGCCCTCTCAGCCTCAGCCCCCGCCATCCGACTATGGGTTTTCGACAGTCGCGGCCCCTCATCCACCACCGCCTCATCCACCACCGCCTCCTCCACCACCGCCTCCTCCGCCGTCTGGCGGCTACTCTCGTTGATACTAGATCCGCGTTTGCGTTTGGGGTATTCATAGCTACTGCATCTACAGTACACCCCCATTTGCAACTTCGTCTGTTTTTCTTTCTTTATGCAACTGTTGGTATGAATGGATCTACAGACTTGGATGGACTTAGAACAGTCCTGAGCTTTGAATGGGTACTTGAGAGCACAAGGAATAATATTTAAGTACACTTAGAGACGGTACTTGTGTGCTCATAGAGACTACACACGAGTGCAATTAAAGATGCACTTGGAAAACGCACTCGGGCGCACTTTGAGGTGTATATTGTATGTGGAAACCTTAGTTTCCGACTAGAGGACTGGCTGATAGCTGTTTACTATTCTGAATTTAACCTTAACCCAACGACTGAAAAACCAGCTAAAATAGCAAATGTACTGAGGCATGAATAGGACAGTAATTACGGGCTTTTGATTTTTAACCTAGACCATGTAGAGAGTTGTATGCACGCATTGTGGAATTGTAGGTATATTGACGTGCATTGGTAAAAGTTAGTTGTGCAAGCTGCATGCACTACCAAGAGCTGTCAAATCCACGCCTGACATGCAGATATACTCTTCCGCCTGTAGTCACGCCAGTACCGTTTTCTGGGGCTTAATTTCACTTCTGTCATGTGGATATATGAAAGTAACCCTGGACTTGCTTTTTCGGGGTTTGGCTAATTGAATGAAACTATTGAATCAATTGGGGTTGTATGTTCTGTTGATTGATTGATTCTAAGTCTAAATCAAAGAAGTCACGTAGTCTACAAAGAATTTGCAAGTGATCCTCACGAACCCTAGCTCAGCACCACGTAATATCCGTACTCAACTCAGACCTACAGAAATACTGTTGCGAATGTAAAGCGGAAGAAGTTTATTGAACTATCTAAGGGAGAAGCTCTGTCCTTATATACAAGAGAGCATGGAGCGCTGTGGAAGTCTATGGAAGTCCATGATTGGAAATACCAGTGGCGAGTGAAAACTCGTGTATGAGTCCGCAGCTTGTGAGTCAATTTGCCGACTTCCAGTGTATCGGCGACTTCCTTCCAGGCCATATAGTAACAAATACGGGAGCAATAATTTTGAGTGATATTGCATGAGCGAGGTCCTCACAGCACAAGTCTGAAATCGATTGATATCTCCGAAGCCCCTTTGAAATTGCCGCAATATTTCCAGTTTTCTGGCAGACAATCATGGCTCATAATTAGGGTCCACATTAGACTGCGGCACGATTCTCCGGAAGCTTACGATTCTCCGGCACAGTAAACTCTGGGTACTCCGTCATGGTTAACTCTAGCAGTATGTTCTCCGGCACGGTAATCTCTAGGTTCTCTAGGGGAGGTTCTGGCTCGGGATACTTCAGGTTCGTACTCACTGGAAGCTTTAGGAATAAACTCTGCGCAACTGATTTCGAGCGAATTCTCTATTTACAAACCCAGTATTCTCTATCTATCTATCTATCGACGGTAACCCTGGGCTGACCAGAAGCTGGCGAAAGACAGAGCTCAAGTGCACTTGGAGACGGGAACTGGAGAACGATGACTCCCGGTACGCCAGGAACTACTGGAGACGATGTGTCGGTGCACCTGGAGATGGGAGCTGGCCGGAGACAGTTGATATAGGCTAGCTGGAGACGTTACCGGGGGGAATTGGAGACAGGAGCGGGCTGAAGACGGTGCTTAGGTGCATTTAGAGAGATGGTGCTTAGAAGGAGGCTGGAGACCGTAGATCTGAGCTGTTTCTGGCAGGTAGAGACCTTACCGGGAGCTGACCGGAGACGGTTGATCTGGACGCGCTGGGAGCTGGCTGGAGATAGCGCTCAGGTGGACTTGGAAGTGGACTTGGAGACAGTCCACTTGGAAGCGTATTTAGAGATGGTATTCGGAGGTGCACTTGGAGCCGGCTGGAGATTGTCAATCTGGATGCGCTGGACGCGCTAAGAACTTTGCTGTTGGCAGAAAGATTCGCGCAATGTGTGACGCTACAAATACCTCGCTTGTTATTGTTTGTACATATGTTTAGCATAACATATAGATTGCACAGCTCGGAGTTCAGGGGTAAACTTAGTGAGAGAGAAGGAGATAGCGAGATGAACATACTGTGAGAGGAGACGTAAGTTGTACTGAGGTAAGTGGTGAATGGTGAAAGTGAAGTCTAAGATAACAGCAAGGAAGTCCTTCACAGTACTGGAACATATGAAACATGAAATAAAAAAGCGCCGACTTGCGGAGACACTCGGTACTTAGAAAGCGACGATACGGCAGAGGAGCAGACATAAGTCGCACGGAGGTAAGATGTTCGCACCTATCTACCGCATAAGTGTATAAGTTTACCACGTCCTTTCCACGTCGCAAACCAAATCGATTGCAGTGCCGAGTCAATTCCAGCGATAGGTACGGAGTTGATTGGAGATGGGAACTGGTTAGCATGGGGGTGGACACGCATAGAAGTTCTCATGATGGGTTGTGGTCGGTTAACTATCGCAACTGGGATCTATGGAGAAGGTTAGTTATCGCAGCAAGGAGCTGGGAGCTGATGGTACGCACGGGATAGCCATGATCTAGACCTGGAAGAGAGAGAGGGTTGGAGAGAGAGCGTTAGAGATAAGAGGTTAGAGTAACAGCACTAGAGCACGGTGCCATCTTGAGAAATTGGGGTTGGACTGTAATCTTAAGTACCAGCGGGCACATCGTGCTGCCAAGTCACATCAAAGCTCACCATACCGAAAGCAATCTCTACGACCTTTGGAAACGGTAAGCGAATGCAAAGAGATACTGAGGATAGGTCAGTGTACAACACGTCTCGGAATTGCCTTGGTTGTAGTACCTGAAGCCACATCCTACATTCTTCGTCGACTCCACCTTCGACTCCACCTTCGACTCTACCATCGACTCCACCATCGACTCCACCCCAGACTCCACCTCAGACTCCACTGCATCACAACGCCAACATCAGAGTCGATAACGCTCCCTTCCACTGGTCTCGATCGTTCACGCTGCACTCGTCGATGCCGTTCTCGTTCCTCCGCACTCATCCTTTTTCCGCGCTGTCCTCGTCCATGCCTCCGCCCTGTTCATACTTCCGTACTCTGTACCCACATCTATGTGTTGGCTATGCCATTCCATTCCTTTGGATATCCCCTGGAATTGCGTGTACCGTAAGACTCCTCTCGATTGTGCACGTCTCTATCTAAGCCGTTGTCTAAGCCGAGTATTCTCACTGTGCAACCTCTAACTCACTAGTACTATTTATGCTTGCTGATGTCAAGTTTAGGCAGACACTACAGTCACTAGCACCCGCCCGGACCTGACATAAGCACGGAGTTTTTACGGAGTATAGGGTGTGGTGAATCAAATAGGTAGCCATCTACCCTTCCGTCGTCTACCCGTATCTCGTCCGCCGTCGTGCCCCCGTCTACTCGTATGTCCTCATTTATTCTGTGCCTTCCTCTATTGCATGCCATCGTCTGTGCACTCTGGCACTATCTACTTTTAGGTGTCATATACCCCATTGCAGCCGTTGTCTTTCCTCCGCTGTCATCTCTCCTCCGCACCATCGTCTATGTTGACCAAGGTGATGGCGGTCTAGTTTGCTCGTGGCAGCAGTATGGGCGGAAGCAGTATACCCGGTAGGATTGAGAATAGACTTTCTACACTTTACACCTTACAATTTGATAGCAACATTTCAGTACCTCATCTTGCCAGCGATCAGCAAGTGGGTGGGTCGCACAGGATGTGTCCTCTTCGTGAGCAATTACGTCGAATTCATAATAGGGCCTACGGCGACACGAGATGCGAACACAATAGCTGAACAACGCATTAACGGGGCATGAGTTCGAGTTCGAGATAACAGGGCACATGTACTATACACTGAGATCGATATACAGCATGCTTTTCGGGATGACACCGATGCAGATAATGACGATAATGAGACGGAAGTCATTCGGGAACGTATACTGGACTAGGGAGACTTTAGAGGAGACGTCAGCTGGATGCATAACAAGAAGCCTATCGAGTATGCTGCGGAAGTAGAGGAAAATGGTAGGTTATGTGATACGGGACAGACTTTCTGAGTATACCGACATCTATTCACAAGGAGACTAACACGCAGACTAACACTGACACTAACAACGCCGAGTCCGACTCCTCCGCCTGGTACGTGTCGTCGAGACGATGACGATGATGACGATGGGAATAACGACGCTTCAGCCGGTTGGAGCAATACTTTCGATAGAGACTACCGGCCAGTCCGGCACATTTATATATATATTCCGTACGGTACACGACCCGTGCCGACTCGCAACCTGGACTCCCATCTGCGACCCCATATCCTACAAGCTGCAGCACAGGCATCCACCAATAACAAAGCCAGAGTCTCATGCAACTGCAAGAACCGTGACACGCGGCGCTGTAGATGCTTTAGACATGGTTTCAACTGCCACAAATCAGATGAGCACGATTGCGGCAACTTAAAACCACTCTTAGAGCAAACTGAGATTTTTCTCCTCCCACAAGAATCATGGCAAGATGCAGACTCAGATAGTTCTGACAGCAACATTGGTAAAGAAAATCCATTCACCGCTGAACCTCCGAGGTAGGCATCCACTGTCAGTGAAATATCGGGTTTATGCAGTAGCACCTTATGTCTGACTAGAAGCTCAACTTGTCTAAATACCTCTGCTGAGTAGAAAGATCAGGGCGAATAGGTTAGATTAGAAGTACCACTCTGACCCTATGGCGGAAGGAATATGTGAGCGACGCCTTTGAATGCGTCACGGTGCACCTAGAGGCGTGATAAAGGCGTGATTCAATAATTTACATTTTATCATGGCTGCCTCTTCTAGGTTCAATACCCTTCCGTCATCCGCTAGATCATATCCGTCACCCACTCGTCGCTCTCTCGTCATCGCCCATCACCCATCGCCCAACATCTTTTCAACATTTATAGGCATCTGTGCCTCAATCTCCAGGTCAATTTGCCTCAAAAACTACCTTATAACGGAAGGAAAATGGCACACCTAAAGGCGTAATTCTAACAATCTCAAATCCTTTCTTGTCTTATCTCAATATTGCACTCACACTAACTATGAGCCCATTGGTGTTGAGACTGATGAACTCGGAGTACAGCAAATGTGATCTAGCGGCTTTTGACGTCTTCTTGACATATTTCTTAAAAGCGCCTTTATTTCGTCTTTCTCCTTGCAGGATGTCTTTTCATGACGCCTTTTCAAAAGGCGTATCTCATGCTTTCCTTCCGCCATAGGGTGACCCAACATAGGATAGAAGTATGCTGGGAACTCGGAGGGTGGTCAATTGTAAACTTTGAAGTCTTTTATATATACACAAAGAAAGGAAGTACTAGTAGTAAGGTCACCGATGGGAGACGGTTTGCAAACGCTCTCCAGCTCGCGAGTGGGACTGTAAATGCCGCGAACTGGCCACTCCAGTTAGCGAACTGTAAGGATCGCCAATAGTACGGAACATACATTTAAAACAGATCCATATAGCGGGGTACTTTCCCACTTAATCCACCCTTTACCCCATCCATTCTCCCTCCACTTCTTATGACATGCCATGAATTGAGAACTTCTTCCATGCACCGCCATCATTTCCATAACCCTGTCCATCTCTTCTGCAACTGTCAGCACTGGCTGTCCAAAACGATATTGTCTGTCAGCAGCAGACAGTGTCCGAACCTCAGTGGCCAGTACAGTACCATGTCACAGAAAATCGAAAAGCCTTTGAACTAAAACTAAAAGAATAGCATGATGACCATGCCATTTTGCTAGCGGATAAGCTTCTAATGATAATTTCTATGCATCTTACTTGAAGCAGCAGTAGCGATAGATAACGTCCGAACCTCATCTGTAAGTACAATGCCCACCAAAATTAGACAAAATGCACTAGAGCCTATCCTAGACCCCTCCCACCATCCAAGGGCGTGGATAGGTCACACGAGATCAGGGCCCGGATTATCATCAGGCCTCGGCATCCGAAAGATCTTTCTCAACATGAATTTCAGCGCTCCCTCCTGTTTTGCTAGTTTCTTCGGGTAGATCAAGTCCTCATCGATTGAGTAATCCGCCAGCTCCCTAACATTCGGGAACCTCTGTAACTCTGCGTCATCGCCGCGCTTGAGGGCCTTCTCGTAATCCCGTAGATCAAAGATGTTGACATGTATTGAGGCCACCTCCATAAAATCATCAGCTAACACTCACCTTCCAGCAGACAGTTCACTTACAGCTTTTCTAGCCTGCGTTTTGCTGCTGGGAACATCGATACCAAGAACTTCGCATAGATACGACCAGTCCGCGAACGTGGTGTTGAATTCCCTCTCGAACGCGCGGAAGAAACGCCCGTGCGCGTTACGGTAAGGTTTCCCGCGCTTGCTCCAGCCACGGTGCTGCGCGAGCCGCTGGAATTCGGCGGTAGGCCGGCCCTGCGGGTTGTATGGAAAGTCGGGGAAGCTGCCGAAGAAGTCGTCGATGGGTGATGTCATAGTGGCGAAAGATTGGTGGGTTTATTCTGAGTGCGCGGCCGAGGGTGAGGAATTGAGGATCGGCCGCACTTTCACGGTAAGTTTCGACGGAGTTGAAGCCCTCCGGCTTGTAGAGGTTATAGTATCGGCGTAGAGGAGGTGATGAGGTGGTAGTAGTTAAGGTATGGAGAAGCTGGTTCCCCTTCGGCTGCAGCTTTGTATATAACTGGACAAGGTACAAAGATACCAACCATATTCGTCGCCGGTCCTCTGATCGCTATATATAGCAGCCAGTCAACTGAAGAAAGCGGGAGTTTATTACAAATTCCAGAACTATCGATAATCGTGGCTCAGGAACTCACAGACAAGAAGCTATTTCGTGCATCTGCCTGATTACATGCAGGCTCCCATTCAATGTATGCCATATTACCAGGATCCGGATGTTGGGGAGTTTTCACGCTGCTCACGGATTAACCATCTGCGAGCGACAGGCACGGTGCTGGTCCAAACAAAATATCGATCGACTGCAAGATTACTTAAGTAGATCTCGGGGTAAACTGCTATTAGCTATTGTGCTCTTCCGAAACAAGACACCACCATCGGAACGAACACGTGACGCACACTTCCGAATAGATTCCGGTGGAGCAAGCGGAGACAACTCGAGCAGGTGTTATGGCAATGCTCTTTATTCTGCGTTTTTGATTGCTGTATTTGTATCGTAACCAAAGAGCTATGCTGTTTCCGAGTGGCAATATTTCTCTCCCGTTGGATTGGCTTCTTGGTAGTCGTTCGCTTGCCGCCGGATTCGCTTGGTATCACTCCAGGCTTTTGGTTTCTATGTCGCTTCCCTCGATTCTCAACGGCGTGTGCATCGTACTGTGCAACGCCTGATTGGCGGGTAAGCGCGCGCACGTGGCGTATACAAAGCACCGTGCCCCTTGACACAACAGCGTATGTACTTATCTAGGTAAGTAATCAGCTGCATCATCTCCCCCGCTCCTCCATCAGCCTCCACCCCTTCAAACTTTCAACTATACAAGTGTACACCTGAAATGCCTCCACCCTACAAACGCACCTACTTCGTTTCCTCCGCCCTTACCTCTGACGCTTCCGCCTCCAAAAAGCCTCGAACACAAACCTCTCCCGCGTCGCCAAAAACGCTCGTGGAGTTTCCTCCCCTCGAATATGTCTCTACCATTCCGATCACATCGATCGAAATTGACCCGCTCGCCGTCTCTCTTGCTCGTAGGATTCTTTCGGACACCTGGGGTTACTCCGCCTTCCGCCTTGCCCAGGAAGATGCAATTTCGCGGCTCATCTGTGGCGGTGGTGCATTAGTGGTGTTTCCGACTGGTGGTGGAAAGAGCTTGGTGTATCAAGTGCCCGCACTTGCGTTTGACGAATATGATCAGCTTTGCGGAAGGCAGGCCGGGAAGGGCGTGACGCTGGTTGTGAGCCCGTTGATCGCGTTAATGAAGGTGCGCTGAAGACTTTACTTGCAGTCGATGGGTTGCTAATGTATGTAGGATCAAACGGAGGCCCTGAAGGCGAGGGGAGTCGCTGCTGCGGCATTGGATAGCACTCAGGATAAGGAAAGTGTAATGGAGATTTATCGGATGCTGCGGACCGAGGAGCTGAAACTATTGTAAGTAACCCAATCCGGTGGTTTGTGGGATTTGGTTAATGGCCTTGGGCAGATACGTTGCTCCCGAACGGCTGAACAATGAAGCGTTCGTGGAGATGATCAAGGGCGTCAAGATACGTATGGTGGCTATCGATGAGGCTCATTGTATCTCAGAGTGGGGCCACGCCTTTCGACCAGACTACAGGAAGGTGGCTCGTTTTGTGGAGGAGGTGAACGCGGAGAGAGTTCTCTGCCTCACTGCCACGGCATGTTCTAGACCAAGATGGATCTGTCGACGTTATTCTTATGGGGTTTAGGCTACTCGCAATGTTTGCGATGACATCCTGCGAGAGTTTCATATACCGGAAGAGGGTTTATTCCGTACCACGACTTTCCGCCCAAAGTAGGTTCTACTCGGGAACTCTCTATCTAGCATTGAACTGATAATTTGTAGCTTGAAACTGCGGGCGCTTGCTGTTGAGTCAGAATCGGAAAAGATGAAATTACTCAAGGAATTCCTCTCCAAGAATCCCGGTCCAGCAATTGTATACGTCATTACCCACCAGGTTCGCCCATCTAGCTGCTCCAGCATGGAAAAATTCTGTACGACAGCCTCTGACTATCTCACAGCAAGCTGTAGACACCGCAAACGCTCTGAAAAGCGCAGGTTTTAATGCTGCCCCCTATCATGCTGGAATGGCAAATGATGCGCGCTCCATTGTCCAAGAAGAGTTTATGATATCTAGTGATATGATTGTATGTCCTTCGCTCCCTCCCTTCTTCACCGCCATTCTTCTGACCCGCAGATTACGGCTACAATCGCCTTCGGTATGGGCGTCGACAAGGCCAACATACGCTCGGTAGTCCACTACGCCATACCTAAAACTCTCGAAGGCTACTCCCAAGAAATTGGCCGTGCGGGCCGTGACGGATTGCCGTCAATCTGCCTCGTATTTCTCTCCTCCGCCGACATCCGGCGTCATGAGTCTTTCTCACGCGCGGAAGTGCCGTCGCTCCGCTCTGTTCGTGGGTGCCTCACAGCCTTCTTCAGCGAGTTCCCCGGCGTTGAAAAGGACCATGTTGTGGAAGCAAGCATGTACTCGCTCGGTCGAGACTGGGATATCAGGGCCAACACCCTTTCACTACTTTTTGCCGAGCTTGAATTACGCTTTGGACTTCTACGTGCGATTACACCGAAATACAGCACGTACAAATACACCCCCACATCATCGTTTACGTCGCGACCTAAGACTGGAATCATAGAGAAAGCCCTGCTCAGCGCGTCCAGAGTGGCGGCAAGGCTAACGCATGTGGATGTTGATGAAGCTGCGCGACTCTGTGAGCGTCCCCGGGAGCTGGTAGTTCGTACACTTCAATTCTGGGAGCAGATCGGCGCCATTGAGCTGAAGCCCAGCGGGGTAGTCAACCGCTTCCGCGTACTCAAACCGTTTCCGACCGCCGCACAGATCGCGGAGCTGGCGCTGAAGGCCCACTCGCAAATGGAAGCCCGCGAAATCGAGAACATTGAGCGCCTCAAATGCGTCGTCGATATGTTGACTGGGTATGCATGTTTTGCTCAAGCTCTGGCTGAGTATTTTGGCGATAACCTGGACGAGGTTTGCGGCAGCTGCGAGTTCTGTGAAAGCCGACCGGTTGAGTTTGAGTGGCCTGGGAAAGATGAGAGCGGGCAGGTGGATATGACGACTGTGAAAATGGTCTTGGATACAGTTGGAAAGAGCAACTTAGATGATGCGCGCTTTCTAGCCAGGGTCGGATGGGGCATCACAAGTCCTAGGGCTACGGCGTTGAAATTGAATAAGACCGCCGCTTGGGGCTGTTGTGAGGGCATCCCGTTTGAGAAGCTGGTCAAGGATTTTCAGATGCACTGCAAGGAGTAGGTTGGAAGACTGGGTGAGGTGAGGTGTGCGTTTTTGAAAAGAGGGAAGACAGATGTGTTCAATTTTGGCGTTTTGTAAGCTCTGGATAAATTTCAAAGGCTGGTTTTTTGCACGTATCATTTAGCATCAGGGAATAAATCCTAACACTTTCCGGGATGGCATCGCTGAGGATGCCTCTGGCGTGAATCATATCGCAATGCAGTTTGAAGGTGAAGGAAAGGGCTCGAATCCGAGGTGGCTACTCTGGGCAGTGTATGATACTCTAAATACGAGGTGCTCTAAACCCCAAGGTTCGAAGCCTGTATTTATTCTTGTTCTCTTTGATGCTGGAGAACAAGCCGAATACTCGCCTCTGTATTCGGGTACTTCGAGCCCTAGCCCGAGTAACAGGCTTTCTACTCTCTGATCGTAGGTTAGAACTCCAAGCATGAAATTTGAGTGGACAACTGACCATCCAAGTAACTCTGCGCTAAGAACGATCAGTTAGATATTCGTGAGTGCCCTGGTGGTTCAGACACAGTGGGTTCAGACGCTTCTTTAACTACAGTTCAGCTCGGAAATTTCTACAGACTTCTGTCGGCCAGAATCTATGGGCGACATGCTTTGCAATACAAAGCCATCCTTGGAGCAGGTTGTTTGTACCAGGCAGTGGGTACCTGGAATCACAAGCGGTCACTGTCAGTATTGCTTGTCTGAGAATGATTGAATTGACTTTACGCATCGCCGAGATGCTACCAAGTTCTCCAATACCAAACACCACCTATCACAACCTCAAGATCATGTTGAGAATATTCGACAACCAGCTCGAGTCCTCACCCGCTATTCATCCTGAACCTCCATCCAACACATAATAACCGCCCACACTCGATTTATCTTCCACATAGTGCCCTCTTCAGCAATGCCGCCGGTGCCGCTAACCCCAGGCGACCTCACCACAACCCTCAGGCGCCTCTACACAATCCACCAACGCTACATCCAGATCCTCTCCTCCCTCTCTGAACCTAACATCCCAGGTGACCTCATGAATATACTCGCCTCCTATCGCCAGGAAACATCACAAACAAAATCCAACCTCCGCTACATCGTACCTTCCAACGCCCGTGGACAGGAATTGGTAGACGAGATGACCACAATGGTTGCAACACTGGAAGAACTTGACCTCCGAGTTGGTAGAAAACTAAAAGCCCTTACTACCCCAGATCCTAAACCGGATATGCCGAAGGCGATGGCGAAGATGAGGGAGATACATGCAGGGTATTTGTTGGTTATTGCTAGGTTGAAGAGGGATGAGGTGCCGCAGGGGTTAGCGGGGAAGCTGAAGGAGCATAGGAGAGAGAGGAAAATGCAGGAGGGTCTGGTGAAGGGATATGCGGATGGGGAGAGGTTGGCCAGAGAGCTGGAGACGTGTGATTCGGAGATTAGGGGGAGGCTGGAGATGATGGGAATGGGGAAATTGTGGGGGAGTGATGGAGAGTAGGACTGGCTTGTGTTAGGATGGAGTTAAGGTAAGTTGAACGGTTTTGAAACGCTGTAGAGTAAGCGGGGATCCACTGTCACTTCGAGGGCTTCATTGGACAGGACCCGGGATATTATCTCCAATTCTGCGAGGTACAGATCGAGCACAATGGTTCGGACGAGATATTTGTGTCAGATTTTATCAATACCAAGTGCCCTAGTCTGAATTCTCTCAACCTAGCAAGTCTCACAACCGAGTTTGCGAGGTTTGAGAGAATGCAGACTACGAATGTCTAAGAGTGGGCGGAATCCTTAATAAAATCTCTTCAGACGGGGCTTTTGTGACGTGTGACGTCTGAACCATTATGCTTGGTAAAGTACGTTAGATAAACATTGCTCGTCATCTCTTCTCTTCTCAATCTAACATCCATTACTGCAATCAAAAACGTCCAACGTATCCGGGTATACCCACACTCTATCATTACAACCACCCCCCTAAAACTTCCCAACTTTCAATTGCCCGACCGTGTTGACACTAGTCAACCACACCGTCTTCCACAGGTTCGCAAAATCGAGAGTGCTTGTGAACGTATCCGCGAAGCCAAAGGGCAGCATACTCGGGATCCAGCCCTGCGCAAGTTCCAGCGCCCAACCGTTAAGCGCATACTGCGTGGCACCGCCTCTGGCCAGATGGTTCTGGTCGCCAGGACGGTAGATAGTCGGCTCGATATCGCCGGGTTCGAAGCACTTTTGCTCCCCGGTGAGGATCGTAAAGTAGTCGTGCGCAAGGTGCACTCCACTGTGGCCCTCAGTTCCGATCGGCGTGCCGAATAGGATCAAGTACTCGGTGATGGACGCATGCAAGATTATCATAGAGCCCATTGCGCCGCCGGCATTGCTGTTTTGCGTTAGCAAAGGATGGGGGGGCAAGAGAAGGAGGGGACGTACTTGAAGAACCACTTGTCGGTCTCAAGGGCGTTAATGTGCTTTGTACCATACTCCTTTTGTAGTGACTCCACGAGGTGGTGCATGATAGTAGTTGCATTTCCCCTGCCCGCCGCGATGGAGGCTTTGGAGAGCTCTTGTAGCTTTACTGGGTCGAAGATGTAGAACTTTGGTAGGTATGAGTCCAGAACTAGGACTATTGGGACGAAGATAGTGAGACCGAGAAGGAAGAGGGCTCGCATGATGGGCGGTGTGAGGAAAAGGGAGTTGGTTGACACGGCGAGATGAACGAATGAGTTGAAAGAGGCAGCAGAAAAGTTAAATGAACAGAAACGTGAGGCTTGGCGTGTCCGGCACCTGCAGTTCCGTAAATGGGCCGAGAAAACGTGCATGCATTAGAGTAGGTTACGCGCAAAAACACGATCTGCTCCATTTTGCGGAATTTTGCCGGGAGTTAGACCCGAACTGCCCCACTTCTCGTCCGAGCGCAGCACCGCGGTGAGAAGCTGACGCGAGTGAGAGATTGTGATAGTACATGAACCGAGAGTCCATGTTACTGGTAAAGGCAAGCAAAGTCTCGGAACGCCTTGTCAGCGTGAGGGAGCGCGGATATATCCGTCGAGTACAGGTGCTGGGCTGTAGGGCAGACACCAATTGTGTGGATCTCATCTCGGTCCTAATCCAGGTTTTAGTACTCAGAACGCTTGATCTCGTCTGTGAAGCAACTTCTCTTTGTCATACAAAGCGATCGCTCGGCTCGTCCTATTATACTCCACTCTGTTCGGGTAATAGTACAGCCCTGATGCGAGCCAAATTTGTATCCTTAAACTTGTGTCTCTCTGAACCAGAGGAGGATGATCTCTTCACCGAAGGATTCTGTACTGATAAATAGAAATAGTTCAGCGTTACGGAGAACCTGGAGTAAAAGCCGAAGTTCTGTTGCCGAGCAGCAAGATCTGCACAACTGACAAGCGCAGGCAACTAGGCCCGGTGAGTCCAGATCGGCCCAGCTTCTATTATTAAAGCTGATAGGTGTCTTATCGATACGTATACCTAGAGATACCTGATAGCATATATAGTTACCTGTAGATGTTGGTAGCATTTAAATACTTCTAAACGCCGGCGTTATCTAACGGTTCTTTGATCTATGGGGCTATTAGCCAAACAGGAATTTATCCCCGCCGTCTGGTGCTTATTCTCAATTCCTACAGCTCAGCATCCCTAGCAGGGCCCCGGAGTATCTACAGCTTTGTATACCGTGGCGGCGCCCTGGTTTATGCTACATGAGTTGTCAGGTTATGCCTGCCAGTCGTCGTTCAACACCACGCATGCGGATTCGGTAGGGCAAAGGGTGTAGGTTTAGGCTATTCCAATCAAAGAGCCTCCGCATTTAGAATTGCACTTTCCTCCAATGGTATCCGTGGGAAATCTAGTCCTATACTCTCTCATCCTAAACCGTCTTGACCGGCACGAAATACTCAATTATCATGAGCCTGAGGACATAACTCCGTATACGAGATTCGAGGTTCCTCTTTCACCGGTGCTGTATTACAGCTTTTATGGGTAGTCTTGGGCGGGTTGAGAGTCCGTCCCACCACCGAGTAATTTCATGGAAGCACCGTAAGTATCACGGGATGCCTAGGTATAAAATTCTGGCCGGCGCCATCCGATCCACCACATCTAAATATCGGATGCTCCTTCCACCGTTCCTTACAACACTTACTTCCACTATTCATGGATTTTAGACCAAAGAGGATTGCTGTGGTTTGAATTGGATCATTCAATATGGATTTAGTCCGATAAACTGCCTCAAAGAAGACGGGATAGTCGTTTGGATTGGGACAGATCAGGCTAGCAATCGTACAGCTCACGACTACGTATACATACGCGGTTCTCGAAGAGTCCCTAATTGAGACACTCGACTTTGTGAACTCAGGGCGCTCGTAGCGGTAGTGCTTCTAGTACGAGATGCACCTTATTCTCGTTAGACACGAGTTCTACACGTTTTCGATTATAGCAATGTTGGGAATCCGCTATCACAATACTTCAGCACTTTTAGTTTTAAGCTTATCATCACCTTATGGCTAGATACTTGTAGGTGCTGTCATGGGACTATCGATTTTGAAACTTGAGTCTGTAATAATCGCTCTCTGTGAAGTTTTAGACACGACTATTTCTAACTACAGTTGGCTTAGCTATTATGGTTACACTATTTATATACAGGATTTTGGATTTTGCCACTGCCTGGTTATCAAAACCTTTCTGGGAGATGGGGGCTATTTTGTTCTGCGATAGGTATAAGTTCAAATTGTAGTAAGACTACTTAAAGTATTGACATTTCCGGCTTTTCTGTCGGAGTGTACTGCCATACAAGTAGCAAGCACCTGTCACTTGGTTTCAGTTAGTGAAGTCGAAATTATGCACCCTGGTAACAGCCACACCCCACCGGATCTCGCCAACGCCCCACGATTGGAGCCGCTCTCTCCGAGAAGTAGCGCAAGTGTGCGTGGGGAAACTAGACGCGTACTATCTCACCCTAATATTTATTCCGCGCGTTTCTTCCCGCGTAGCGCGCAGTTTTTACCCGCAAACTCGAGATCATCACTCTATAGCTGACCTGCCGGCAACTTTCTCCGTTTCCAATAGTTCCTCCCTTCCGCATATGTACTTAAGTAGCCAGTATGCCTCTCCAGCTATCTATAGGGTATGAGTGTCGGTCATTTGAATGGTTTCCGCTTTATAAGCGTCTGGCTCTGGCCAGCACAGACCAGGCATCTACAAACACGGTCTCGCCCCCAATACCGCGTCCCTAGGGGCACAGAATGGATTCGCTTCCACTGAGCGAACGAGGTACTGGGAATGGAGACTATTAGACTACATTTGCAAATGCGGGCTTGTAAGGTAGGGTGTACTTAAGAAGTACAAGAACGACGACATGCTACCTATTTATTATACTTACATCTGTTTTCATATCCATGATTGGACAGCTGCAAATTGGCGGACACCCATGTGGTTAATGTGAAAAACGCTTATAGCTAGCGTACTTCTAATCATGGCCAGTCTCGTTTGGTATTGCATTCGGTCGCGAAGTGGTCATGGCTACAATTTCTCTTCCATTCCTCCGCTTTCCATTTCACTGCCACTCCCCTAGAGAACCCGGAAAACCCCAGAGATCCAAGTTGTGGCTTCCTCAACTACTACTGCCACATAACGGAGGGCTTAATGGGTGTCTTCACTTCGGTACCCTCCAATAAAAACAAACCAACTCATCCATATATATTACCCTCCACCCTCTCCACCGCTCCGCTACTTAAGATAACCCGTACAATGTCCGTCTTCAACCGCCCAGTTTTAACGCCCAAAAAGATCCAGTGTTGAATCGGAGTTCATGAAATTAGGGTAACAAGATAATTGTAACTGCAGAGCCTGCTAAGTCCAAACTGTATCGGCCGACGTGGGCGAACGAAGAAGATAAAAGAAGGAGACAGGGAGAAAGAGAGAAATGGATGGAAGAAGGAAAGCCTCAGGTCGATACAAACGACAAATGAACAACTACAGAGTGTCGGGAGATAAGTCACCCCGTACCCTGCGCTCTCTGCCTGACATTGGTGGTACGACTTAAATCTAGCCAATTGTAGTGCATTCCCCAGTAGAGCCTCCAGAACCCATGTATGTCGCTCGTTTCGTGCAAAGCCCCGCACCCGCACTGGTGGCTAGCACAGCATTTGAACGTCTCCATCTTCGATAATACCTAAGTTATTTACATCATTTGCAGTCTAACGACTAAAAGAGCAGCTTCGCAGTTCAACCATCATGTCTTTTGGCTTCAGCATTAGCGATATTTTACTCGTCTACAAAGCGCTGGAGCGGCTCATGAAGACCCGGGATTCCTGCCAAGAGTATCAAGAACTGAGCGTTTTCCTCCACCGGTGTAGAAACGACATCCAACGTTATGAAGCACTCTTGCCACATATTTTCTCAGATCCACATCCAGATATCGTCGGCGAAATAAATGACTTCAAGGAGCTCCTCGATAATTACCATGAAAGTTTCAGGAAATACGAAAAGCACCTGTCTCGCAATGGCTCTGGAAACGCCTTGAGGAAGATCCAGTGGGGGCTTAGACTGTCACCGAAGATCAAAGCGCTCAAGGAAGATCTGGATACTCGTATCGGACGTGTCAATCAGAGGATTGAGAGTCATAGGATAGGATACCAGATGGTTGCGCTGCAAAGGGTTACTAGGGACCTCGGGAATCCGTGGGAAGGCGGTCTCGATAGGAGCAACACACCTGTAGCACTCCGCAATCCCTTTGACCATGCGTCACTGTTCCCGTTTCTGGAGCTGTCTCAATCTCGCGAGGTATGCAGTTGCCCAATTGACAATTGTAGTTACTGAAAGTTTCCCAGGCTTTTATCGGCGCAGTGCAAAATGTTATGTTTGGTGATCCCACACTCCCCTGGAGTCGTGCTGTGGCAGCCGGAAAATTTGAGATTAGGGACGACGCGGACGAACTTTTGACGGCTGACAACTGGGATGAAAGAGTGCGTGCAGGCACTAGTCTCCGCATGTCCATCATCCTGCATCTCCCAATTTACCCTCATCGCGAGCCTGTCGGCAACTGTTGCCCTTTCTGCCATTACATCTGCGACGGCTGGCACCGTCCCGTCACCGAAGACAACGATGGCAAACAGTACTGGAAGCCTCTCTTCTGGTATGGCAAAATCATTGCACGTTTACAACGGCTAATATACTACTAGTCCTCATTGCAAGTCATATTTCCGGACTGCTTTCCAACGGCGGATAGGGCCCCGGGCTATCGCATTGGATGATGAACCCCAAAACTCGGAATCGATTGTGGCCAAGCAGGCACCCCCAGCGTTGACTTCACTAGCGGAGGTGGATCAATTTCGGCATTTTCGTCGACTAACTCGCACTCTCGTCTTCGTGGAGACAGAGCTTAGCGACTGGATACAGACAACGGAGCAATGGAAGAAATCATCACCACCATCCCATGCTGATACACTATATCTTATAGAGTGGGTAAAGTGTGAGCTACCGGAGGAATCGTTGCGGGAGTTTGCAGAAGTTGTTAAGGGATTAACTGCAGGAGAGTATGTATATACCCCAAACAGGCGAAGGCTGGGTGACTTGTGCTAACAACATATGATTTCAGGGTGAATCTGGTCTGGGTGATGGGAACTATCATGAGGCTGTTTTCCGGGCATGATGACCTTTTCCAAGTTTTCATGCGACTGGCGAGTTTGTTCGGTGTGAACGTTGTGAGCCAGTTGCTGCCGCCAACTACTGACAACTGTGCAATGGATTCTTTCGTGGATTGGATCGTTGAGGGGTGAGGTAGGGAGTTTTGCAGTGGCACGTGGGCATGTTTTGGCGTGCGGCATCTACGACTACTTATTCTAGTGGTAAATCTTGGAGAATTGATGTCACAATTAAGCTCGCATAAGATTTTATTCTATCAGTTACAAATTTCGTTTATATCTGTTCTGACCCTATTAGCAAGTAATTCACTTTGCTAAGAGATCGGTCTACTTAGTAAGAGGGCTGCTTTCTAACGGGATTATCTACTCGTCCCACTTGTAAAGTAATAGGCTCTCAACCTGGGCCTGATCAAGCTGGAAGTGGTGATGCCCAGGCAAGCGTCAGATGTCGCGTAGGTGAAAAGATCGATCAATTACCTCCACCGCGAGCAGCATCGCCACTAGCTAGAATTATCAACAAAAACACGGGGATTCCGAGGTTTCTGACGTTTCTGAAATGCCATTTGCTCTCTAACATCTCTGGCCGCTCTCCAAGCTCGCTGGACTTACACCTGAGCCGAGACCTCGCTGAGCTCGGTGAGATTTGCTCGTCGGAAGAAGTCTCATCGAAGTCTCTGAACATTCTGACGTTTTCTCCGGCATAAGTGCGAATTCACTATACACTGTGCAGCGCGCAACTCATATTAAGTTTTCTGTGGACCCTTCCACGACGCGGAATCTATAATGGGCCACCCCATTAGAAAGCTTTGAGCTGTAGGAGCTCTAGACCTAAGGAAGATTTCGCCTGCTACACATGCCGGGCCTTAGAGTCTCCGCTAAAGAAGGCTTTGGGTCTACGAAGTGACCTACTTGTCTAAGTTGTTTATACCGTTACTAGTCCTATCATCAACGTCGCTATCGTAGTGCAGGTTAAAGTTAATTACAGTATGAGTCTGACGGACTAAAGTTGTGTTAGTGCGCCTATATATATCCGAACTGGTAGGGACTTAGGTTACAGGTTCCTGTGGAAGATCTGAGTCCGAGATCTGCTATTCCCAAGACCTGATTCTCCACCGCTGCCGAGGGACAGGTGGATGGAAATGTCAATACCGTATCTAGACATTATGAGATTTGGCAGTGGAAAGGGCGGCAACCATGACGCCAGTGATGGTAGAGATAGGATTTGGGCCGTGGCGGTCTTGTAAATAAGGTTTGAGCCAACAGGCCATTTCTCAGGAGTTATGACATCCTCCAGTGCCCACAGCCAACCTAGCCCTCCAAGAGTAAATACTATGACCGCGTTTCAGGTAGGACAGTGATTTCAACACACTTTGTTGCAATATGAGGAGAACGGAGTGCGTACAGACTATGATACAGAGAGAAGAGAGATGGAGAAAGACTCTAGATACTTATATATAAGAAAGTTGTGTGTCTAGTGTATTACCTGGTGCCTGACAATTAGCCTAACTTATGGTTAGCTTGGTCAGGTCTATATGCACAACACACTTCGTCACTCAGTGCCAACGTGATGGAGTGTGAAGATTGAACCCTACTCGCCGGATTTTCAGGTTTCACTATAAGCACCCTTGGCGATACTTCGAAACTTTGGTAACTACATATGTACATAGGTACCTATGCATTAAAGTTGTATGACTGCTTACGTTTAACAACAATCTTATTAAGAGTCAAGAGTCATCTAATCATTGACAGGGTCTAGGGGTGTCGTTATTGAAGCCCAGGGTAGATGTATTCGTATTCATCATAGATTTCAGAACTATGAGATTCATGATGTGCCAAAAACACAGGAGGCTACCCTAGGTCAACTTGGTAAATGGGCTGGACTCTTGATAAGAAATATATATATACTTGATAACAGGGTCCGATTATAACTAAATGAATCTTATTGTATGAATGATCAGCCTCTTAACAAATCTAGCAACACGTCTGTCTCGTTTGGATGGATCGTATAGAGTTTTCTAAAGTAGTCGTTTCAGTAGCTCTCAAATGAAAGAAGCTGGCGGAATTATTAGAAAATCTAAAACAAGTAAATTACAAAATGCCCGTGTCCTACCACTGCTTTAATCAAGCTTCCGAGTTTGTGCACCACTATTTACATCATAGACAGTACCGCTACGGCTAAACAATTAGCACGATAGTGGTATTAATCGATTACGTTCAACACATGCTGTAACTTGATTTCAATTCTTTTCCACGAGAGTAGATAGCAGTAAGATATAAGACAGCCGAAACTAATTATAAACTTTCTTCAAAGAAACAGATACCCTAGACCAAACCTGCCTGAAATCGAATGAATGATTGAAAACAACAGCGAAGGTAAGAAGCAACAGCGGAATAGCTACAGCAAAATAAATCCAGAAACGTGGCCCTCCAGGAGCAATACCTTCTGTCATACTAAACAAACTCGAGCAAAAGGAAAGAGGTACAAAGACCAGCGCCAAATATGTCAGGCGGGTTAGGTTAGTGGTTTCCTGATAAGATCGTCGGGTGTCAAGAATCTGCACCATAGCCGTCACCACGGGGAGGACGCCTTCCACCCGTTGGTGGAATTTAGATAGACGAGCTGAGAGCTCTCGGAAATCGAGTTCCATGGCTGCTACAAATCCGGCGTCTGTACCCAGATACAAATGCGATTTGAATATCGCGATAGTGGCATCAATGTTGCCGCCGTAAGTAATAAAACGTCTCTTCATCTTCTGGAGACTTACGAGGTTGTTCTCCATCCGCTTGTGGTCGTCTTCTTCGGTGTGTTCCCCCTCCAGTGACCTTTCAAAGGTCTCAATGGTATCCTGGGTCAATGATAGGAAGCACAGCCATTCACGGGTAACTATCCGGAGTCCAAAATAGGAAATAGTGAACATGTCGGGATCGCTGGTGTTGAATTGAAACGGTAGCTGTTGTGAAGTCCAAAAATACACCAGATCATCCAAAAGGGAAACACGTTGAGGTCCGATGTCCGTTTGGGCTAGAACTTGGGCAGGAACAGAAGGTCGAGTAGGAATCGTAGAGATATCCGAGTAGCCTCCTCGAAGAAGACTCATTTCAGGAGAGTAGTATGGGATCAAAGTTTTAGAGTCTCCATAGTCAAGAAAAAATGCGTTACCCACTGGTGGGTCTAGCAACATAATAACTACAGCTGGTCAGCTTTATATATCATGAAACACCTCGGCCATAGCAGATTGATGACATACATAACCATCTTCCGTGCTCTCTAGGTACTTTTAACACAGAGAAGACCCTTCTAGCGTGACCAACAAATTCGCTCGGTGATGTCGTCCTTATCAAGCCGACTTTGCGAAGCACATTCGACTGACATATAAGCCGCCTCGGGAACTCTTGGCGACTGTTCCCGAAAACCAGAGACTGCTCGTATTCAATCATGAAATGAGATGCCCTCTTTGCATCGGATGGAAGCATATGTGGAAGACCGGAGGAGATCCTGCTGCCGCCGCCGATTCCAGCTCGTGGCTCTCGTAGGTGGTGCGCAAAAAAGAGGGGATCTACTGCAAAGTGGTGCCCAAGAATCTCGATTGAGACCCTGGTGAGATCCTCCACTAGTAGAATATGCCCCATAATGTCATCAGCGTCACAACCCCGGATGAGACACTGCAGCTCCTTGGGGTGAGTTATCTTGTTGTCCGACACCTGTCCAGAGCTGAAGAAGTTAAGAACTGTCATGCGTCCGAGCCCTGTATCTGTATTGTGTTGCAAAAATGATGAAAGGTGTCTCAATTCTGGGTATCTATTCGTCAAGGAAAATACAAAGTTTTCGTAAGGGTTTTCGTAAGGGTTTTCGTAAGGGCCTCGTTGGCAGTGTAGTGGATATTGTTGATCGGCCGTCATGTTTGAACTTACCTTCTAACCATGCAAAACGAATCTCGTCCTCTTATAAAGCCAAAAATTCAGTGTCAGGTTATTGCTATCTGGGTGTTTGGTAGCACTGAAGTACAGCCTACAGTCTCACTTTCAAGTTAAGGCTAAAGAATCTTATCGGTCACACCAGACAGCCCTGGCGGAACTCCTCCCCCCATTAATCTTATGCATGACGTCAATGGCAGAGAAGCATGTGAACAATGACCAGTGCAACCAACAACCTAAGCCACTATAATGCTAACATGCTTATATAGCCATAATACATTTATTTAAAGCCGGCTGTGTAGCTATGTAGCCCTGCTGCACGCAACCAGCCAGTTGCTTATCTTTGCGTTGAGCGATTCGAGGTTGTCATAGCTTCCGCTTATCAGCCCAGTGCCCTCAACCCTAACCTATTTTGACTAATGAATACAAGGCGTTTATCAGAACAGTTATAGGGCTTAGGAATGCTAGTATGCGTACATAGCTCGCAGTGTAACCCCCCACGAAGAGTAGCTAAGTAGTCTACACTTGGAGTAGAAGGTCGGAAATCCGATGCGAGGCAACGATACTGAAACCGCTATACAAATGGGTTGTAGGGATGGCAGGCCGTCCAGCTTGCAAATGTCGTACTCACTATCCAGGTGGATTTATGGTAACTATCAATGGGCGCGGGGATGTGATGACAAGGGTGGGGAATCTCGAATGAGCTGTACACTTGGTAGTGATCTTGCCCGCAAGCAAATAGGGTTCAGCACTGGGTCGTCGTGAAGACTCGTTCTCACAGTATACTGCCCAATTAAAGATGAGAAGGTGCTAGGTGATGTGTAGGATACGTAACCTCTAGCATACGATTCACTAAATACTAATCGTTGCATTAGTTCACCCAGCATAGCGAAAGCCTCAAGCAAGCATTATTACTATTCGACGAATCCATCTCTAAAAAGTGCAAGTTCATCCACAATCTAATCCGGTATCCCATAACTCCATAACCCCACAAACGCACAAATCTCTCCCTACACTTACAACCCTACCGCTCCCCCGTCCTCACCCCCTCCCTCTCCAACC
>Ga0307512_10002490_pt1 | contig 23146 bp, 17 predicted proteins | sample 14_EM_MG_FD_200267 | JGI IMG/M metagenome (GOLD analysis project Ga0307512, IMG submission 200267) | Populus trichocarpa ectomycorrhiza microbial communities from riparian zone in the Pacific Northwest, United States - 14_EM | ecosystem: Host-associated > Plants > Roots > Unclassified | place...
TCGTCAACAGAGAGTCAACAGAGCGTCAACAGAGGGTCAACAGAGCGTCAACAGAGCGTCAACAGAGCGTCAACAGAGCGTCAACAGAGCGTCAACAGAGCATCAACAGAGCGTCAACAGAGCGTCAACAGAGCGTCAACAGAGCGTCAACAGAGCATCAACAGAGCATCAACAGAGCGTCAACAGAGCGTCAACAGAGCGTCAACAGAGCATCAACAGAGCATCAACAGAGAGTCGACAGAGCATCAACAGAGCATCAACAGAGCATCCACAAAGCATCCACAGAGCATCAACAGAGTGTCAACAGAGCATCAACAATCTTGGATGTTGCATCTAGTTTGATCTGATGGCTATGCTACGGCATTTACCCATAATCGACGTTTTGGCAGCCTTTAAGCTCAAAAGAGATAGCAACATGGTCACAGCCCCATTGTGAAAATGAGCTTCAACAGAGCATCAATGAATTTGGGTGTTGCATCTTGTTTTATCCAAGGGCTGTGCTACGGAATTTGCCCATAATCAAAGTATTGGCCGCCTTTCTAGGAAATATCGTTAATCTCGTTGTCACTTCACCTGAAAATGAGCGTCAACAGTGCGTCAACAGTGCGTCCAAAGAGCATCAACAGAGCGTCAACAGAGCGTCAACAATCTTGGGTGTTGCATCTTGTTTAATCCAAGGGCTATACTACGGCATTTACCCATAATCAATGTTTGGCCGCCTCTATTTGCAATATGGTTAGTGTCAATTTCGCTGACATCTTAAACTGATCGTCAACAGAGCGTCAATGCTTTTTGGTAATGTAAGTATGGTAATTGGAACGGGATATGCTTGCTGTTATGCGTAACTGACATATTGGCAGCCTTTATCAGCAAAAGAGCAAGCGACACGTTCAGTTCCCCATTCTGAAAATGAGTGTCAATGGAGCCTCAAAGATTGTTGGTCTTATAAATAACGTAATTGGTAAGTGATTTGCTCACTGTTATCAGTAACAAACGTATAGGCACCGATTGTAGCCAGTAGAGAAAGTGACACGGTCACAGCCCCATTCTGAAAATGACTCTCAACCTTGCATCAACTGAGGGTCATCGCTTTCTGGTGATGCATATTGGGTAATGAAGGCGTTGCATGGATATTTGAGCTTATAATTGCATTATTGACCTCCTCCAAGGTCAAAAATACAAAATATTAAAGCAAAAACATGAATTCAAATATTGTCGATCTCGCAATCTGCAAAACATGCAAAATGTGATTGCTGGATGTAGAATGATCCATTTTCATTGAGAACTATTATCAAACAGCAAAGGCAATCACATTATATGTATTTACAGATGGACCTGCTGGACAACCAGCTGAGTACCCGCCCAATTCAGATGGGTAGGGTGATTTCTATTCAACTGTACTGAAATGGACCATTCGAGTTTATTGTCAACCAGGACCGCAAATCTGGTGCCGGTTTGGTTGTGACCTGGACCCGGACCCGAAGCGACCGGCCAGAACCGTTACTAACAATAAATACACCCGAACCATCAATTTGGGCACGGTTCGATGGACATCCCGCAACCCGTCTGAATTGGGCGGGTTGTCAGCAGGTAGCCCAGTGGGTCCAGCTGTAGATTTATATAATGTTCTTGTGTTTGCAATTGGATAGTTGTATATTATCAAAATTAGGTATTCGACAGCCAATAATCACTTTTTGCATGTTTTGCAATCTGCGACATTGATTTTTTTGGAATACTTGTTTTTCCTGTTATATGTTGTATTTTTGACTATAATGGCAGTCAATAGTTTTGTTATCAGCTCATTTATCGGCGCTAAGCCTTGCTTACCCGATATTCCTGACCAAATTGTGTTGACGCTCCGTTGACACTCAGTTTCATGATGGGGTAACAAATGTGTCATGCACTGTTTCAAATGAAAAGGCTGCCACGAAATTGTCTATGAATTATTACAGCATTGCGACACATAGATTACCCAAGATCCAACACCAAAAATCGGTGACACTGCATTGACGCTCATTTTCAGGATGGGATAGGGAGCGTGTCAGTATTATTTTGAACTCAGAAGGCAGCCAATCCCTTGATCATGAATGGCAACTACCAATTGCCACTTAGCTTACACATGATGCACAGCCAAAAATTGTTGACGCTCCATTGACGCTCATTCCCAGAATGGGGCAGTGACCGTGTCGTACACTCTTTGCCAAGGAAGGCTGCGAGTACGTTGGTGATGGATTGCAGCGACCCGGATACTTTTCAATTACCGTATATACAAGACTAAAAATCGTTGACACTCATTTTCACGATGGGGCAGGGAGCCCAATTCTATTATTTTTGAGTTGAATGGCAGCCAGTACCTCGTTTATGAATGGCTGCAACCAATCGCCACTTAGGTTACCCAAGATGCACAGCCAAAAATCGTTGACGCTCTGTTGACGCGCATTCTCAGATTGGGGCAGTGACCATCTCATTCACTCTTTTACCAAGAACGGCTGCCAGTATATTGGTTAGGGATGCCACCGAACATGACACGTTACAATTACCATACTTAGAAGACTAAAAATTGTTGACACTCTGTTGACGCCGATTTTAATGTGCAGTCTAGTCAAGATCTGTGGCCATTAATAATTGTACTCATATATTTTTGAACTTAGTGGTTGCCTTTCAGCCTGATAAGGACTTCGCTCTATGACAAAGCTGAGCGCAGTAATATTCCTGCACTAGTCGCTCTCATCCGGTCAAAACTAGTATATCTTGCCAACTATTAGATATTGCCCGCTAGACCTTTGTTTATTAACCAATTTCCTCACCCGGGTGCTCAGTATTGTTCCCAAATATTGCTCTAAATGACATTCTCGGTCAGACTACATAATGAACTTTGAGATAGTACATTCACGCATTCTGTCCTACTTGTTCTTGATCCCCATATTCCTCCTTATTTCCATTGTATCGACAGTGATCAACACCTATTCATCTTTCTTCTTTGACCGTCATGTAGGCCGAATCAATCCGGGAACATTCGTTGCGGAACTCACATTCCGGTGCCCTGGGGTTTCTGAATCCTCCCTGCCATTGGCCCATTCCATATATGATTCATTGTCTGCCTTCCAGTCGTCTTCGCTGTCGTTAGGATTGCCCAAGTCCCCCGTTCCAGTTGAGCCAATTTTTGGTGTCGGAAATACTTTCAGGTGAACTATCCTCTTCACTTTCGCCTGGATGGCGGTCGATTCATTTGATTCGGCAGTCATTCAATACTTGAGTTCGTCCTCCAGGGAGGTCCTTTTCTGACAAAGTAGGTGGCACAGGTGATTTTTTGGACAATTTAAATGCAGCCGCACAATCATGATGAAAGTTTGACCAGGATGCTTTAACGATCTCCTCAGTATCTGAAATGTATCCTACGGCTGTCATTTGTTCATTTTGAGTGTGCAATTCCTTCTGTGTAGCATGTAGGTTTTGGCTACCCTGCCACATCGCCAATAAGTTGTGGACCTTGGCCATTCGTTGCAATGTGATTTCCTCCACCTCTCTCTTCATTTTCGTGTCATTATCAGTGCTTGTTGAATCCAATATGGGGTCGTCAGCAGCCAGTGATCCGTTTTTGGCTGGAGTGAACTGCCTTACTACGATCTGTTCGCGAAGGGTCTCGCCTGTGGATATTGACTGCCTCCACCCGATCACATCTCGCCCAAGGGAAAAACTGGCCTCCACTCCGACACCGTCAGGTATCATAGAGAATATATCTCGTGCCTCATTGAAGAGATCGGCGTCATTTGAGTGCATTTCTTCTTGCTGCTGCCACGAGTCGGAGATATCCGGTAACCAAAATGTACTGCCAATCTTCATTGGGTCGGAGTGGTAATCATTCAGATTCGGATTAATTTGCCCCCAGTTCTGTGGTAATTCAAGAGGTGAATTCAAATAGAGCCTTGTGGCTGTCAATAAGCGTGCTGCATGATCGCTTCGTCCAGGTGTCATTTCAGCCACAGTGTTAGGCATTAAGTATTCTTCATCATTTCTGGACAAATCATATGGATCATAAGAAGATTGCCCAGATCTAGAAGCCACAGCGGAGGAGACAAGATTGGTGTTTGGTATGGTTTCGGGTTTAATGACCGGCAAACGTCTATGCTTAGTGCAGTACTCGTTCTCCACATACTTCAGAAAGGCCTGCTGGTATTGGGTAGTATAAGAAGTCTCGTCTTCAGGATTGATATCCATTCCCTTGTCCAACTTCCTACACGAGCGCAACTTCTAGAATGGATCACGGATATGTACCGGAATGAGAAGTATACCTGTCGTTCGAGTAACTTTAGCATCATGTTGGGAAAGCTTCTGCCGCTCAAACTTCACGGCAAAGTATAAGTCATCCTTCCATTGTGTCTTCTTTTTGGCCAAACCTCACATCACGCCAGGCATGTGATCAAACACGTCATTGTGGACAGTGATGACGTGATGCAGAGTAACGGTATGCCGTTTCGACATCCACAGGGTCCATTACAGGAATGGCCGTAAGACCTCCTTCACATACTTGACAATTGTCCACTCATCCTGTGTTGTGAAGAGTGGCCCGTAATCGCTGTATTTTTGGTGATTAAGCCACTTGCATGTGAATTCACGTAATCGGGGGGCTCGCTCGAGCAACTCTAGTGTCGGGTTCCAACGTGACTTCACATCCATAATGGGTAGTACTGCAATCCAGACCTTGGCTGTATGACAGTCAATGAACTCGTCTCGACGACCAGGTGTCAGCGTATTCAATACAGCAAGCATTCTCTACTTCATGAAGGTCAGTTTCAGTAGTTTCAAAATATGTTGAAATACGTACTTTCTCGATGATCTTTGCTAAACCTGGTCTCATGGCCGACACCTTGTTGATTCTAGCATTGCCCTCTTTTCGAAGTCTTTGACCCTTCCCAATGTCTGTGCGTTCATTCTCTCCAAATTGCTGATTGCGCTCATGGGCTTCCCACGACTTGGTGTGGCTTTTTACCCCCAGACTGCTCATCAATCCACCCATAGCAAGCTGAATGACGTGCGCCATGCACGGCATGTGGTATCTCAATGCAGGCCACTCTATTCCGGAGGCCTCAAGGGTAGTGTGTGATTCATGAGCCATGGAGTGATTTGAGGAAGTGTTATTGGTTGTAATTCGAAGTACACGGCCGTCAGTCAGCTCAACACGATCAAGAACTTCTTTCAAATGTCTGGCTAGCCGTGCTCCCAAATGTTGACCCTTGACCTGTAATCCTCAATGAGCTTCCAAAATAGGAAAAGAATGGGCAATCAACCTCAGCGAATGCTAGTTGTACTTCTTGCAAAGCCCAATTGCGATCCATATAATATGCAATGACCGATGTCATTGCTAATGTGTTCGTGGATGTCCATCCGTCTAAAGCTGAACTCACTCTGTTTCTTGACGGCAATTGCTTCTTAAATGCATCCACTCTCAGTGTGTATTCCCTCCGGCAAATAGTGCTCAGGGTGCTGGCTGACGGTAACACCAACTCGCATCATAATGCATTGTATGAATGACGCACCTCAAGATCTGATATCGCGTTTAGAGTTAGCAATGGTTCCAAATCGTCAAGTCGGTTCCGGGCCCGGTTCCCACCCCGAACCAAACTGTTGCAACTTGTCATACCACCCAAAAACCTGGACCGTTGCAATTGGGCCAATTTTACCACCAAACACCCGCCATTTCAATATCACAAGTTTGCCTCCAATTAGGTATCTGAGTTCTGATTGTATCGTGACATGATCAATACATATATTGTGCAGTTTCGTGCGCTCTTTCACCTCCCGCTTTCAAATATGCGATCCGACCAATATTCGTTGAGTCGCGATCAAAAACCCGCTATTTTCGCTTTATATTTGGCCTTATTTCACATCGATTCAACCAATATTGCTCGCATCGCGAATCTGAAAGCGGGAGGAGAAGGAGCGCATCGAACTGCAGAATGTGCATATTGATCAGAACTCAGATTCTAAAGTGGGGCCAAAGTTCAGCCAAAGTGGAAGAAACCGTAAAATCGAACTGCGGTGTGGTTCCACCCCAGGTCACAACCCCACCAACACAATGCGGGTCGGGGTTTTGGCCGGGTCTAGAACCGGACCGAACCGAACAGCCAGCCAACAACCGGACCACTGGCGAGTTACCCAGACCCGTTGCAATTACTAATCGCGTTTCATGGAATATGAGCTGAAACAAATCCTAACATGAGGTAGTGATTCCACGTGTCTTGGTGAAATTCGGCAGTTTGAATGTCCTTTGCTGCCAGTTTGGAGCATTTTTTCTGTCAATTCAGTATGTAAACTTGAAACGTCGATGGTAAATTTGAATTTCCTTTGCGAACTTACAATCGGAATACCTCGACTTCCTTGCCGTTCAAGTATAGCCAAAGCTGTTTCATCGACTGTTGAACTGCTTAATTCGGTTACTTCTGACCCTTTTATTTCGTTTAACTTAACGAAGTGCGCTTTTGCCAGCAAGTTTTTGCCCATTGAGCTGGTCCCATGTTTTTATGGATGGCGAAGAACTTGATGACAAACAATACATATGATGCCAGCGATGCCGGTTTCCTCAATTTTGCAGTGTAAATAGAATTGCCATGAAAGCGCATGTCTAGAATCATTCCAAGCAGTAGGCCGCTTCGAGCCTACATTCATCGAAGCCCACCATGCATCCAGGATGATTTATAAAGTAAGGTGGCTTAAATCACGAATAAAGACACGTTTATTTTTTGAAGATATCATAACCTCTAGCAACGAGGTATTTAGAGATTTTGTATCTAACATCGCAGTAGGCACTTGAATTGTTGGGAATTCGATCTGAATAACCGTCAAAGGATACGTCATAGTCAGGTAGAACCCTGGTTCTCAAATATTAACTTTAGAGCTACACGCGAGAAAAAAGTCCAACCTGTGAGACATCGCATGCATAGTTGTGAAGTTGAATACAAGAACATACAAAGCTGACGCAGTTGCGATATCACCACTAGAATTTTTCCCCATAATGGCAGCTGGTAGTACGATTCTGGGTTTACGCCGTTGCATTGCTGTCTGATTATCCAAGATGCAAGCCCCAGAATTGTTGACACACATTTTTAAGAGGTAGTAGCGATGTTGTCACTAAGATTTTTGCCTATAACGGCAGCCAATATTGTGATTATGGATGTATGCCATCACACAGCCCTTGAATTACCCACGATGCAGGACCAAAAATAGTTGACACTCCATTGATGCTCATTTTTAGGAGGTAGTAGTGATGTTGTCACTAGCATTTTTGCCTCTGAAGGCCGCCAATATCGTGATTATGGATGCATGCCGCCGCACAGCCCTTGAATTATCCACAATGCCAGACCAACAATAGTTGACGCTCCGTTGACGCTCATGTATTGGAGGGGGTAGCAATATCATCGCTGGCATTTGTGGCCATACAGGCGGCCAATACTGTGACTATGGCCTGATGCTGGCGCACAGCCCAGTGATTATCCAAGATGCATGACCAGAAATCGGTGACACTCTGTTGACGCTCATTTCTAGGATGTGGCAACGAGCATGTCGCTTGCCTTTTCACATCTAAAGACAGCCAACAACTCCACCCCAGATCAATGTGACTTTGCAACTGTTACGGGGGTTCTTAGTCCCAATAATCAATACAATATTTATTGAACTAAGTACAGCCGCCTATCCAAGTATCTCTTTCTTTCCATGTCTTATCCTAAGACTCAACTTCTCATTCCTCTACAACGAAAATAGCCAACCTAAACCTATACCACAGACCGTCTCCTCTGTAGATATAGATCAAGTTTCTTCGTCGAACAACCGCTCCTCAGAAAACTCCTGGAATGGTAATGACCCGGTGTTCAGATATCGTAGCACCAGGTAGTCGATTCCCTCTAGTTGACAAAAACCAAAAACCACTTGGTAGGTGTGGGTTAGGTGGTGCTCTTGTAAACTGTAAAGAAGATTGCCGAAAGTCTTGACAACGTGTTGCAGTGCGTACTCGGATTGTGTATACCTGTGACCAGGCATATAAAGGGTAATCACATAGGTTGATTAACAAAGAAATAGTGGCGACTATTTCTTAAAGGATAAATAGATAGATAGATCGAATTCTTAATAATATTTTAAGATCGTCTTTGGTGTTCTCTGAAAGCTAACTTCTTCGCTGCTGATCCCCAAATTCCTTCGACCAACGCTGGCTCTTTATAGCCCGTGCTCTGTTCTCAAGGTGATTGCGTTATCTCTGCCTCGCCCTCCTAGCGCTCGGTAATAACTCGCCACATCACCCTCAGGTCATTGTGTTCATGCAATGTGGTTTGAAAGCCTTACGCTCCTGATAACAGTCAGGCCATCCATCGCGCGATATCAGCTTATCCTACCTATCTCAGACATCTTTTTGCAAACGCACAAGTCGGTAGTCGGAACATCTACCAACTAAGTTTATAATGCTTATCGCCTCTTAATCCCTCATGCACATGAGTTATTAATTGCGTCATAGATGTAATCGGTGACCAACCGATATTATGCCAACGTAGATGAAAAGACGCATAAGCTCGTAACTGATACGAGAATTACATTGCGATCCAGACCACTTGAGTCAACGAGTGGTGCTCGCTCTAGGCACATTGCCTACGTCATGAATCCCTCAGTTACGTCATGCTAAGGTCGAGACTTTTCTCAAGACCGGAACGTGCTCCTCTGAATCCCATCCTGACACAGGTGGAGAGAAGAGTTCTCTTAATCGCATATGACGTATCAACTGCCGTGTGTGATTACCACACATGTCCCGCAGAGTATCCAGGTGTGAACGAAGCCCCCACACTTCACGCGACCAACATGTACTCCCGCTAAGGTGCATGTTGCTGACCACTTGAATGTCACATGGATATGTGTTTTGCATATCGTAGATATGTATGCATCTCGTATCATAATTCAAGTATCATTATTGCTGCTAAGAGACTACCCCTAACAGCAACCCATTGGTTGCCGGAATGATCTGACTAAAATGGTTGACACTCCGTTGATGCTCACATTCGAGACATACGAACAGTCATTCAGTGGGCAATCATTTTACTTACAATTCACACTGTCATTATTGACAGCCAATATACAGTTTCTATGCATAATCATTTGTATCCAGAAGCATCGAGACCTCTCAGCTTCTAATCCACAACTCATCAAGTGATCAGTCTGAAAAATGATGTAGCTCCGTCGCGTTTTCGCGCTTTCAGCCAGTATATTGATGCATACAGATCCATCAGGTAATTTTAGACACATAGAGCCCGACTTCCTGACCTTTCGGTTTCCAGCTCGTTTTCCTCGATTTCCATGACATACCATACGCAATTTGCAAAATCTCCACCATGCGCAGCAGGTCTGAGCGGAGAGATATGCAGTTGGCTGAATGAACTGATGCAGCATGACGCCTGCCATTCATCTGGGTTCAGACTGCACACTGACCGCTTGTCCAATAACTCGTATGACATCACTAAATGACATGTTGTTAGTCAATTTTGCCTTTATTTTAGGTTGTGCTTGCTAATGTTACCGTAATAGGGGAGTCGATACCAAGATCACTGGTCGTCTATCAATGAGATTTGGAGTCTAGAACCTTCGCATGGCCTGTACGACCCTTGCACACACACTGATGAAATATCATATCTCACAATTTGGTCAATGAAATCGAGAAACAGCTGACACGTAGCAAAGTAGGTACACAAACTGCTGTTACAACAGATAGGTCATCAAGATCAACTATTTGGCTATCTATACCTCTGGCGACGCGGGAGCCATCACCATATCTTCTTCCGTATCTGATTTCTATATGGTAATGAACTAGGGATGCTTTATGCAGGAGTAAAAGCTTACAGGTTCAACAGACTTTGCATCCTGCATTGGTGTTGAATTGGGTGCCACGTCAGACGAAAGAAGCAGTATGAATTTGTGTGACTGTGGTTTCTCTGAACCCACCCTCATTTGAGTACTTCCTGGTTGAGAATTCACTGCCAGCATTTGCTCTTGTCCACTGGCGATATCAAGAGTCTGCATATGCTCTCCAAATGTTGTCGAGGATGGTGCAGCTGCAGTCGTGTCCATTTGGGGTTTGAAAACTGCTGGAACCTTCTATGTGGCAGACCCATACTTCATATCTCTCTCACGGAAGTAGTTGGCTGTGTCCCCCCATCCCAGTTTGGTCAATTGGTCAAGCCTCATCTGCTTCGGCCGAAATCTCTCCATGCGACGCTGTACTGTTTTGAAGATTGTGCCCATAACCCAGCCAGTTTCATCGTCATCCCTCAGCTTGCCGAGCTCTGTATCTTCTTCATCATCTTCCATGTCTTCCCTACTCTGCTCATCATTGGAACTTGCAAGATCGCTCAGACTGTCTCTGATGGCATTCAACATCTCTTCAAACATTGTATCAGGCTTTCTGGTTGTCGCCACCGCGTTTTCAGCAGTAGTCATATCTTTCAGCTCTTGCATAATCACTGTCTCTGCATCTTGAACTTGGTATCTTGCGACCGCGGTTTCTCTCTCCACATAATCCTCGATCAATTTCTCTTTCTCTTCATTGCTGAACAACTGAGGTTCCTGTCTTTTCTCTGCCGAAAGCTTCTGTTTTGAATCGTAAGCTGCGCAATGCTCCCAGTGCTCCGACCCTTTCTGCCTGCAAGGCGCTCGTGCCTCAATTGGCTTGATGATGTCGACGTGTGGACTGCTTTGTCGATTAGCCGTATTTGCCCACCGGAAGTGGAGAAAAGTTCTTTTTCGCAGCATTGACCATAGTATCACATGTTGACCTTGTCATTGGGCGAGATGTTGGATGTTGCAAGATATGGACCACATGGAGGCAAGCTGAGTCTTTTATGTCAAGGTTTGTATGTTTGATCAACTCAAACAAAACGAAATCTGCGTTTTGACAGTGATTTCATTCGGAATAGTACAGCTAACGTTACATCGTCATTTGATAGTTAGAGTGTGTTTCATGTGAGATCCTGGCGATGTGTTGAGACAAACATCACCAGACGACCTTTCCATCGAAGAATTTCCTTTATATATCTATCACACATGAGATATCAGCTGTCATTCACTTCAATGTAGCCCAGCAAACAAACAAACAAAGAACATAGGACCAACTTACTGCAAATTGCGGGACAATTGCAATCTCCTGTAACTTGCAGCTATATGCAGCTGGATATATCTTAAGTAGAACGTGCAAGTTGACTGTCATTCATTCCCTTGTGACTTGTAGCTTACAATATATTCCTCAGGACATTCCACTTTTGGTTGTCATCTTCCTCACCTTTTCCATAACAGCAATGTATGGCTCCACAAACACCTCAGCCTGGTGTTATTGAATCCGAATCGAGCCGAACAACGGGCGCTTCATCGAATGCTCCCCTGGCTGAGACACAGCAGCAATGCTGACACCGGTTAGTCCACCGCGACGCTGCAATTGCAACAACCAAAAATATGTCCTATGATGCACATTGAAAAACAGTATGTGAAACTGGACACAGCAATAATAGGCAGCAGCATGCAATCAGATGTGAGTAGCTCCATACTGACGTACAAGGTGGTCAACTAACAATATGATGTCCAGCTGGTGGACATAGAGAGCTCCGTGACCAATTTATCGCTGCCTGCAATGGCAAACCTCAATGGTCGACGAAGGGATTTATCCGCACTGTCCAAGTAGTCGAACATCATGATGTCGTCAGCTCGGGGATTGTCGTGGATGAATTTCGTGATAAAGGTCTCCAGGAATGGATGAAATACGCTTGAAAGATCTTAGAGGAGGCTACGGAGTTCTATATGGTTGAGTTAATGGCCGAATCTGTGTTTCAGAAGCAGCAATGAATTTCTTGTAGGATTTCAATATGTCTGCTACTATTGCGAGGCAAGGAGGTCGGGCGCAGCTAGAACAGTCCAACATGCGCCTTGCCTTGAATATGGCCAAAATGCCCAAAGGAGGGTTTTTGTGCGCCGCATTAGAGGAAATGCAATGACTAATCAAGAAACCTTGCGCTGAAGTCCGTGAAGAGAAGAAGCGAAGAGTTGAGTTTCCTGGCCAGAACAAAGTCAACGCTGGGATAGAAAGATATCTGGCAATGGTTTATAAAAATCAAACGGCCGGCTGCCTTCCATGCCAAAATGGCACAGCAAAGAATCCACAGACACACTGGAGGCACAAAGGAACCGGCGCACCTCCACCAGAACCGGCGGCATCTCCGCCCAGAATGCCACCTCCCCCCAGAAGGCCACCTGCGCCACCAGGTGACACTGACGGAAATGAAAGTTATGAAATAGAAGGTATGCCATCCAGGTGTGTGTATATACATTCTTCGCTTCCCAATACTCAAATTTTCAATCATAATGCATATGCCAAGGATAGCATTCACGATAAACATTTTATTCCAGATTTGCTGAGTACATTATCTGTTGCGAGGAAATACCGCTGACATTGATTTTGAGAACGAAGACAGTGTTTTGAGCCGATCTGAGGGTGAAGACGACCATTGATTCAAAGGAATGGGATGTTTGAGTATTATCATTATCTACAATTAGGGGACACTTTAAAGTATATTTTAGAGGATATATTTATATATGCACAATTAAAGAACAATGATTAAGAGAAACATACATGAACAGGATAGAACGACTGCCAAAACACAGCAATTGATGTTCTATGCCAAAGGGAATGGTTGCAAAATGGAGATACGCCAGTGGCAAAATGAGGGTCAACGGAGCGTCAAAGATTTTTAGTCTTGTAAGTCAGGTAATTGAAAAGTGATTTGTTCTTTGTTATGCATAAGCAAAGTATTGGCTGCCTATAAAGGCTAAAGAGACAGCGACACACTCCCTGCCCAATCATGAAAATGAGCGTCAATCGAGTGTCAACAATTTTTCGCCTTGCATGATGGTTAATCAAAGGACGAGATGCCCGCTAATGTCTATATATGGCGTTTTGACCAGTTTAATAGGCTAAAACGCTTAGGATAACTTAGTTGCAGCATTGAAAACGAATTAAGTGGTGATTGTCCGGGAGGCTGTCGTGGGACCATCTCTTGCTTATCACCCGAGAAACGCTGCCAAAACCTTGTTTATAGACTTCTGCGATCATTTACCACCAAGATTACCCAAGATTCAACATTAAAAATCATTGTCGCTCGGTTGACACTCATTGTCAATATGGGGCAGGGACAGTGTAGCATTCTGTTTTGCCTGAAAAGGCGGCCAACACAATGATTATAACTAAGAACAACTGATTCACATTTTAATCACCTGACTTACAGGACAAAACATCGTTGACGCTCCATTGACGCTCATTGTCAAGATTGGGCAGGAAGCGTGTCACTGTCTATTTAGCCTTTCAAGGCGGCCAATACTTCGCTTATGCATAACAAAGAACAAATCACTTTTCAATTACCTGACGTACAAGAATGAAAATGATTGACGCTCAGTTGACACTCATTTCCACGATCGGGCAGGGAGCGTTTCGCTGTCTCTGTTGCTTTGAAATATGGCCATTACCTCATTTATGATAGTTTGCGTCCAATCGCCACATAGATTACCCATGATGCACGACCAAAAATCATTGATGCGCTGTTGACTATGATGTTCAGGATGGGGCAGGGAGTGTGTCTCTCTTGTTTTTAGTCATAAAGGCGGCCGATTCATCTGAAATAAATATCGGTGTACAAAACCTAATACTTTGCGATTCGCAGCAGGATATCTAAATGCGACCATAAATAGAAAAACCCGAAACACAGAACCAGAGATTGGAACCGATGGGTCGAGCCAATCCCAGCAAAACCCGTGGGTTGATGCGTACGAGTCCAGGCTTGGCCCACCAAGACGCAGCAGATAAGGTTTTTGGTCGGTTCTGGAACCAAACCAAACCGTTTTTGCGGCCAGGACCCGGACCTCTCAGGGGTTACCTGGACCCGTTGCTAACACTAGTTGTTCTCAACTTTCCACATTCCCACAATTACAAGTTAACCAATGAATTGAGTCTCAGCTGCTGTCGTACCTCTCTCTGAATCAACCGACCTGGCAGTCCTCCTCCAATCTCATTCAATCATAGCCTGCAAGTGCATCTCCACACTTGCTCGATCACAGCCTCGTAGTGTATCTCTCAGTTGACACAATCTCAGTCTCCAATTGCATCTCCAAACTCCCTGGATCGTGGCCACTAAGTGCATCTCCAATGTCGATTGGTCATGGCCTCGCAGTGCATCTACATACCTGCTCGATCATGGCCTCCAAGTGCATCTCTGAGTTCACTCAATCTCAGTCTGCAATTGCATTGACATACTCCCTCAATCCTGGCCTCGGAGTGTATCTCTGAGTTCACTGGATCCTGGCCTCCAAGTCCATTGCCAAACTCGCATTACTACAGCCTCCGAGCGCATCTCTCAGTTCACTGGATATCGGCCTCCAAGTGCATCATCTAACTGGCTCCAAGTTCATCATTAGGGAGCGATGTTGGGTGTATGAAGATGCTGGGGTAATGGAGGTGAAATGAGCGACGCACAGTATATATTCGCGAGACCCTGGCATAGATAGCCATCATCTCATTTGCATCTCATCTTGTCATACAATGAAAATAGACACTCTATCTTTCCCAACTTTTGGTCTCACTCGCTCCTTCTGAGGTTTCGTGGATCCTCACGGCCTGGTAGTATCATATCTTCTGACCTTCTTCCTAAGGTCCTCAAGCTTGAACCGCTCTCCCTCATGAATCTTGTTTGGATGTCGCAGGAGGTGTGGCGGAATGTTGATGGTAGGCTCTCTGCCCTCTAGCTCCGTCGTTTCACCACAACGGCCTCCAAGTGGTGGATCTCTAGGTTCTCTCAATGGGCCTCTCCAGGTGCTCCTCTGATTCTGCTTGACTACCATCTGTGGCCAGATGGACTACATGTATATATATAGAGATACATAAATAGTACATACCATATTATGAGGTAGCGAATCTTGTGACTATAACAAAGACAAAAATTATAGATGACATGCCTTGTGCTTATGAAACTCTAAGAACTACTGCGTTGAGAATACGGCACAAAGTTTCCTGCAGAGCTGATCTCGCAGTCTTCCACAGCCATTTGTGGAGGTCTCACCGACTCCCAAATTTGACTATTCTAATAATGAAATCTCATAGTGTCTTGAATGCACATCCATAACTGCAGGTGCTTTCAGGAGCACCTGAAAATGTTATTGCAGTGTCTGAGAGCACTTTGCAAAGCTCCACGGGGGCCTGGGAGCATCTGGAAGTACTAGGAAGCACTGGTGATGGCTGCCGGAGTGTCAGGGAGGTTTGCGTGTGACTTCCGGACTGATTTACATTTTGCTGATGAAATACACTCCAAGCATATTCCCAGGTACACCATCAACTGCATTCTCAACTATGCATCCGAGCATGCCTATTAGAACGCTTCTAATTGCACTCAATGGTTCACTTGTAGCAATATACGCTCTTTTGTGTGCTCTCTAGTCACTGTCAAGCACGCTCCCAAGCATGTTCACACTTATGTCGCCAATTGCATTTCATGATACACTCTCAGCCTACTTGGCTGTATGCTTCCAAGTTCACACTCAAGAGGCAAGACACATCCAATTTCACCTAACTGTATGCTCCCATGTATGCTTCTTGGTATTTGATTGAGAGAGTGGCAGAGAAGAAGCCACCAGGCACCAGGAGGCAGATGGTATATAGTTGGTAGTGGGTGACATATTGTGGCAGAAATCATAATGTAGGTCAATACCAAAGTGTGAACCTTGACTTTATTTTGCCCACTACAATGAGATCTCAGAATGCCTTCTAGTTATGGTATTGACAATCACAATTTTATATTGTGCAGAAATAGGAGAGAATTGGATGATGGGACTCAGATTCTCTAGCAAAATCTGCTGCCTGCAGCCTACAGATTATGGGTAGATGTATGTATATTCTGTCCAGAGCTGATAGTGATGATGACAAGTGTATGATGGCCATGGTGATGATGACGACGATGATAGTGTTGGTGATGGTGATCATAGTAGCAGAAACACTTAGACAAGTAGATTCAGTTCATTAACATTCATGTCAAACCTTCCACAAACTCACAGACTTACATCAGCCAAAAGCATGGTATGGAACATTCACCTTCTCCTGAAATACGTATCCCTCATGTGCAGCTTTCCGGTAATGCTCTGTCATGCACACATCACACAGGCTCTCAAGGAGGCTACTATGATGCAGGCGTCCAAGCAGGATATCAAGCTGGCTTTAGACTGGGCTCTGATAAGGTGTTCAAGTGACAGCAAGCTCTCCAGTAGACTCCATACTGCTATAACAGCCATGTAGTTAATACAGCTGTACTTCCATCTCTGCCCACCAGTCTTAAATAGTTTCATAGACACAGGTGCACACCTCTATGAATGGACTGTAGATGACTATAGGCTGCACATTGTACAGAGGTCCACAGGAAGCTTGCTATATGCTGTGCATGTATACATGTACGCATAGTGCAGGCTATAGTCAATTTGTACTTTTGCGAATGTATCATTTTACCACACAATGAAATATACACTCTATTCTGGCCAGCTCTTGGAAACATATACTGATATTGAGCTTTTGTTGATCGATGCAATATGTGTGGTTCCTCAAGCCTGGGTGTTGAATCTAATCAGATTACCCTCTTCTCATACTCCTCGAGCTAGAACTGCTCTCTCCAGAATCCCCCTACAATACTGCAAGAGGTATGGTAGAATGTTGAAGATAGGCCTTCTGCCTTCTAGATTCACTGATTCACCACTACAAATCATAGGGTATATCAGTGGCAGTTGAGTAAGTCATAGAGCCTCACTCCTTTTGCTACTGTGGTCTTGATTCCTTTCTCCATTACTCCTCTCCACCAGAATGTCCCTCAACAGATACTACAAATGTTAGCAACGGTTCCGAACCTTCAGTTCAGATCCGGGTCCGGATCGGAACTGAACCGTTCTCAAATCGGCGGTCCACGTTGTCAATCGACCCGAACCATCAACTGGGGTACAGATCGATGGAAAACTCCAAACCTGTCTGAATTGAGCATGTTGTCAGCGCGTTGCCCAGCAGGTCCATCTATAAATTGAAATAAAGCTCTTGTTTTTTGGAGTTTGTTAAGAGTATCTTATCAAAATCATGTTTTGAACAACCAATAATTTGTTTTTGCATGCTTTGCAGCTTGCAATATAGATTAATTTGGAATCGGTGTTTTACCTTTGATATATTGTATTCTTGCCTATCATGGCAGTCAATAATCCCATTATGAACGCAAAGATCTGCGGGATGCCTTGATTACCACATATGCAACAACACAAACTGTTGACACTCCATTGACGCTCATTTTCAGGATGCGGCAGAGAGCATGTCACTGTTGTTTTTGCAAGTAAAGGCTGCCAATATTTGATAAATGGATGTCTGCAACCATTGGGAACATAAATTAGCCAAGATGCGAAGCTAAAAATTGTTGACGCTCCATTGATGCTCATTCTCAGAATGCGGCAGTGAGCATGTTGCTGTGGTTTTTCCCAATAAAGACTGCCAATATCAGATAAATGGATATCCGCAACCAATCGGAACATAAATGAGCCAGGGTGCGAAGCTCAATATCATTAACACTCCGTTGACGCTCATTCTCAGGATGCGGCAGGCAGCATGTCGCTGTAGTTTTTCCCAGTAAAGGCTGCCGATATCTGATAAATGGATGTCCGCAACCATTCGGAACATAAATTAGCCAAGGTCCGAAGCTCCACATCGTTGATGCTCATTCTCAGCATGGGTCAGTGACCATGTTGCTGTCTCTTTTGCCAATAAAAGCTGCCAATGCACCGGTTATGCATAACAGCGACTAAAGCACTGTTTAATTACCGTAATTACAAAACCACAAATCATTGACGCTCCGTTGACGCTCATTTTGCCACGGGTGTATCTGCAAACGAGAACCATTCACTTTGGCAAAGTACATCGATGATGGTCTTGTGGCAGCCATTCTGTGCTTGTCATGTATGTTCTCCTTCATTACTACATTGTTCTTTAATGATGCATATAAATATACCCTTTAAAATATACATTACAGTGTCCGCTAATTATAGATAATGATAATACTCAAACATCCCATTCCCTTCAGTCAACTCTCGTCTTCGCTGTCAGATTCACTCAAAAGGCTGCTATCGTCTTCGAAATGGCTGTCCACTGCATTACCACACAGCTGATAGTGTACTAACCTGAGGATGGACCTTCATCAGTAAGCAAATCTGGAATAAAATCTTGATTGCGCATGCGATCCTTGGCATATGGATCAAGATTGAAAAATCGAGCACTGGGAAGAGAAGTATCTATATACACATGTCCAGGTGGCACATCTTCTGATTCGGAGCTCTCATCATCAACAGATGGCGCAGGTGGCGTTCCGGGCCGAAGTGGCGCCCGTCGTGGTGGAGATGCACCCTTTCCTGTCAGCCTCCAGCGTCTCTGCACAATCTTTGCTGTGTCATTGTGGCGAGCAAGGTAGCCGTCCGTTTGATTGTTGCGAACCATTGCCAGGTATCTTTTGATCGCAGCCTTCACCTTGTCATGCCCGGGAAACACAACACCCCGCTTCTTCTCTTGTCGGCCTTTGGTGCGAGGTTTCTTAATTAGTTGTTGCATTTCCACTATTGCGGTGCGCGAAAACCCTCCTTTGGCCATTGTGGCCATATTCAAGGCAAGACGCATGTCGGACAGTTCAAGCTGTATCTAACCTCCTTGTCTTGCCATAGTAGCTGACATGTTGAAAACCTACAAGAAATTAGTTGCTGCTTCTAAATTGAGATTCGGGTATTACGTCAACCATATACGACTTCGTAGCCTCCTCTGAGGTCTTTAAAGCCTGTTTCGTCCATTCCCGGGGACATTTATCACCAAATTCATCCGCGAAAATCCAAGAACTAGCAACATCATGATGTTCAATTTCGCTGACTGTACGGACAAATGCCTTGTTCGAACATCGAGGTTTGGTGTTACGGGAAGCAATACATTGGTCACGTAGCTCTCTACGTACCCCAGCTGTGCGTTATAGTGTTAGTTGACTGTCGTCCACACTGATCTGGATTGACTCACATCCAATGACATGCTGCTTTGTATTCTTGATGCTTGCCGTTTTACATAACTGGTTTAAAGGTGCGTCCTGGTTCATATTTTCGGTGGCCACAATTGCAGCGTCGCAGTGGACTAACCGGTGACTATGTTGCTGCTGTGTCTCACCGGGTGGCGCATTGCTTGAAGCACCTGTCGTTCAGCTCGATTCAGCTCCAATCACACCTGGTGGAAGTGTTTCTGGAGCCATGACTTGCTGATGTGGAGAGGTGAGGAAGATGATCATGAAAAGAAGTGAGAAGTTCTGAAGATCATATAGGTAGCTACAAGTCTAAATCGAATGAGTGACAGCCAACTTGCACCTTCGATTCAAGTTGAATCCTGCTGCGTATTGGTGTACTGCGTATAGCTGCAGGGGATTCCAACAGTCCCGCGATTTGCAGTAAGTCGGTCTGATGTTGTTGGTTTGTTTGCAGGGATACATCGAGATCCAAGACAGCTGATATCTCATCTGTGATAGATATACCAAGAACGTTCTTCGACGCAAAGGACGTCTGGTGATGTTTGTCTCAAGACATCACCGGGATCTTACATGAATCACACGCTAACCATCAAGTCATAATGTATTGTTAGCATGACTTTTCCAAATGAAGTGACAGTCAAAACGCAGATTTTGCTTTGTTCAAGATGATCAAACCTACCAACCTTGACATAAAAGACGCAACTTGCCTCCATGTGGTCCATATCTTGCAACATCCAACATCTCCCCCAACAACAGCGTCAACACAACATACAATGGTCAATGCAGCGAAAAAGAACCTTTTGCCACTTCCGGCGGGCTAATATGCAAAATCGACGAAGCATTCCAGACGACGACATCATCAAGCGAATCAAGGCAAGAGTAGCTTGAAGGCAGAAATGGTCCGAGCATTGAGAGCATTGCCGAGCTTACAATCTAAATAGAAGCTTTCGGCGGAGAAAAGACGTGAAAAGCACTGTTTAAGCAACGAAGAGAAAGAGAAATGGATCGAGGATTATGTGGAGAGATAGACCGCTGTGGCAACAAAGCGTGTTTAAGACGCAGAGACAGCAATTATGCAACAGCTGAAAGATATGACTACTGCTGAAAACGCGGGGGTGATAACCGGAAAGCCTGAAACAATGTTTGAACACATGCTGAATGCTATCAGAGACAGTCTGAGCGATCTTGCAAGTTCCAAAGATGAGGAGGATGGGGAAGACAAGGATGATGATGAAGATGATACAGAGCTTGGCAAGCTGAGCGAAGATGATGAACCCGGCTGGGTGATGGCCACAATCTCCAAAACTGTACAGCACCGCATGGAGAGCTTTCGGCAGAAGCAGATGAGGCTTGACGAACTGACACAACCAGGATGGGGGCACATGGCCGACTACTTCGATGAGAGAGACATGAAGTACGGGACAACTGAATTGAAGGTTCCGGCAGTTGGGAAGCCCCAAACAGACATGACTGCTGCCACACCATTACCAACAACATTGGGAGATCTTATGCAGGCTCTTGATATCATCTCTGGACAATCACAATCGCAGCAAGTGACCTCAGCACAAGGAAGTAGTCAAATGCGGCTGGGTTCGGAGAAACCTCTGACAGACAATCACATAGTACCATCTATGCCCAACGCAGTGCCCAATTTGTCACAGGTAGAGATTGCAAAGCCAGTTCAACCCGTAAGCTTTTACCCCTGCATATAGCGTCCCTAGCTAATCACCATCTAGATATGGTATTTGGACAAAGACATGGTGATGGCTCCTGTGTCACCGGAGGAGTAGATAGCCAAATAGGTATTTTTGATGACGTATCTCGTGTAAAAGCAATTTGTGAACCTATTTCATTACGTGTCAGCTTTGTCTGGATTTAAGCGGCCAAATTGTGAGACAGGATTATTCTTCAGTGTGTGTGCAAGGGTAGTACGGGCCATGCAAATGTTCTAGACTCCAAATCCAGTTGATTGTCGAACAATAAACTGTATATGGTGTTGCCTGTTAGAGTTAAATCATAAAGCAAAACCTAAATTCGAGACGAAATTTACTTACGAAGTTTAATTCAGTCATGTCATACAACTTATAGAGGTAGCAGTCAAAGCACATACAAAACCTGGACAAACAACAGCCAACTACATAACTCTCCGCTCAGCCCTCCTCCACATGGTCAAGAAATCGAAAAGTGGTTATGGTACGTCACGGAAATCGAGGAGAACGAGCTGGATAAGCAATGTTGAGGACGTCAGGCTATAAATATCTAAAACTGGTGGATGTAATTTTGTGCCGTGAAATACCGGCCAAAAGCGTTGAAATGCGTTGGACATACATCATTTGTCATGCAAATGATGTGTACAGTGGTGGCTCAGAAACTAAGATGTCTCAAAGATCATGGATTCAAATGATAATTCATCGAAACGGTATGCTGGCTGCCAAAAGAGACTATATGCATTTCTTGTACAATTGTTGAGCACCCAATGACTGTTAGTATGTCTCTAAGGTGAGCTCAAAGGTGAGCGTCAATGGAGCATCAACCATTTATAGTCTTACCCATTCAGCAATCACCCGGCTACATAGTCGCATCCATCCAAACAAGAAGTATTGGCCGTCTTAATCGGTCAAATGGCAAGCCACACTCTTCTTGCCCCATCATTGAAATGAGCGTCAACAGAGTGTCAACGATTTCTGGTCTTACATCCTGAATAATATCTGGGCTGTGCGATGGCATTTAGCCATAATCATAATATTGGTGGCCATGCTTGGCAAAAATTCTGCAGATGATATCGCTGCTACCTCCTAAACATGAGTGTCAACGGAGCGTCAACGATTTTTGGCATTGCATCATCAATAATCCAGAGGGTTTCGTTGCAACATTGACTCATAATGACACTTTCACCTGCCTTTCTAGGCAACACATGGTTCTGACATCATCAGTACTATGTCATAAACATCAGTGTCAACGGAGAGTCAACGACTGTTGGCCTTGCTTCCTGGAAAATGCAAGTGCTGTGCGGCGACATTAAGCCATATTCAAAACTATCGGCAGCCATTCTATGCGAAAGTAGTTGCGACAACATCACTACTATGTCCTAAATATGAGCATCGACAGAGTGTGAACGATTTTGTGCCATACATTGTGGAAAATGAAAAGGCTATGTGACTAAATTGATCCATAACCGAACTATCAGCCGCCTTTCTTGGCAAAAATGCTTACAACATGATCGAAACCATGTGCCAAAATGAGTGTCAACAGATCATCAACGGAGCATCAATGATTTTTGATGTCACATCGCGGATAGTCAAACAGCAATGGAACTGGGATAACCCAAAATGAACCTATCGGCTGCCTTTATTGGCAAAAATGCAAGTGATGATATCGTCCCTGGCTCCTACAAGTGAGCGCCCACACAGCGTCAACAGTTGTGGTGGAGGTTCAGAACACTGCACAGCGATGAACTGCATTGTGCTGTTCCTAAATCGAGTTTTACGCGGTCAGTCTTTGCAATCTGTCCTTGTATACAACTTCACAAATATGCATGCAAGGTTTCACAAATCTGATTTTTCTGCTTGTGGTTGTGGAGTCAATATTTAAGAACCCGCAGTCTGCTTTAGTGGATCGTTACTTTCGGCAGTCTCTCCATCAGCAAAAAACATTTCCGTCCAGGCGGAATGGCTCCGTCAGAGTGGACGCGCTCCGTCAGAGCCGTCAGAGACACCCCGGTGGCGGATTACTCCGCGCCCGGCGTCAATGCCACGCGTCGCGTTGCACATCGCCCTCCGATCGCAGTTTCACCGTTTCTTCCTCAGACTCTGCAAGAGCATTCTCAGATGCTCCTGAAAGCACCTGCAGTTATGGAGGTGCATTCAGGACGCTACGAGATTTGACTATTAGGATAGTCAAATTTTGGAGCAGCTAAGACCGCTGCACAGCTCTGCGGGAGACTTGGTGCCGTATTCTCAAAGCAGTGGTTCTTAGGGTTCCATAAGCACAAGGCATTTCGTCTATCATATTCGTCTTTG
>Ga0307512_10002491_pt1 | contig 23140 bp, 29 predicted proteins | sample 14_EM_MG_FD_200267 | JGI IMG/M metagenome (GOLD analysis project Ga0307512, IMG submission 200267) | Populus trichocarpa ectomycorrhiza microbial communities from riparian zone in the Pacific Northwest, United States - 14_EM | ecosystem: Host-associated > Plants > Roots > Unclassified | place...
ATGAGTAGTGCAGTGGCTTCTGCAGTTATCAATCTTATCACCGTGGAAGGGCAAAATTTACCTTGATAATCATCTTGAGAAAACATAACCGTAACCATCTTTCCAGTGGCATACTCAGACACCGCACAATGAATAGCTGCGGCCACCACCGCTAACGTCTGCGGAGAGAGAGGTTGAAAGAACTGCGATGTGGTCGGTTGTCGCCCCAGGCTATTGGCGTTGAAGAAAAACTGATCGTAGATTGTGCCAAGGACTTCCATCCGGGTGAACCAGGACTTCTTATCATTCATAACCATCGAGAGATAAGCATCGTCAAATAGGAGCTCCCTAACTTGGATTTGAAGCTCAGTCTCTGATCCTAAATCCAACCAGCAACTACGGACAATTGTTCTGTGAGCTCCATCTGCCAAACGCCCTCGAATGGTAGTAATCTTTAGTTTCAACTATGTATATTTCTGGGATTATCAACATAAGTCCAATCGAGGAGCAGAAAACACAATAAACACTTACAGCTTCTCGGGTTTGTGGATCAATTTTAAGAGATAGACCACCAGGCAATTGACACACAGATGGTGTACCAACAGGAGCACCTGTTAATGCCAGCTGACAATCCTGGGCTTCAATCGTGAGTTTCCAAGCTTTGTCAACCATCGAGTACTCCTCATCGGAAACGATTGGCCAGGGAGTCTTTGTGAATACAATTGCTTCCATGAACCGTTTTGCAACCTGAAATGTTGCCTTTTGGTGTTGAGGAACGTTGTAATCTCCACCAGCCGTTGGTTGAGGAACATTCTGGTCTCCATGAGCCTTGGGATGTGGGAGGGCCTGGGCGGGTATGTCATCAGACTCGCGTAATATGTTGATGGTTGACTATTAGCTTTCGAGCAATGGTGGTGCTATGGCTCCGGCCGGATGTCGCAGATTGGAAAGTGAAGTGCGTGCAATGTCAGTATCTGCACGACTCTGTTTCATTGGCAGTGGGACCCTTGTAGTTCGCATTATCATATCACGGCGCGCCTGGTCTAGATGTGGGACCTCCGGCTGATCGTCCAAATCATCTTCTTCAATTTCGGATGACAAGGTGCACTCCCCAGGGGCTTCACTTTCGTCCTCGCTGATCTCCTGATCGGAATCGTCATCATCCTGCTTCGTAAGAAAGAGTATAGGGCCGACACTAGCAATCTCCAACACTATACTCGAAGGCTGGGTTGTAAGTTGAAACATTTCATTGGCAATGAAGATTGGCTGTCTGCTTTAATGACCGTGCAAGTGCTCTCTCAAGGTGGGCGTCTTGATACTTCTGTGAATTGTGATTCCTCACCTGGCTGGCTGTAGGTTCCATGTCTGATGATGATGAAGTTGGAGAATATAGACAGAAGTATATAAGGGTAAATATAGTATGATGCTTAGTAGACTAAGGGGAAAATAGGGCAACAAAGTAACACTCCGTCGAGGAGGATGCAATTCGAGGCATACCTGGAAAAAGTCACGCTCGGCCCAGGAGGATGCAATCTGAGACGTTCCTGTAAAGAGTCCGGAAGACATGTTGGCGGTTCATATTCATATTGTCAATGCTAGTTCTTTGTTGTGACTGAGGAAGCGTCAGGTGCACCGGATTAGATGGAGTCTTCATGCCCCTAATTCCGCAATATTAGCAGTTGTATCCAAGTACGCTAGTGATGCAAGAATTGGAGCTTGGTTTAAGCCAACATACCTAGAATTGAACAAGATGCACCTGAAGATCTCGACACACCTGAAGAACTCAAGACATTAACAAGGTTGTATCAATAACTAAATCTCATGGCTGGACATATGGAATACTGAGAAATGGATTGATTATGATCCGCCCCTGCATGTGACTCCGCCAAAGGTACTTGATTGCGCCTCTAGTTCAAGCATATCAGCGGTGACGGAATGGCACAGAAATGTCGGTGTGTTGAAGAATGTTGCAAGACCTCGACAGAGGATAGAGTTGGGACCTTGCTGAGTGGCATCCCTCGAAGTTACATGGGTTCAAACTGAGTTTGTTGCTGATAGTGGATAAATCTTAATCTCCGAATGCGGTATACCAGTCGGATGGACACCCTATTTTCACGATATTCTGTTGTTTTTGGATTCTTCAGCAAAGTTAGCGGTCAATTAGGCAATGCCGTGTGCCGAACTTCACTTTCAGCGGTCCGAGTCTGCTGGATTCACAATCTGTATGCTGTCTGTGTAATAAGAATAGGGACAATTTGGGGTTACAAAGGAGAGATTCAATATAGAGAAAGAACGGTAACAGTACGATGAAGATTCAGGGGTGATCAAATCTATTCCAGTTGTCGTCGATGGCAAGATTGCTAGCGAATGGGTCATGAATAGTCACTCACATGAAGATGTTGCATATAATCACTTGTATACACCGCATCATTAATCCCAAACTCAGTATAAGTCTCAATGCTACAATGTTGACATAACATAAATATTAAGGTCCAAAGCAGTGCATAGGAACAATATGAATGCGTCATGAGGCATCATCTGAAAGCAGAAAGATGAATAACAGCGTGCAGTACCAGCCAATTGAGGTTCACCAAGCATTGAATTGGCATGCGGGATTCAATCTAATGCAAAGGCTGGGATTGCAGGCTCGCATTACTTTGACAGTCACTTGTACTCTTAGAAACTGCCTTATCTTAACTCGAACTTTCATTATGATATGTTCGGCATGCACTCTGGGGATTGGACGCTGGAGGAAATCGGATATCATCGGGTTATGACTCGTCACAAACATCAGCTGGGAGCTAGCCGGTCACTGATTGAGCCGCTGAACAGAGACTGGTATTCAGAATCTATCTCTTCAAGCTCTCTTGATGGAACTCGGTTCACATGATCTATTTTCAGATATGGGATTTTGGCGGCCCAAACATACAACTTCGTCAAAATGTAGCTAAGTCTGCATTAGAAGCATTGTGAATTCAAGCCTGATCAAGGAAGTGTGGTATACAGGTGAGCGGGAGTTGCCGGTCATCGGCAGAGTCGCTGAGCAGAAGCTGTCTCTTGGGATCAGCTCTCTCAAGCTGCAGCTCGATTTTGGAGCTTGAACGACAGAAGCAATTTTCGGATCTTGGAAACGTATAGGTCTGAACATACGTCTTAGTCAAAATCCAGTTAAGTGGGGTTACTTATCCCCTAGATCTGTGCATCTATGGTATGTGTGTGGTGGACACATTCCTCCAATGGATGGGTTGACATGGAGCATGACAGTTTTGGCATTTTAGCAGCGACCTTCACATACCGATCAAGAATAGATTCAGACAATGGCTGGGGTCGAGTGGGATGAACCACCCCTGCACCTAAATGATCAGTGTCTGAAAGATGGACACTCTGTGTATGCTGGCAGGCACAGATTCAACGCATTCAAGAAGGAACAAAATATGCTTGGAATGCAGCCAAATGAATCACTCTAGGGTAATACGAAGTGGGTATACACGGTTCAGAGGTGTGCCTGGAGCGGGATCGCATGTGAATAATGAGAGGCAGCTAGTCGAAATGAGCTGTTGAATTCAATACGGGCGTGGTGTCAAATCTGAGGTGTGCCTGAATTTCATTAGTGAGTGAAGAAAACCCGGAAGGAATTTTTGCGTAGGCCTGGAATACGCAAGCTGTGTCTCAGGATACGATCCATCAACTTGATATCGCTTAGACCGTGTTGCTATCCCTGAATTATTAGAGATATACTGGGCTGGATCTGTCTCAGGAAAGTCAAGAAGTTGATAGCATTGCTCTTTTGCAATTGACTGTAAATGCTGCATCATTGTTGATTCAGGGAATATCCTGACTTCTCTCGCAATTTTAGTGTCTGGTGCGCCTGAAATGGACAAGTAACATACAAGTTGAATCACACATGGAGGTTCAGGCGCACCTCAAAATTCTAATCCCGTGCGCGGATGTAGGGACCACACTTCCACAGAGACAATATTCAATGAGCAGTGTCTGCAGCTTCGACAGATTCTGACAACGAGAAATATACCGCACCGCGGTATGTGACCTAGTCGACCATCACACCGGCGCACCTGCTTTTCATTTCATATCGGATCATCCAAATGACGCTACGGTTCAGCTTACCAGATATCTGTTAATCATTGACTTCATCTCATATTCATTACAATAATCAACTAACATGAAAAGCAATCGCACTCAAACCAATACTCCTGGACTCCTCCCCTGTCACGGCCCGAGTCACGAGTGAGGGGTATGGATGGTACTCAGGAATAGTATCGAATGTGCAGAAGGAATTAGTGTTACGGACAGGCGGAGATGCTGATAGACGCGGGAATGGTGTGGGGACGTTGTGAGATGGTGGCGGTATAACATGTCTAGATAAGGACGTGGTCTGTGGTATTGCGACGTCGGGCGATGTGGTGTGGTTGTGTTGATATAGAGTTGTATTGGTGGTGTGTAAGATCATGAGACAATATTTGGATGGTACATCGGAGCATAGGGAATGGTTCGAGGGTGGCAGACAAAGTGTGTATAAAGAGAGGTTGTTCGATGTTGGAGGACTTCCTTGTCTTCTCTCTTTACTCGTTCTCTTGTATAGCAATGCAAGTACAACTTGGGAACTGCTCTGACTCTTGTCTTGTGATGATTTCCTCGATACAAATTTCAAAGCATCTCGTCCCGATTCCGATATCACATTATTGTTACCAATTTCACCTATGCCCGACCCCGCCCGTTACATCCCCAGCGCCTTATTCTCCATACCATTTGCCTATTTTGCATCAGTTTGTGAGATTCTGTCGGTTGAATGTTCAAAGAGGCATACCTTGATGACACTGCCCTGATAATTGTCATTCATCCTCACAATCTGACGGCACGAAGTCACCATGCTCCGTAAGCTGCTTGGTTTGGTCCTGGTGACACTCCAGATTGTGGTATATCATCGAAGTCGTGATGTTCGGTCGGGTCATCAGGCCATGCAGGACTCTCCTTTGAGCCACTCCAGGGAGCTGGTGGAGATCACTCTGTCTATTATCATAACCACCAGGTCCAGTGTTCAATAGCCAGGTGTGTGGAACTCTGGTTTGCCCCAGTCGGACAACCCATGCAAAGGCCTGGCGCTGCTCATTCAATACCCAGAACTGCCGAGTTATTACCGCATAGTTTGTTGCTGTGAGATTTGGGTCCGTCCCACCCACTTTGGGTGTAGTTACGAAACAGAGGGATTTGGCGAATCTTGGAATTTGAGCTGCATTTCTGTGCGCTCATCGTTGCCGATTTCCGCATATATGTAGAAAATATCCAAATGATCCGCAAAAAACTTTGTATGCCACCACCTCAAATGACAAACTTCGCCAGGAAGGGGACAAAATAGCACTGCCTTGTGAGGAGAAGGAGCACGAGGCAAGGCGCTTTTATATCTTTCAGGTTTGTGCAGGAGCGCTGCATTTGATGCTTCATCTTCGTCAGGTTAGGGATACTCCGCCTGTGCATTGACAAGGAGTGGCAGAAATGTGTTTCTCAGCCATCGGGAAATCGGAGAATCCACCCGAGTATTGAGTGGCCATTAATTTCACCATTGTCCAGAGACATCATTCGGATCTTCGGTGTCTCTCAATCCCAATGAGAAACATGCCAGCTGCAATCTAACTACCCTCCACACTCCTGAAGCACCTTGTGAAGTGTATCTTTCCACCAAGGTCTTGAGTTTAGCTTGCTCTTACTCATTCCATTCGAGATCAACATGGTGTGCACTCTCCTTCGGTATCCGAATTAGTAGTTTCCCATCCACCACTATCATTTCTGAACACCTCCTTTTTGTCCAGGGCTTTGCAATTTAGATCATCCGGTGTGCCGCATCCTGTTGAGCGTCCTGGTCTTCAGTCCGGATGTCATGCATCAAACTCCTCACTGCAGAATGCAGTGCCTTGGTGCTGTGCTTTCCAATCACAGTCTCATCGTCTGGATCTTCAGGTGCACCTGAAACCAGCGCCAACATCCGGAAACACCAGTCATAGAGTGAATGAAATCCCGTCGTTGCAGTGACTTGAAGATTGAATCCATTTCTCGCATTCATCGAAATTCGCCAGCCCAGTCTGTTTTGCGTCTTGTACCGATGAGACTCATTAACAATCCCAAAACTCCATGAACAGTGTAAGAGTTGGTCATTGCTTGATGGTTTCGCTCTCGATGTTGAGGTATCATACAACTCAAGGTGGATGTTCAATCGGTTTTCCGGCTTGTCAATACTGGTGTTCAGATCCTCATGGGTGAGATTCACATTTTCCGGATGCAACAAGTTAATGAGGTTGAAATCGGTACCATATGTCATCTGGTCGAAGACACTTTTGAACCGCGCTGCAACTCTGCGCATTGTTACCACCACGATTGGTTCAAAGGCTGAGGTTAGCACTGGATGGCCCTGCAGTGGAGTTAACTGGATCTCTGAAAGGCGGCGGGGCACTGTATTGTGTCTCCGCAATGGATACCACTCCCTTTTGTCGCTGATAATCCCAGGAATGTTGTTCTGTGCCAGATTAACCCAATCTTCCAGGGTATTCCCCCAAAAAATCAACAGCGGTAACCCCATTACCAACTTCTCAGTCAGCAATTTGCAGATCATTGGTGCTGCCACCGAAGTGAAAGTCTTTCGAAGACCCATTTCGTCTGCCACCAGTGCTCCTGGTATATCAGTATCCCAGACCCACCTCCTCACAATGAACCAAATGGCCCAAACCTGGTGTGCCAGAAACTGTGTTCCAGGCAGGCCTGGAATTGAATACTTCTACCCTGGAACAGGGTCATCTATTGATTGGCGAATCAGATGGGCATTCAGTAGCCTGACTGCCTCATCAAGAAACTCGTGTTCAAATTGGTTGTTGATTGTGTTGAGAACAGTATTCAGTACTGAACTGGTATTATCTGGATCCAGGTCCTCCTCGAGATCCTCCACTTGCGCCTGAACCTCTCTTGCACCTTGGCTGGTCTTGTTTTCGTCCTCAATTATCTCTTTCAGTTGCTCTGAGGCAAGTTGGGTTGATAGGCTCATGCTCCAGCGCTCCTGAAATTCGTCATGATGTTAGGTATTTCACAGACAACCATTTGCACCCAATAAATATGTGGAATAAATTCAATCAATGCTATTCACTCAATCAGAACATACATTAATACTACTGTCAGTCTCTTTCCCACCTGCCTCCTCATCCACCACTCTTTCATTTCCATTGGATTCCCCCGAAGTCTAAAAATACTGATTCTCCGTGGGGAATAACTAACAGTAACTAGGCTAGCAGGATTACATTCACCGGTCTGATTATGTGCTCCGCGCTATTCTGTATTATTGCTGCGTTCATTTCTAACAACAATAGTTTCACATTGTGTCCCAGTTTCAACTTGAAGGCATTTGAAAGGGAACTGTTGTATGAAATCTGACCATATGGAGGGTCATTCATCATTTGCCCCTGTGCGTATGATCCAAGATACTCTTCGTCCAATTCTTCCTCCATCAAGTTGCATTTCAATATCGCGGTCAGACAGTATGGTTCTTTCAGGCCACAATGATGTTCAATGAAATCAATCAACTCCTCCCCGTGCCTCACATCTGTGTACAAAGCTTGGAGTTGCATGCTGGATTTCAGGTCTTTGTTTCCATTCGGCTCTCAACGAATCACAACCATGAAAGTTGTATTTGGCAACTCTGGGAGGTTACATGTCACATTTTGGCCCGGGTGTTCTCCCACATCCGTCGCCGGTCGCTTGTTGCCCCACCTTCACTTCTTCGTCGACACCCGAACCTCGCTTGCACAGTTCATCAAAAACATCTCAACCCACTGTTGCCGAATCCATTCGGCATTATCGAAAATATCCAACTGCAGCCATGTCTTGAAAGTCTCCAAAACATCTGCAACCACCATCTCCCAGTGGTGGGGTCCATCTCGCTGATGTTCCAGACGGTTCTGTCCCTGGATGATAGACCGATGCTTCTTCTCGAGAAACCCAGGCACCCATACTTTCTTCCATTTGTTGAAGGCACTGAAGTTGGGCTGCCCCATCGTTTTGGCAACATGCTTCAAGGAGAATTCTGTTCGCTTCAAGCTGGTTGAGGTTGTGCCGTCGGCCCCACCCAAGTCCGACGAATTGTCGCTCTCATAATCTGGGCAGTATTCATCACATGAACACTCTGGTAATGAAGGGAAATTCGCAATCCCTGCAACATCAGTCCTCTGCGGGTCCAGAGCCGGCAGAAATTGTTGCATTGGGAGGCTAATGGGGGGTCTCCCAGGTGCGCCGGGAAGTTGTCCTAATGCAGTGGTGGAGCAAGATGCCGGCCAAATGACTGGATTGTTTCGAGGCGGTGCTGGAGGCACGGAAGGTTTGCCTGGACATTGCAGCCCAGGTCCTGTGGATTACTGAGGGGGGAACATTTGAGGTGCACCATAACCTCCTAGGGGGAAATCATATGCTTGCCATGATAACCCATAACTTGGATATCCTTTGGCTGCACCAGTGCTTGGTTGTGAGCTTGGTGTCATGTTGAATGGGGCATGGTGGTTGAACTGGGGAGCGCCTGAAGATGGTGGCTGCGAAGGCGGGTAACAATACCCCTGTGGAGGCTGAAATTGATCTGTGGGTTGCCCGAATTGAGTGCCTTTGCTCGGTGTATTTCCACCATTATTATCAGATGCTCCAACATTGTCCTCTGGGCGTTGTTGTGAGCCAAACAGCGCACCAGTTGAAGCCATATTGGTTGTCTTCAGCGGAGATCCGTTCGTCGACATTGTATGCGAACATGCAGACGGTAGTACACAAAGAATCAATTCAATTGGTGATTACGCATGCAGCGGGATAGAGTTGAGAATTTTGAAGGTAGCAGTGATCTTCAGCGGAATGAAGGCCCCTTATATCCATCACTGTCACCGACTGGTGTTGCACTGCACCGTTGATCCCATGAAACCTGGCTGAGAAAAAGCAATCATAGTCACACGCATCCCGCCTTTCTTTGTTATATGCTCGAATTCATATCGGAGGATCTTGGATAGAAGCTCACCTTTGTTTGGTTTATGACAGGAAAGGTCATAGAAGGGATTCGACATGATATCTCCTGGAACCCAACAAGAACTATATCCGGTAGGAAGATCAGCACGAGTAGGCATTTTACATTCGAAATGTGTGTGTCCAACCTGCACTACATCCAACAGGAGGCCTTGTTAGTCGAGCAGCACAGTGATTGCTTCCATTTGAGCTCCTTGTGTAAACATCGTTGTCTCCTCAGGATCCACCCACCAGTCAAGGATCATTACTGAAGACAACATCCTACCAGCTATCACTATCAAGTTCTCCATGATCATTGAGCAGGCATACAGCCAGGTAGGAAACTTACCTATTTCATTGTATTAAGCTAATGTTATCCGCTGCTTGAGGCTTGAGCATAGACATATTCTGCACAATGTCGCAATGACGTAGAAGATTATAAGGCTGATCGTAGTTGTAGCACCTGATGAACGGTATTGAAAGTCGATCGCGGTGATGACAAAACAAACTTTCTCTGCTGACGATTTTCAGTACATAATGTGCATCATTGTTTTGTGGGATTTAAAAGATATTATCCTAGTTTGTGAAGAAAACTGATCGTGAGGTGACTTTGTTTTACCCCTCCTCTACATGTGGTGGGGTGAGATGCGGCTTTGAAAGTGGTACGCTAACCTGAGTTAGGTCGCTTTCAAACAAATATCCTTGAGGCTTAAATCCAGCAACAAACCATACCAGTTGAAGCATCATACAGATTCGTCAGAACACTCAGCATTGCTCAAAGATGGTCAACACTCGCTGGAATCATATTACATGCTGTGTCTGCAAAAAGACATTATGCAACAAGAACCGACTGGAAGCTCACTATCAACAATATCATTCAATATCGATGAATGAACAGCTATTTCCCAATCGGATTCTGCCACCTGCCGGCCTCCCTCACCCTGAGCCTTCATAGTCCAACTACAGTAGGTGCACCTGAATGGCCATCGACAAGGTGTCAATCAATGATCTACTCATAGACAACATACCTGGTGCACCACCTCCTGAAGATACTCCCAATGAAGAACCTATAGACCCTCAGCAGCCTGATCTCACCTGTACCCCTGATCCAACAAAGACTAAGGCTCATAGGCAGGTAATTGGAGTGGAAAATGCGGGGGGGAATGCGTATGGCAAAGCAACTGGATGGCACAACAAGCATCGAAAGTACTCAGAGCAATGGAATCCATGGCATCCCTTTCCGTCTGCACACGACTTTAAGCAGGCTCAATCAGTTAGCCAGCAAACAAAATCTTTGATAGATCAACATCTCAGTCGTGGACTGGATAACTACAAAATCGAATCATTCCAATGGCCGGATGCTCTGAGAATGCTCCGCTCTGAACTCGAGTTCGGGCTTGGCGATGATAGTTGGATTGAAGATAACCCACATATCTTTGGAATATTATACTAGAGGGATATTTTCAAATGTATCCAGTTCCTCCTAGCACATCTCCCATTTCAGGGACACCTCGATTTTGAACTGCTGCGCGTGGCTGACACTTTGGGTCGTCGAAGTTACAGTGTGATGAACATGGGTGACGTGTGGTGGGATGCACAGGATCAACTTCCTGCCGGAGTGACGGTTGTGCCAGTCATATGTGCATCCGACAAGACTCACTTGACCAGGATTTCGGGCGATCAGCATGCCAGGCCACTGTATGTCACAATGGTTAATATTCGAAAACATATGGGCCGTACTCATAAATAGCATGCCTTGATTCTCATCGGACTGATCCCATGTGCCCCAAAAATTGCCAAAAACATTGACAAAGCATAGCATTCCACAGTTGGAACTTTGCTGTCTCAACTTAGGCAGCTTGACATCACTGGCCCTGGCTTGAAATGGGGTTGTGCAGATGGATTCCAGACACGATGGTACCCTGTGTTGGTTCCCCAGGTCGGGGATCATCCGGACCAAGTGATGGTCGGTCAGGTCTCACATGGCTCATGCCTGATGTGTGAAATTCCTGAAGTTGTGCCGATGGGGCATTCAACTTTTCGACCACTGGATAACTCAAGAGACCAGTATATGTACTCGCAGCAGCCGGAGGACAATATTATTGATGTTCTTCACACTCTAGATGTCCGCCCAATCCGCAACCAGTTCTGGCAATACCCTCTCTGCAATGTCTATCGCCTTTGGCAGCCTGATGAATTGCAACAGCTGCTCCTGGGTTTTGTTAGAGACTTATTGCACTGGCTGCTCAAAGACCTGAAAGCTAGAAATGTCAAGGATCGATTTGACAATCGATTCACATTGGTGCCAAAATATCCCAGCCTCCAGCACTTCCCTAAATCATTCGATTCAGTTAAAAGCGGCACCTGGCAAGGTAGAGAGATCCGTGGAATGATTAGAACACTGGCAGTGACTTGCGCTCCAATTCTTGTCTGCCCCAAGACGGACAGGAAAACTGTGGCAGAACCAGCCTCCGATGAAATGGTGATTGGAGCATTGCGGGCATTATGTGAATTCTCTCTACTTGTCTGCCAACAAAATCACTCAGATCTATCGCTCAAAGCACTGTATTTTTCAACAACAGAAAATGTCGAGGTCTGCGAAGGCCAAAGTGGATGACCTGTTGGCAATGGAATCCCATCAGTTACGTGAACATAGCATTCATATGATTCGTACAGCAATGCAGGACCTTGTCTATGCGGCTGAAAAGGTTTCCCCAACAAAATGCAGGCAATTTCAGGTGCGCCTGAATAGAGCCCGACAAGCGGTAACCACTTGGTCAGATGCCGATCATCAGAAGGCAAGTGAGCTATTGGAGTGCAAAATTCATCAAGTGACACCGGTTGAACGCAAGCTTTTCAATAAATCATTCCAACATCGTGATCGACAACTATTGCAGGAAGTCGGGACATTCCCAACCAGTCCCAGAACCATATTCACCGAACAACTTGCCATAAGGAAAGCTGCTGTCGAAGACGCAGCATATGTGGTGGTAACCATGACCACCGACAAGGGACTGCAATTTCAGATCCGCCGATCCCTCGCTGAGACAGAAGTCATGACCTGGAGCTTGGCTGATTTGCAGCGCGTCACTAACTAGCTGGAGAGTGAGTTTTGTGGCGTCACCTCGAATGACCAGAAGAGGTTCAAGAAGGAATTCTCCATCCGCTTGATCCAGGTCGAAGCTCAGTGGGAAACAATTGGCATTAAGGCGCTCCAGAAAACCATTGAACAACGCATAATGCATTTCAGATATCCAACGATGCATCTTGTGAGCCATGTAACAGAGTCAATCCAGCGAATGGGTTCTGGTGAAAATTTCACCACCGATATTTCTGAACGGCTACATATCGCCAACGTCAAAGAGGCATATCGATCTAGCAACAAAGTCAATTACATTCGACAGATGCTCAAGCACAATGACCGGTGCACCGGGCTTGACTGCATGGAGGAGACACTGTCATATCTTGCACTCGAAGGCTGGTATGATATTAACCCTGCAGAGGTTGGCATCCTGCTGGCCGCTACTGATAAATGGCAAACTACATGCAGAGCCCATCCGTTACGTCTCAAAACAATTCGGAACAAGGCCATTATGCTCCCTGTATCACACCATATATATCGTTTGAGAGAAACGCATGTCCGCGGAGTGAGCAGAAGTATCAAATTAACCTCTCTCAGAGATGCATCAGAAGATGTCGGAATTCCCAACTTTGGACAGCAATTCGGCGTGCAAATTGAAGATGACTGGGGACACTAAGATAGTGGACTCATGCTCGGATACGATCAGACTGTACTAATTGACAGTATTTTCATTAAACTCCAGAATGGGCTGTTGTATTACTGTCAACCATTTCACTGCCCTACAGCTGTTGAGCATCTGGGACTTGATTGCAACGTAGAATATACCAATGCCAACCGAGGGATCATGCCTGAAGCTCATAACATCTGGGTCCGGTATATGCAAAGTCAAGACAATGACCTCAATAACACCATCCAAGGACGAATTACTTCGTTTCCTGCATTATACTTCAGCTGGACTCCACCGAATCACATCCTGCAATTTCAGGAGTGGCTGCCCGCCGGCAAAGCAATGTCAACCTGTTCCAAGAGGTGCCAGAAGACTCAGCAATGTGTATGACGTCCTTGAGTTCAAGAATACGCGGTAGTGATTCCAACAAAGTTCAAAGATCTTCATGGTTGGGCTGATTGTGTCAACAGGTTCATCCGGGTTGTCAAATAGACAAATCAGATGCATATTGTACCTGTTGGAGCAATAGTTGGACTGGCACATTTGGTGCGGGAGAATGCTGCTGTGGGCGGCATTGATAGCATATGGCTTGTAAATAATCATGTTTATTTAGATACCTACTGGACTGTATATTAATTACATTAGAATGACTGATTCAGGTGTGTAGCTGTGGGATAAGTTTATCAAATTGTACTATTCGATATAGACATTACATATAATCACTGTCCCAGAGAGTCTGGCATCCAGGTGCACCAGAACTGCCTTGGAGACAAGTGTCGTAGTTCCAACAACTCCGAAATTTCACCAACTCAAAGGCATGATTTTATAGCATTCTGAAGATGACTTCATACTCTGTAGAATATTCTTGTATTCTGTTCGGCTACTTCAGAACCATTGAGGAGCACCTGACACTACTCTCAGAGCACCTGAGAAGCACAGCATTTTTCATTCAGCCTGTTCAGGAGCTTCTGGGAGCTTCTGGAAGAATCGGTGTTGCTGTTTGGAATAGCTGAGTCGTGGAGTTATGACTTCCGAACCATTGTACCTTTTGCTCATGTAATACCTGATCTTCTGGCAATGCCATACCGTCTGTCAAAGTGTCATCTCATCATGCACATGATCAATGGCAATTCATTATGTCATTACCCATCATCATTGCAGAGGAATAGTGTTAGATACCACACCGAGGTACCATGAGTGCCCCAGTCTTATGTGGAGCAGTTGTTGCTGAGTTCATCATAGTATATCAATGCCGCTAATCTTGTACTGGAATGGACCTGTTGGCTGGAGATGCATTTGCAACCTGTCAGTTTTACTTCTCTGATAAGAACCAGGTTACTATGAACCTGATGAATGGATATCTGAAGAATGACTGGGAGCTGTGGAATAAGGAACTAAAAGATGTCTTCAACAATGCTGGGAGCAAAGTTTACATGTATATGAGATCGTGCTTCAAGTCACTCTGCAAGGACCAGCTGGACTGTGGGAATATTTCCTTGAAAGCCGGTATTGTTTCACCAATGATGACATCAGCCACACCATGATTGACAAGGGAGCCTAGGCTGAGTAGTGACAGGTTGAAATGTTGCTCAGAGCCCTCCCAAGAGATTTGAGGGCAAAAGCAGTTGTGAAACTTTAACCTGACCCCAGAGACCCTTTGATATTGAGATATGACAAACTCCAATGGCATGTCTGTGACAAATGTGTGATAGCCAACACCCTTGCGCACCTTTACATCTCAGTAGCACATATGGTGCCGGGAGTTTCCCCTTTCACAGTCCCACCAGTAGTTTCAGTCCCACAAATGCCGGTAGTGGTGAACCTTACAGCAATCCCTAATAATAGAATGCAAGCACTAGCAAATACAATGCAGTGCATTCTGATCTATAATATTGGATGTATAATTGACACGAAAATAATCATTACAATGAAGACCTTCAAGGACTGGACCATCTAGAGCAGAACAGCTAATAAGCCCTGGTATCAAGACTACAAGGTTGCCTGGGGGCATGTCATCCAAGCTTACTATCTAGCACTGGGTACACTGATGAGCTTCACACCTGATGATGCACCGCCAGAACGCAGATACCACTTAACAGCACCCAACGACCAACCGGATCCATGGCAAGGGTTAAGACCCTGTATCTGTTGTGACAAGTCATGTTACGTCAGTACATTCAGTCCTAATGTGCACACTGACCACTATAAGAGTATGGTCTATCTCAATGCATGTCTAGGACTAACCTTTCGCCCATACAAATGGAGAGAAGGGGATATCAGGATATTGACCAGCTAGGCAATGTTTGTCGATCCAGATGTATGCCTGGGAAGTATCTCAGCATGGACAGCAAGGTGGGACAGTAGCCACCATGGCTGTACTACACCCACCTCAGACATAGCACATTGCAAGATCTCGGCTGTTTCAGAGAGGCAGTGCTTGTTTGTTTGTAATCATATTGCATTCGGCCGCTGGCAGCCATGCCATATCCCATACATATTTCCTCCCCGCTTCTTCTGTAACATAATGAAACAAAGCACAGTCGCAAGTCCTCTTCCCCTCTAACAAACAAAACCCCCAAAAAACGTCAACTTTTACACCCCCCATCACTTGACTCCTCGTGATCTGAGTTCTACGCCTCCTCCACCACTCCGCTAATTCTGCCGACATCTGTACAGGATAAAAAATCCATCAACGCCTGCAAAGATTTTTCTTCTGCAAAAACGAGAGACATTGGCAATGAAATCTTTCGCTTCTTCAAAACTTTTTAAACCCCCTCATACCCATCCTCCCCCTCTTGCCCATCGACCGAAAGCCTTTTTTGTTCTCGTTTCCATCTCTTGCACCACTTGAACAGGTGGTCTCTTGTTTGATATTCATGCCCACACCACCAGCATTTCATGTCTCTTCTTTTTCCGATCCGCAATAGGTATTTCGCTATCAGTGCATGTCCTGACTCAAGCTGATAAAACCTCGCTGCAATCGTTTTTTTGGCTCCCATCACCGCACTATTACCTCCCCTCTTCACCAAATCATACTGGTAACTGTGCTTTGACTTCTTCCCCATCTTTTTTATTTCTTCTTTACTTTCTTCCCATTTCACCTCGGTCAACCTTCGGCTAACATGGGAGAGAGAAACATAATCTAAAAACAGTAGCGGATTTTGCGTCTCGGTATAACATCCGCAATGCTTAAACGCCGCCTGTGTTGCTTGTTGATCTGCTTCTTCATTGCCTTCTATCCCTGTATGAGCAGGTACCCATCGGTACTCTACCCGGATATTGTTTCTGGCTTGTGCATCAGTCCAGTTCATCGTTTGTAATGCAGGCACCTGTCCTGGTCCTGGTTCGTCCGATTGTATTCGTCTTAAAGTTGCTTGAGAATCCGTGAAAACAGTGACCCTAGTAACCTCTTTTTTTCCTGCCATCTCATCCACAATCTTCATCGCTTCCGACATCGCATACATTTCCGCATCAAATGCTTCCTTCTGTCGGCCTAAGTGTGTCCTCCTCTTATTCCACCTTCCTTCCTCTTGCCATACCACGGCACACCCAACCCACTCATCTTCTTTTCTCGATCCATCAGTCCAATGAACAAGTCCCTCCCTTTCTAACTTCGCCGCTTTCAACGCTTGTTGCTCATCCTGAATTATCACTTCGCCTTCAAGGCGTCTTTTTTCCGTTGGTAATGTCATCCTCTGATACCTCCTCCTTTCGAAAGGTTTATCCTCCGGGATCAACGCATCAATCCCCTCCACCCTCTGTAAGACATTCCTCCATACTTCTAACATTTTCCCTCCGCCTTGAGCGTCAGGCATCATCAGTTGACTCAACTTATACCGTCTAACTCGGTTATTCAGAAGATCCTTTGCCAGTCGTAAACCCGCATCATTCATCAACGCTCCTTGAGGTGTCGTCCTAAAGCATCTGGTCACCCTTCTTCCCTGTTCATTCAACAACCTTTGCAATTCTTGAGCTCGATTTGCTTGTCCATGCCACCACAATTCAGACCCATACAATGCCACTGCCTGAACCGCCACGACTTGAATTCTTCTGCATCCTTCCAAGCTTAATCCTTTCTTCACCATCAAGGATCTCACTGTATTTTGCGCTCTCCTTGCTTTCGCTAAGGTCTTTGTTGTATGATCATTCAGGGTAAGCATATCATCCAGCCATACCCCCAACCATCTTGTCGCTTCTTCATTGTACGGAACCTCCTGACTTCCTACCCTTATTCGGGCATTCATCTTCGGTTCCTTATTCTTTCTTCGTCGAGTATACAACATTTCTTCCATTGTTTCAACGTCAAACTGACAGCCATTCTGTTTTGCCCAAATTGTTGTTTCCGCGGCGCGTCTTTGTAGTCGTTGTGTGCAATCCCCCACATCCTCGCCGTCCACCACGCATGCCACATCATCGACAAAAGATATACCCTCGCCTCCCCACTCTTCTTCTTTATCTTCCCCTTGGTCGAACAACCCAGAAAGGTATATAACGAAAAGTACTGGCGATACTGGCGACCCCTGCGGAACTCCCGTTTCCACATCCATACTATCTCCTTTCTTTCCATCCATCGACATTATCACTTTTCTGTCTTCCATAAAGCTTTCCACCCACCTTACCTGGTCGGCTTCAAACCCCATTTCTTCCATTCTTTGTATCAAGTTCCCCTTTGCCACGTGTGGAAAGGCTCCCTTAACATCCATCAACAGCACTGCCGCGGTATTCCCCCTCCCCCACGCTTCTTCAACTCTCTTCATCAACCTTCCAACCGCATCTATTGCTGACCTTCTCTTTCTCCATCCAACCTGTCCATCATGAAGTAACCTCCTCCGCGCACACTCCTCTGCTATCGCGTTGGCTGCCACCTTCTCGACAACTTTTCCCAGACAATTTAACAAAATTATCACCCTATATGCCTTGGCAACTCCGTAATCTGGCTTATTCGGGTTTGGTATACACACCCCCTTTGCTTCTTTCCAAGCTCGTGGGTGTATCCCTAACCTAAACGACACTTTAACAATATTAATGATTCTTTGAGAATCCGAATCCCATAATAACCTTATCACCTTAAACCCCAACCTATCCGGGCCGGGTGCTGTTTTAACTGACTGATTAAACAGAGCCTCTTGGATGTCTTCATCAGTAATCTTTTTCCACATTTCTCCTCCCTTTTCTTGGGCCTGTCTCTCCACACCCTTCAAAGGTTTCGGAAATGCTTCTTCTTTTATCAACTCCGCTTTTTCCTCCCAGGATTCCACCACCTCCCCACTCCTCGATCTCAAAGCCTTTATCGTTTGTTGTCCGCCTGGCTTCATGTATCTCAAGGCCTGCCAAACTTGGTTGCTTGTGGCCGAAGTTAGAAACTACCTCCACATCTCCGTTTTTGATTGTCGAATCATTGTTCTCAGGTTGCTTCGCTGCTTCTCAACTTGTTGCTGCAACACTTCCCCTCTCTTTCTGGCTCTCTTTATCCATCCCAAAGTTTTTCTGTTTTCCGCGATTTCCACTGTCCACCACCTCTTTGATCTCGCGCAAACCTTAATCTTTTTGCAGCACCTAATAAGATGATTAACAAACTTCCGCTGTATCCACTCAGCTTCATTTTGTGAATCTTCCTCACCTCTATTCTCATCCAAAACGGGTCTCTTTGAGCTCTTGTCCTTCCATTCCTTTTGTGCTTTTTTATATTTTTCTTCCTCCTCCTTTGACTTGAGCCCATCGATATCCCATCCTGTAATCTTTCTTGACACTTTGGCTCCTTCTCCTTCACCCCATCTTAACTGGGCGCACACCATCGCGTGATCCGAGGTAGTTGCCAAATCTGTTGACGTTTCTAATCTATCAGCCATCGATGCTCTAGTGATAAAGAAGTTAATAAGTGATCCCGAAGTTTCGCCGTTTCTCATATTGGAATGAGTTTCTTCCCCATCTGTAACGTCGATCAAATCGTACTCATCCATTAGATTTTCCACAAAGTTTGCATCTCGTTTTGGTGGGCACTGTGGATCCCATCTCTCACTGTGAGCATTCCAATCTCCTCACAAGAGGATCTTTTCCTGCTCCATACTCTCCCTCCATCTTGCTGTCTGTGCCGGTCTGCCTTGACTTCTCACTCCCCCTTCTTGTCTCAGCTGATCATACACATTCACCAATCTCATTTTTCTACCCGATGGGTATTTCACATCAAACACCTGTATGTCTCCTTCTCCCCCCTTATCTACTTCCGGAAACTCCAGGTGTGTATCTCTTCGTACTGCGGTCATAGTTCGTCCTCCTCTGACCAACCTATATCCTGGGTGACTGATGTTGTATCCTTCTCTTTCCACATACGGTTCTTGCATCATCACAACATCAACCCCCCAAACAATTCCTTTCTCCAACGCCATGATAGTCGCATCGTACCCCCTCCCACAATTATGCATTATGCATTTCCCCATGACTTCACACAGGGTTCTTTGGTCCCTGCGTTGGATGATTCTCCTTACGTCTCTTGTGTCACATAAACTTGGACTTCCGGCTCCTTTTCGATATGTTCTTCATTTTGAACTTTCTTCTCAGCTTCTGCAGTCGATGGTCCCCCATCCGCTGTAGTATCTGGCTTCTTTTGCTGATCGGTTGTAACATTTCGACGTTCCCCTTCTCTTTCCTTCCAGGTACGTCTTTCTTCTCTCGCCGTCTTAATTGCCTCCTGGTCCTTAACGCAACAATTGGCCTTCGCGATATGATTCCCCTTGCAGTTGACACACTTGTCGACATTATGGGTCCAGTTCTGTCCTGCATCAGCTTTGCAACCTACCACGTTGCACTTATGATCCTTCGTGAGATGCCTCCCCACACACAACATGCATGCTGGCATCTTCAAGGATCCACACTTTGCTTCAACATGTCCCCACCTGCTGTACACTCCACAAAGGAATCTGGTCCGGCATTCATGAACTTCTCCACATCATACTTCACTCCTGCCGCCCTCAGACCTCCCTTCCAAACTTTTCCGGCCATCTTACTACCCTTGACCGCATACACGACCGTTGATGCTTTTTTTCCTTCCGCCTTCTTCTTCTGCACATCTTTCGGTCCTCCAATCCAGTTGATGGCGAGGGGCAACAACACCCCCTCGTTCTCAGCCTGCGATTCCTGCCTCATGTTTTCAAGTCCTCCCCCCATATTCTTCCCCAAATACCTATCAAAATTGACGCCGTGCATTTTCACTCTTTCCCAGAGTTCATTCGTCTCGATGTCCACAATTCCTGCATCCACCTTCCGTGCTGCTTTCATCACTATTTCCCTGTACCCAATCAACATTTCGGCCATTGCTGCAGGGGTCGTGATCGTAGACAAGCATCCTCAGGTGTTCTTTGTAACTCCCTGGATGCGAACAAAATGTGGAACCTTCGCCTCACAAAGTGCCCTATTCACTTCCGACGAAATGTCCAAATCCTTCTTCTGAGAAAGTGGGACGCCATTATCCGTTTTAAAGGTGACCCTCCTCTTCTCCATCGAATTTTGTCCCGGGGGGACCGGCTTCATTTCCTCCTTCTTCTATTGCCTCTTAAGCTCAACAAAGCCATCTCCCTTCTTGTTTTGTTGTTGTCCCGATTGTTGCTGTTGTCGCTGTTCGGGTTGTTTCTTTGGTGCCGGTGGTGCTGGTGCTGCCGCTCTCTGTGCCCACGTCTCTTTCTTCTTTTCCTCTGACTTCTTTGCCGGTACCTGTTGTGTCAGCTTCTTAACCACAGGCCTCTTGTTCTCCCCTGCCTTTGGTCCCGTTGGTGCCCCCTTCACCTCCGGTTTTTTAGCCTCCTTCTTTTTCTGTTCCGGTACTGCTGGGGCAATCGCCGGTCTCTTCAAAATCGTCACCAATCCTCTTGAATCGAATCTCGGAAACTCCTGTCTCTTCTCTCCCAGCAGAATAACTGGTTCATGCTTCCACGCCTCCAGTTCCTCTTCATCCACCTGCATTCGTTCAATAACCCTTGCTACTTTCTCATTCTCCTCCTCCGAAAAAGTCGCTCTGGGTTCAAACTCAACATCACTCATCTCCTCCTCCTCAGGGGTGGCTTCTACCTGTTTCCCCCTTCGGATATCCTTTTTTTTTTTTTTCTTCAACTGCATTCTCAAATCTCTCTACCACCCTATCCGTCAGCTGATCGATCATGCTGTCCATGCAACTTTTCATTGCATTTTCAATCCTCTTGGCCATGTTCACCAGTGCGATCTTGGCCAATCTTTTTTCAATCTTGCTCAATCTTTCATCAAGCTTTTCCGCCCTTTCCTGTGCATATTCCCTTTCCAACTCCATCTTAACCTGCACATTCTTGGCTATCTCTCTTACCGACATAACTGCCGCGTCAGTATGATTCTGTCTCGCCGCAATATGTTGGCTCTGTTGTTGACACCACACGTCGTAATTTGCATCATTTCTTTCCAGTCCAACCATAGAATCCCTCAGTCCGTTTGTGTTCCGAAGATACTCACCAATAAACTTTCCCAGATCGGCCGGTTCATCCTCATTGGCCAGTGACTCTGCCGGCTTGGCCCAATCAGCCTCAAGCTTTTTCCTACTCGGCGTCTGCGGCATATTCGGGATTGGTCGTTCGGGCGTTGCCGGCCTCTTAACTCCGTTCCCCTTATTGGGCTTTTCTCCCTTCTTAGTTGGCGTCATGTAAGGCTCCTCGTCCCTCCACTCCACCTCTGTCATCTTATCATGTTCATTGTCGCTACTATCGCTGACTTCGAATGTCCTTGGAATGGGTGTGTAGACTTTCCGGGTCTCTTCCATTCCCCCCTCCTCTTCGGCATGTTGGCTGGTATTTTCCTCCGACTGAATATACCTCTGCGCAATGATTACAGTGCTCATCCTAGAAGTCGAAAACGGGTCCTAGGACATCGCACTTGGGGGAAGAGCCACAACGGTTCCCTCATACTCTGTTGATTGGGTCATCTTCGGAAAGCAGATATCGCTTCCTCCGTAGTCTGTAGTTCTAATCGTAGTCGGTTGTGGTGATAATGAGGAATCGTCACACGAAATCGTATGAATGGCGTGCAAGCGCCTATTCCCATATTCGTCAATAACTTCGGCCGTTCCCCAAACCGGCTCGATAACTTGGCTTGGATGTCCTGCATCCCTCACTTCAGCATTATGAATCCTAACCCCATGATTGAACTGTTCTCTGATCAAAGTAACTGTCGCCTGTTGTACTTCCAGAATATCACTCAAATCTTCCCGAGCAACCTTGGAAGTCAACACTGTTTTGTTCGGATCCGTAGCAGACGGTTCCTCGCGGTCCTTGATCAGCTCACTGATATGGCTGCTTTCATATGTTCCAGCCGGGCTGGCGGTCTCTGACATTAACTTGTCCATTCTTTCCTTGTCCTCCGGAAGGTGGATGGCTTTTTGGCTCCTAAGTGACTGATTTCGAAAAAACAGCCGAAAACTGAAGCAAAGGTTTTCTGACGATACTAAAATTGATTGGACAATAAAGGTCTTGGCAAAACTAGAAAGTGGTGTGGTGTGTTGTCGGAGGTTGTTAGAGAGGCAGTGCTAAGGTCACTGCCTTTCACTGAGGGATTGCTCGACAGCTGTCAGATATTTAATGGAACTTACTCTAATCAATTGCCAGGTAAGTATGATAAGAAAGAAAGCAATGGAGACTGTATCCAGGAATTGAGCAAGAAGGATCAAAAACAAGAGGAGGGGCAATGCCACAGTGGTGAGGAAGAAGAGAAGGAAAGTGACATGTCAGAGGACACAAATGGGTATCTAGATGAGAAAGAGCAAGAAATATACTCGGCAGTTATGTACATGCAGACAGCATATGACTTGGTGCATGAAGTAAGGAAGACAATAGATGGGTTGGCCAGTGGGGATGATAAGTGGGCAGATATTGAGAAATAAGTCCGGGAGGTTTCCACAAATGGTAGTAATCAGGAAACATAATCTATCAGAAATGTAGTGGCATTTCGCAAGCAACCAGCCAAACTGGATTCCAATGAACACACCACTCAATTGACTTCAAAGACTCCAATTGTGTAATGGAAGAATGAATCAGCCATGGATACTGGAAACTATGAAGTCTGTAAAGGCATACGCCCGTGTATGGCCTCGTAGGAAGGTATATCAGTAGATACGGTTGCACACGTGGATGTCAATATTGTAGAGTAGTATAAAGGTAAGGTAGGTAATATTATCGCTAGAGATCTAAGGCTCGTGGCGAGCCGACTATATAAAGCGGGTATTACCCGGCCCTGGACACGTCACGTGCAGCCGTGCCGTTACATTATCCCCCTCTTTAGGTGCAGACCCCCTGGGCTGCATAATCCCGTACAAGAGTAGGAAAGGAAAGGAAACAATCAAACAACCGTTCAACGTACGCAAACGTACGAAC
>Ga0307512_10002492_pt1 | contig 23129 bp, 26 predicted proteins | sample 14_EM_MG_FD_200267 | JGI IMG/M metagenome (GOLD analysis project Ga0307512, IMG submission 200267) | Populus trichocarpa ectomycorrhiza microbial communities from riparian zone in the Pacific Northwest, United States - 14_EM | ecosystem: Host-associated > Plants > Roots > Unclassified | place...
ACAGTGCGGTGATGGAAGCCAAAAAGACGATTGCGGCGAGGTTTTATCAGCTTAAGTCAGGACATGCACTGATAGCGAAATACCTATTGCGGATCGGAAAAAGAAGTGATATGAAATGCTGGTGGTGTGGGCATGAATATCAGACAAGAGACCACCTTTTTAAGTGGTGTAAAAGATGGAAACGAGAACAAAAAAGGCTTTGGGTTGATGGGCAAGAGGGGGAGGATGGGTATGAGGGCGTTGAAAAGGTTTTAAAGAGGCCAAAGATTTCATTGCCAATGTCTCTCGTTTTTGCAGAAGAAAAATGTGCACGGGCTCTGATGGATTTTTTATCTTGTACAGATGTCGGCAGAATTAGTGGAGTAGTGGAGGAGGCGGAGAACTCAGATCACGAGGAGTCGAGTGATGGGGGGGTGTAAAAGTTGATGTTGTTTTTTGGCGGTTTTCTTTTGTTTTGGGGATGAGGACTCGCGACTTCGCTTTTGTTTCTTTATGTTACGGAAGAAGCGGGGAGGAAATATGTACGGGATATGCCATGGCCGCCAGCAGCCGAATGCAATATGATTACAAACAAACAAATCGTCCTGTGCACAAATTACCCGGCATACGCAGATGGTAAGCGGATGCACTGGAATGTTTTACCGGTGTACACCGGCTTGAGTCAAACTTATATAGACTCTCTTCTTGCCCTGTCTTTCGCTCAGTATCTCGAATAAGAATCTCTTTCTGCCATCAGTGAGCGTTGCTATCAGGAGTGACGTAGAGTAAGGAGGGCACGCGACACGGGAACATATGCGAGCACTCGAAGCCTCAAACGCCTTGAAAGAATCACCAATACTACGATGGCATCGACCACGCTTTCAGAACGCGCTCCTGCTAGTATTATCCTCAAGCTTTTCACTACAGCCCCCCCCAAGCAGCCTTACAACTAAGCGCAAACGTTAATCCAAAACCGCAGCCAGCGCTGCATACGTACAGCTTCACAGCACCAGTCAAGAGCAACTTACCTTTCCCGTCGGTATACCAGCTACTTTGATGCTACCTGTCGTCCCTGGCTTGGAATATCTTAACGGGTGTGCACGACAGCACTCAACCTGTCCAACAAAAGTTTCGGACCAGCGCCAGATAACCTTACCATTCCCATGCAAATCGCAATTTAGCGAATGTTCGCCGTCCGTGTTCAACACTAGGAGGTTCAGGGCAGGGACTTGGAGGAACATGAGCGGCCATAGGTTATTCGCATACCGACATCCAAGGATCCTGCCTTGGCCTAGGCCGTTCACGTTTGTGTAGGGACCCCAGGCAACCCATGAACGGCTTGAATCTCTGAATGGCCCAGTACAGCTGGTTTATTAAATGATGTTCCGCATCTAAGACTCTTCTTATCCTCTGGGGTACAAACAAAAAAGGAGCTCTTGGGGACTTTGGGTGGTCCTGGGAACCGTTAAAACGGATCATATCTTTCCCTGAGTGTCAATATGCCATCCCAGTCAGACCCAGAGATTTACGTAACTAATATGATGTACTCTACTGCTATAGGAATTCACGATCTCAAGCACCCCTGTTTCCCAAAACCAACAAAAGGACAAGAGCCCCACATGCTATGGGCCATAAATACAGACTCCGAGACCCACCAATATCATCCAAACTTGATTCCTGCCAAGGAAGTCCCAGACGGCCTGGTCCACAGCTCTGGTCGTGGGATGAACAGGGTGGACTCCTTTCCATCATAGCCCATCACTAACGTAGTCCCGGGACTTGCAAAAAAACCACATAACGATGACTTCCGAAAGTAGTCAGGCTCGCTTGGAAAGTACTGTTGCGATTCCGACAGTGAAGAACCGAAGTGCAGTCATATAGGGATTTGAGCCGGTCGCGTACATCTATATAAGTGTGGCACTGGAAAACCCATCAGAATAGTATCAAAACTGAATGTGAGCCAATCTACCGTTTATGGCATCGGATCTACAATCTAGACTACTAAATTCCAGGAAACCCGGATAAATCTCGAGTTAAGCTTTTTGGATACCTTGCTTGACACATCGCATCCAGGGCCCACCCTACATATTATTAAATTAGGTATGTTATATTTCTACTCATTTTGTTCAAAGTAGAGATAATAGAGAAGCTTGATTGTATGTTATCTAAGAGAGCCACAAGGCCATATATATATATGAGTACAAGTGTGGATGCGTGCGTACGCATCTATGTATAGACCCTTCAGGCCGACAGCAATCTCTAGTCATACGAGACTCACCTCCGGCCATACGAGACTCATCTCCAGCCATGAGAAGGCAGGACCTATCATGCAATACATTTATTGCTCCCTCCCCCCCAGTCATCGCAACCACAAGCTAAAAGATTGAAAGATGGTACCTGTCCCAGCGGCGGTAGATCCCGTAGAGTACCTATGTTTAAAATGTCTCTTTACGGTCAGCATCCCTCTCGGGTTAACGGTGTCCAATTTATGAAGTTTATCGGGTGGATAATGCCTTACTCGAACAGGCTCCATACAAATTGATATCGACCTTGGGTCTACCCAAGTCTGCCAGATAGACGTCACGCTGGATTACGTCACGAATCTGCAAGAATACATAGTGTTGCACATGGGGTTTCACTATTGTTGGGTAAAATGGGGCTTCTACTAGTATAGTTGTGGATTATCCGGCAACTTCCTTTGTGATGTCACGTCAAGGGTGAGGATTATGACGGACTACTGAGGGCTGTTGCTGTAAAGGGCGCAACATGCGGTGTGAGATTAATCCCAGGAGGTTTGAGGTTTGATTATCTTGGTGACGTCGAGAGTGTGAGTAATTCTGGTGGGCAGTTGAGGACCGATGCGATAGAGGATAGAGAAGGGTTGGAAGACTAATCCCTGAAAGTTGAGATCTGTTATTCGCTGTCTGATGATCACAAAAGCTGAGCTGGACAGAGTGGCTTCCTTTCCAACGATCAGCTCTGATCTCCCATAGGGCCGTCGATTAGAAGTAGGTCCTCTGGTTACGGAATGTCCCGAAAATCAGACCCACGGCAGTCAGCATTTACTGCGCACGATTAGCACTGTTGTCTGCTGCGCTGAGCTCCGGCTCTTGATCTCGGCCGTTTCTGCTTTTTTTCACCTGCTGACGTATCTCAGGTATCTCAGGTATATCGGTATATAGCTTTAAGCGGTATATATCTTCAGACGGTATATACCTTCAAGGCTGTTGTGCTTTTCATCTTCTTTACCTGCCGTCCCGATCGACGGTAAAACTTACTGACCTAGGGATAGTCAACAGATTGCTAGCCCATGCTGTGAAGACTGTAGTCAAGCGCATTTTGGTCTGGCGCTTATGATAATCCGCTGTTGTTGTTTTGAACACTGAGCACTAGTTGGACTAGTTGGTGCACACAGCTGGGAGAGGGGGTAGGTGGCCGTCCGATGTTTTTTTTGATGCGACGGTAGCCGAGTGCGGCATTAGAGTTTGACATGTGATCGAGTGATATATAATGATTGAGGATGTAGAGATTGTTCTTTATTGGGCTATTGAGAGATTCAGGCAGTTCACAGCTGATCTAGTCTGGGCAAAAGGGTGGATCCACGTGTACGGATGGCCTAACGAAATGTAATATTTTTGATGTGTCTATTAGTTACGATTTCCTTCTCCCCTGGCTCCCTACACGTACATAAACACAAGAATATCATGCATTGTTACACGATACACAGTTCATCACTAAAGAACTTCGAGAGGCATATTTCGCTTTTATTAGAGTGACCTAGCAAACCTCGTTCTCAACAGATCCCATATCGTATATGTAAAATTGTGAATAAACCAAAGTGTATCTAAATATAGATAGCTTTTGCCTTACCTTCTCTCTTTCCTGTTGCCAGAATCCGGTAGGGGGAGCCACTGTACTCCAATGCCGGTCTGCTCCTCTCAGTATCTTAAGAGCTACTGGGGTACTAGAGCGGATGGGAGGGGAAGCGTCACGAAGTAGGCTGTGGTGAACTGTACAAGAGAGGATAGAGGAGGTGTTGCCATGCCACTCGCCAGCCTCTATTCATATGCCCTCTTCGCGGCCAAAACCACAGTTATCTTTCCCCTACAAGGCCACAATCACACCGTGGTATACATAGCGAATGCAAATGGACCGCTGGAATATATGTGGTTGGAAATGAGGCATTGGTTCAAGAATGGACGAGCGGTAAGGGATACGTATACTTTACATGAAGTCTCCTGGTTCCAGGGGAAGTAAAAATGCCTCTTTGATTGTTGTGGCTACTGCAGCTCCTATCAACACCGCTCTCATCTTAAGCCGTGATTTCTTCTCCATAAAATTGTGCCGCTGCTTCAGTCATATCTCCCCTGGTCTTCTGTGAGACTACCTGTTGGTACCCACCTGGGCCTCGCACACGCAAATGTCTTAGGCCATGAACTGTGCTCGCACCCATGCCGTTCGTGTTGGTTAAGAATATCAGGCAAACCGCTGTTGGCCTTAATGCCAGCAACAAACGACCTGAATCCCTCAATGGCCCGGTATAGTTCATTCGACTCTACGTTCCGTATAGGGGGTTCGATAACAACTTAAAACCCTTATAAAACTGAATTTCTCTACATGGCTGATGAATGCCATAGGGAATGGTTCTGTATGGTGTTTAGGATGTTTCTCTAAGGATGACGGCAAAGTTTAGTTTTACAAGGCTCAGCACTTTTATCGTACCTCGTACAAGGTATGTAATTGCAGTGCATACGTCCTGAATCGCCAACTTAGAAGGAATAAGCGACCACTGCAGTCTGTTGACATGGAAACGGTAACACAAGATAGTCCAAGTCAGGTATGTGTCACATCAAAATCATTAGCCGATCATTGTCATCTGATAACGAGTCAATAATTTTTTGGTTTGTTGCCGATCTGGAGTTAACCCATGCCGCTTGTGACACGTCCGTTTCCATGTCAATCAATAGACTGTAAGTACAAAGGAATTCAATGAGTGAATTTCTTAAGGCAATAGGCAAGGAAAAGTGCCTCCGCTCTCCGTGCACGACGATGCTCCAAATCATGTTAGATACGGCTCTCGGACGCCTTGGTGGAACTTCTGGTTAGTGTAAACTTCTTTGTACTTTTAACTCGTATAATGCGTGCGTGCACGTTTTAGTTATGTAGCATAACGAAATCTGGCATGATATGTACTAGAGTCCGCGACGATCATGATGTCTATTGGAATTAATCCTACCTAAACAAACCCTCAGCAGCTCTCAAAACGCCTCAACTCTAAAAGACCAATTCACCCCTCTATTCTACACAGAAAACAGCCAATCCTCTCCCTCCACCCCGCCCACCCACCCACCGCCCGCATACTCCTCTCTCCCTCCTAATACCCTCGGAAGATTAAACCACCCAAACAAATCAACAAAATCGCCATCAGTCTTCTCTTCTTCCCTCGTCTGCATCACCGGGACCCTCAAATCCGGTTGTTGACTGATCATAACATCGACACTATATGCCGTCATCCTCATATCCACGAGAATCTCTACACAGCTGCGTTCGCCACACTTGAGCTCATCGATCACCCGTTCGAGGATCTCGCAATACCTCCCCGCAACCTCCCACAGCTTCGCGCCTGCGTGCAGCGCTTCAAGAAAGTGTGTCGTGTCTGGTATCGACGGCGCGGAGGTGGCAGAGGCGTGGACTAGGAGCACGCGGGTGGCGACCCAGATTGTGAATGAGAATGTTGGGCCGAGGAGAGGGATCAGGTCGCGCGAGAGGGCGAGACGGGTTAGAGCTGTGATGTTTTCGACGGCCTCGAGACAGCGCTGTGAGGCGGAGAAGGAGGAGCGGAATAGTTGTGAAACGGCGGCGGGGTATGCTGCGACGGAGTGGAGGCGAATTACGGCGCTAGAAAGGGTTAGCGGTGGAGAAGGGGGAGAAGGAGGGGGCGAACGTGTTGTAGCATGCGTGGAGCATCGCCCAGCTTACGTCTATTGAGCCTCCGAGCGCACGGGTGGGGTTGCCGAAGGGCATGGGGAGGGAATGTTTCCAGTCTGTGAGGGCTTTGTCGAGGGCGCGGTAATGCAGCTGCCAACTTTCTACATCTGAGAGGACGTTGATATCTACGGTTTCTCTCAAGAAGCGGTGTATTCGGCCAAGGATGCTTATTACTTCTATTTGATATGAGAAAGAAGAAAGAGAGTCGACGTTGTTGATGGTACTGTCACCATTGGACGATGGTTGTTTCGCAGAAGAGGATTGGAACCACCGAGTGAAAGTGTACTGGTTTTGATCCCATAAAAAGTCGCAGCAGGGGAGTTGGCGTTCAATTCTAGATTCATCTAAAGTCAGATCGAGGCTGGTGCCAAGAGATGTGATGACGTCGAGGAAGTAGATCATCCAAAACAAACGTCTCCGGCCTTCCTCCTCAATCCAATCCACACATTCGGGGAGCGCTCGAACGCCCATTGTGGAAATTTGTGTGGCCGTTGCTTCTCGTGGCGGTTCGAGCGCGAGGCCCAAATGCATTGCCATCCGTGTCGTCAACGCCATTAACCCCCATCCAGTGGGCCCATTTGTGCTCCCCTATCAAGGGAAGAGATTATCAATCCAACTTCATTGGTCTCAAGTCAAGATTGGGTAGACTACTCACCACTACATCAAGAACGATAATCACGATTGCGCGGAGAGACTCCACGCAAGGCTTCTCAAGCGCAAACATGATAACCTTCTGTTTTGCAATATGTCGAAAGTTGGTTTTCCAGGATTTTGAGAGGCGGGGGTCGTGGGTGAAACGCAACGCTGTCGCAACAATGGCGTGCATCAGGACCACATCACTTTGGGGCACTGGCTGTGTGGTGCGATGCAGAAAAGATGTCTCCAGCGTCGCGCGGTGAAGGATGGGGCAGATGGGGTGTATATGTTGGAAGAATAACTCGATCAATGAGTAGAGAACACCATCGGTAGGAAGATCTTGATCAAAGGATTTAGAAGTGGAAAGATCTAGCAATTCGCGGTTCCTTCCGGGGAAGGCAATGTCAGCTGTAATGGGAGCAAAGGACGGTGAGCTTATATGAGTACCACCACCACCACCACGCGGAGAGTGGTCAGAGACGGTTGATGGGGAAGAGAATTGTGTTGCTTGGTGTTGTTGCTGTAGCTGCAGATGTCCTTTCAGGAGTTGATTATGATTGTCTAGCATTGCTTCCACTCGATCAAGGCGCTCTTCGAGCTCCCGACCGATTCCAGCACGGAGGCCGGGCTTTTTCTTTTGACGGTAGATGCATTCTTGACCTAGGAAGACGAGATGTTAGAATGTAGTGGTGATGGTTGTAAGGATGTAAGGATGGAAGAAAACACGAACCATTGCGACTACACCACCCACAGCTGGGCTGCGTACGATCGCATTTGACCTTCCTTGCCTTACAAGTTTCGCAGCTACCCAAACGTCAGTCAGCCGAGTATTCTTGCCAGAGTATTGATTATTTATGTTCCCGGACTTACGAAGAAATGCCATCAATCCGCCTTCGCTTACGACCTTGCTCGTCTGCAGTGCGATCTTCACGTGTACGCTTCAGATCCTCTTCTGAGGAATTGTCATTGCATTCATTTGTAACAGTCGATTGTCGTCGCTGCTGCTGTAGCTGTGTCGAAGTTGGCGGAGGTGGTAATACTACGGGTGATGGTTGGGTGTGGAGATGGACGTGAGGAGGTGCCATTGTATTGCACTAAGGTAAGGTGATAGCGGGGCCCAGGAAGCGTCGTTATAAGTACTCGGTGCAATCCGAGCAGCAGTGGCAACGGAGAAGGGTAGTTGTTGGTAATACGTACTTTTTCTTACCACCTCCCGAGGTCGTTATTTAAGTGACTGCATGCACGCTACACATAATTATTACTGGTGGCGGAAGTGGGACAAACCCCGCTGCCACGAAGCACAGCAGGTCGCCAGGCAGGAGGCCAAATAGCCACGTGATTGATGCACACCCCTCATCTACATAGGAAACAATTAATTGGGAGGGGACGTGACCTCGTAGTACCTAGAGGAATAGCCTTCTTGTTCTCCCCAGCAGAACAACCCGGCTTGGACTGCACTTTCATGCTCGCATGTAATCATAATTCCCCAGCGTTAGCGGCGGAACAAACCCCTTGCGCCAGCTCGTCATTCTAGTTTGGGGCATTCATTTAGCCGATTTGACATCTGTTCGGATAAATCCTGCATAAACGTGCATGAAGAATGTGGAGTACAGTACATCTCCGGTACTGTAGATGCGGATCCGATGGGATGGTATCCGTTTGCCATACGCGTGGTTGCATAAACTTGGGAAGGTGCAAAGAGACAGGGGAGATGCTATTCTGCATGAGACTTAGATGCACTTCTGATCAAAGAGATCAAGATCGCGCATTACAAGCATCGTCGACGGAAAATTAAGCATCATCCACTAGGTACAGGCAGATTCCTCGTGGCCAAAGTATGGATTTCCGGAATGTTCTTCCTAATCCCCGATTCCTCTCTTGTAATATGGGAGTCCCATGCCTCTGGCATACGGAAAAACTTTTCCCCACCCGGGCTTAATGGGGTTCGCTGAGGCTTTCTAAACCATATTGATATTTCAGGACCACGATAGGGGAGTAGTAAACACCTTCGAGACAATATCACCTAGAGAGTTCCACAGCTTCTCTAATTCCCCCTGGAGCAAACGCGATATGTATGCCGTACAGTCTCTTTCACAGCTCCAATAAAAATAAGCACTTCCTGCACATTTCTTCAACAGTGAGGAACAGTCGCATATGTTCCCAAACATACCGTGGGAAATTGCGTGGGAACGCACACGGTAATAGTTAGTGGTCTGGCGCTGAAATTATCCCCCCATCAATTTTATATAGGAAAACATATCCTCCACAAGTTATAAGTGTTAATCTCGACTCTGATTGTTTGAGTCTGTTGACAATATATCGGGTCGTGGAGGGCGGTGTGGTCTTTGAAGTGCAACTAATGACAATTTTACAAACCATCGGTATCAGTGCTAGGTTCTTAACGCTGATGGTATTCTGGCTAACTAGTTACTCTATTTTAAGAAATTTTGTGGTTCTTTCGCTCTTGAGTAGCTGTTATTAATCGGAGTGAATTTTTGGGATTGGATTTTGGGATTAGAAGTGGTCCCGAAGCCCACACAAACGACGAGATACTTAATGATACCTTACTTACAAGGAAATAAGCTTTATACCACAACGCTAGCCCGCGTCGTTAACTACCTCGCTACATGCTTTGATTGCATCCAACCTCCCCAGTCTACGTGAAGCACGAACTCGTTCTCTCCTACGCTGCACGCCATCTAAATGCTTTGTCTTGCCTACTGCACATGCCTTGTTTTGGGTCTGTTCTTAGCCTCCGAACGATTTCAATCACAAGGATGGAAGTAGGGAGAGTGAAAGCAGCAATAACAAAAGCAGCAAAGGTAGACGTGGTGGGGGTAAATACGGTACACGAGCGTGGCACTGGCTGAACGCGACTACTCGAGTAGGTAAGACAATGGAAAACACCCAACTCAATTCCTGCAATCTAAACTGTTAGGAATGCTACGGGTCTGAAGTCTTGGGTGGCTCTGCCGCTGGTATCTTGGTTACTAATGTCGCATACGCGTTGTGGCTCGAAAATCGTCGAGAGCGAAAGATATACGCTGCCTTCAAGCCAGTTGCAGTACCCGACCCTCCTCATTTCGTTGAGCATCCGGCCGTAACGAAGATGGTTCAAGAGACGCCCACTTCTGGCACCGGCTAGTACGATGTTAGTGTAGGCAACCACGGCACTGACAAGTCCACCATTGTCAGGGAAGTTGCGAGCCAGACTCCCGGAGTCATCTACGTCTTCGTTCCTAGTGTTGCGCACGAAACAAGTACCCGGGCCGGCTCGTCTTGTGTGCAGCACTATTCAATCCCGCGAAACAGGATATCGACACTGGTCTCATTGGAGCCTTTATCTGGGCGTTTGACTAGGAAGAGTCTATTACTTTGTTAGTAGAGGTTTTCTGGTAGAAGATCATTAATCCCGCCGAAGGGGTCTGGTAAGTTCCGACAAATCTACCGTTGGATACCACCAACTCATGGATCTCGGTTATAGACACCAACATTAGTAACCCTAAATTATCGAAGGTGCTGAAAGACTTCGGGCTTTTCGCGGCAAAGTTCGAAGCCAAACACGACCATCCCGCTGTTTTGGTATTCGACAATGTTGATGTTGTCGCCTCCAAAAACCAGAACTTTTGTGGGGGCCAAGTTCGCCATTGACAATAAGCTCTACAAGGTAGTCTTTGTATGTTCTGATGAAGTCGCGCCAATCCAGATGGGAGGGAAGTTGGTGTCGGCCGCTGATAATGCTCCAGTGAACTCATCTTCGTCGTGTGGCCCCGTTGTTAGTGATGAATGCAGCATTGGAGACCTCGCAGACTCTGAGGCGATTGAATATCTAACAGTCAAGCGTAAGATTGAACGGGATCGTGCGTCGAAAGTCTTTGATTTTTGCATTCAGTTATTGAAGCGTATCTGTGACCGGCTAGAAAAAGGAGTGGATCTTGATAGTTTGTGTTCACCATTATTGGAGCTGTTAACCTGTGTTCCTCTCTGACTCGCTATAGATTATATTACTAGTACTAAAAGCAGTCTGGACAAATTTCATCAAAGAGGCCAAGATCAACAAGAATTGTGGTGTTACTGTTGCAGTTGCGGAGCGCATCCTTCAACATGGGCCCCTAAACAAGTCAGAATACAGCAAAATCTGCAGCGAAGATGCAGATTTCGAAGACTGCTTCTTTGCACGAAACATTTCGCTGTTAACAGCGATGGATTATACAGCTTTGACAACAAGATTACTAAGAACGTAGTTCGCGATTTCTTGTGCCCGTAACCAGCACCACTTGACGTTAAATCTTAATCTAGACTATGATATCATGGGTCTACCACTAGTACAACGCCCGTGCACGATGCCGATAACGTCAAACTTAGATATGATTTGAATCAAAAGGATATACCCTTTTTCTATAGCTAGTTCCTTCATGCCCTTATCTTTCTTTGGAAGATGGTTTTTTTCCTAGTGATAGCTTGATAAAAGCTATAGCAACTTGTTTACAAACGCATGGCGAAAAGAATGATAATTGTAGAATAATGGCTTGTTTTTTTACATCCTTTATTCTCATAGTTGTAATAGTTTGTAATGCGAAAGCATTTGAGCGAATACTTAACCACTATACTGGAATACTTTCCGTAGAGTTTGGAAAGACTCCGACTGAAACTGAGAGAGAGAAGATGTTGTCTCACGGGTTGGGACTACTATCTAGATTTCTGTGGCTTTGACTGTGAGTCGGTCTCAGACTCTACGGGAAGTATTCCGCTACCAACGGTTATGATGACGTCCGAGCCAAGAGTCGACGATGGGGAGCAAGTCGTTTTCAGAACCCAGAAGCCGTTTTCTGATACCTTTGTCGCACGAAAATCCAGGACAGGAAGTTTTCCCAGAAGAGGAATGGGGCTAGCCGCTATAGAAAGTTGCCGTCACAAAAAGTACTCTTTGCATCAAAGCATACTAAATGGAATCGTATGCAGCGCTGAAACCCGCAGTATCAATTGTTCCTACTAGTAAACCACGAAACCGCCAAAACTACCGCCTCGTTGTCAACTAAATGAGTGTGCATCGAGTCCTGGCTGAAGCACACCTACATGGGTGCGTTCAACCCAGGGCTTGACGTTTGCCCATCATTTTATCTTCACGAACTTTTTTCAAGGTCAGCAATTGCATTTCAACGGACTCTAGATGTTAGGACATACCGCTCACGGATTGCCGCCGCTCTGGACGTACTGGTTGAGGGAGCGCGGGATCTGCTGTCTCATCCTGTTACAGAACACAAACTATGGATCTGTAAGTACCATAATGTAACGTCATATAAAAACAGGAACAGGTGATCACTTGCCTGTTTCCATTCGTCACCTTTGATCTCGACCACATCTACCGCGCTTTTTTTCACATACTCGGGTCTGGGGGTAAAGGATCAGATACTCCTATTCTAGTACTTTGAAAATACTTCAACCGCAATCTGCCCACCGCCTCGGTACAGATGCATTTTGGCATAATATTCAGGCAGCATTCTGCTTTTGGCTAAGGTATAATGTCTGGCGGGAAGAAATCTAAGGCTCTGGGATAACGAGTGCCAGGGCCCTTATCGTCAGTCAAAAATTTCGAGCTTGCTTATCGCTCCGCTGTAAAAAAGCACTCGATAGGTGTTGGGGGACTTCTTCCTGTGGGAGATCAGGCAACCTGTAGGCTCGGTGGTACCTAGTATTGTATGAGACGAGATGAGACGAAATATGAGATAGACTCGAGCTGATTCGTCTCGTTTTCCCGGCTTTTGGAAAGCTAGCTCTTTTAGGTGCAGCACTAGGTTACTCTAGGAATATATGAAATATTGGTAATATCTTTAGCTCTACTGTATGGCCTTTGTGCTATATTGTTACATAAATATATAGCACAACTTTTGATCACTTCTGAGCCTCTATAACAAATCTGTTTGCTGCTACATTGTTCATAAAATCCAACGCAAAAGTGTAGAATTGAAGTGTAATTTATGGGCCCATATTACACAAAGAGCCATGCCTTCCCACTCTCCTTTCAATTGTCGCTGTTCTTGAGTGAAATTTTAGGAAATTTCTGAAGCGGAAATTTGGGTTGGGGTGATAATTGATCAGAATTTAGCTCGCACGTGATTATTTCTTGGCGCTGGGCCTCAATTTAGCAATATTAAAGTAGAACTTTTTAACATTCATCCGCGCCACAACAAAGGCTAAGGAAAAATAAATAGAACCTGCAGCTATGTAAATTGGGCGCCAAAATTCATTTACCAGGGGAAGTGCTGTTTTTTGGTACGGTATGGTTAAAGTTGAAAAGTAAAACGACCTTTTATCTCGTCCCAGACTATGGATTAACGAGGTACGAGTGACAACATCACTGGGCTGGGCACGAGACAAAACGCCCTTCCGGTTTAAACCATTCTACTTTTCGATGACTGCTAAGCAAGACAGCGTGATGTGGCCATGACTGTGTAGAGGAAATGTGAAAGAAAAAACCAATATTGATATTGAATATCGCTAACTGTACTCGAGTAAGTCAGTCGGCTTTTATCGCTGGTGCTAGCCTCAGCGAAAAAAAAAACCGTATGACAGACTAGAACACCGCACCGCCGCAAATAATAAATAAAAGCCAAAACAAGCCAAAAAAAAACAACTAGAATTCCCACCCCTAAACCTTGTAATCAGGCTCCTTTTCATCTTCCGACCAAGCTTCTCCTCCTTATAATACGGCTCGTACTCCTCGTCGTCGCCGTTCTCATCTTCGCTCTCTTCCTTCTCCTCCTTCTCCTCCATCTCTTCCTCCCCGCCACTCTCCCTGCGCTAACCACTTCTCTCTCGACTTGCCCCGGGATTGTCCGCCACTCTTCTTTGGTGAGCCAAAGTCAACTGCTCAAGATACTCCTCGAGCTCGCGGGTGCTTCTTTCAAGTTCTTGCTGCCGAATCACCCACTCGGCAGTTTGGAGCTGACGCTCGTAGTATTCGATTTGCAATCGAATCCTTTCGGCTTCGATGCGTAGCTCCTGAAGCTGTCGGCGTCCCCATTCAATGTCGCGCATGGAAGTCATTTTGTTCGTAATTGAGAGAAAATGTTAGTTGAAATGTTCAGGCGAAGAGGAAGAGGAAGTTGTTCATGTGGTGGGGATGATGGGAGATGGGACGGGGGAGAGCAAGTGGAGATATATGGCATGAAATAATTATGGTTACAGCTAACATTCACAACGGGGCCAGCTCTCAACACTAGAATTTTCCCCGACAAATAAACTTCGGCCTGGACTTACCCCATCCGGGGCCCCAGCAACGGCGACCCCAACTTGTGTCTAAAGTCTTTCCCCAACTAATCCTCAGTATAACTTTAATCTTTTTCCACTTCGTGATCAACACGCCACTCAACCTCACAACGTACAACTTAGCACGATTATACCCTAGTTCCCATGTCACTTATAGAATCGTGGAAATCCTCTAACCACTCAAGTCCGCGGAATAGAAAGTCTTATCTCACCAGGCACACTCAATGCAATTACCCTTTTGGCTTTCAGTGCGATGAGTTTGCCCCGTGCTCGCTCGAGATAGATGCCGGCTGTGAGACGGTGACTATGAATCAAGTGTGAGTTGAAGTGCTGATTGAACGGATGGTGAGGGGTTGGTACGCTTTGTATTCGCGTGGTGTGGGAGGTGAGTGTGTGTACTTATAACTATCGATGAAGGTGTTGTTTGTACTAGAGTTGGCCTTGGATTCTGGAATGTTACTGTTGGCGGACATGATGGATAATGGTGAAATATATAAAATATAGATGAAGACTGTAATTGGAGGTCTTTTCTTATATTACCATGGCTCTTTAGGTTTTATAGATTTAACGAAGGTTTCGAAATCACTGAAATCGTTCCTCGCTGGCTAGGGACCACGATAGAGTTCGGCGAGCGTGCCCAGCAGCCCGGTTTGGAAGTGGGCACGACATGACCAAGTCTAACGGCACTTCAGAGTTGTGATAATTATAGCTGAAGGAGAACTTCCCGGATCTAACACTATTCATAATTATTCAATCCTGAATGACCAAGTATGGGATAAAGATGCGATATTTTTTCCAGAACTCTCCTCCTGTCACCTAGCCGTTTCTTCCGCAATACTTTCCGTAGCTAGCAGAGTCTACGGCTTATGCAGAAAGTTTGAACGGTACTTGAAAGAGTCACAGCCAGAGCATACCTACCCCCAATCCCCAGAGTTTGTAGTTTTGTAGCTTAGGTACGTAAGTTCTTAAACTTCATTCAATCTGTTGTTTTTGCTTGAGCCGATAATGCACTTTCTTTGACTATTCTATTGATTCTAGGGGAGTATGAACCCTCTTTGTGTTGGGGATTTTATTCTCTAGTGCAGCGTTGGTGTTACGTTGCAGATTCCCGTTCTGAGAGCAAACTACGCCAGTGTTATGGGACTGGGGAAGATAAATTGTGGGGAAGCTGCACTTGGTACGCCTATCAGCCGAAACTCAAACTTTCGGGTTGCGAATTTCTCCTGGTATAAGCTTTGCTGTCATTGAATTCGAAGCCTGTGAAATGGGCGCTGCATTTTAATTGTCACCGACACTGAGAGTGTGGGTTCGTCATCTCTCAACAATTTCTGGGGTAGCAGGCGATTGAAGATTCTGAATATGAACTTCGCGAGCTCGAGATCCATGTAAGCTGTGCTTGTACTGTGGTGGGAAGGCGTTTTGTACTCTACATCATATCTAATCTGATATGGTCCAGCGCTTTATCTCATCTCATCTCATCTCTCTTCATCACCACATATGACTTGACGCATTTGTCCTAGCGATTGTTTGGGAGCTCGTTCCTTCATGTTTACCAGCAGCTCACCCTCTTCTCACAGCAAAACACAGCACTAAAATAGTTGCCGCCCTCTCTTCTAGTACCTAACAATCTGCACTTCCCCCTCTACTTGCCCTCGCCCTTGGCCATATCCACCAGCTCCCCAAGGTCCGGTTCCCTCCTCCACTCCATCGGCTCCCCACACGCCCTCCCAAAAATACACCCACCACCAGACCTTCGATATAACACAAGCGGACAGACATGTTCCCACTGCATCCTCTCCCTCTCTCCCTCTCCATCCCAACTCACCAACTCCAGCTTTGCATCCAACGGCCCGCCCTCCCCCGGTGGCGGGAGGTAAACGCTGTAGTGACGCCCCGAGGAATAGGTGATGTCGACTTTTATCTTTGTGTCTGGAGAAGGAGTGGAGGGGGAGGGGGTAGCGCTGCTGCGGATGGAAGATGGAGGGGTGGGAGCCGGGACCATGGGTCGGCGGCGCTGCGCGAAAGGAGTTCCTGTGAAGCCTGCGGAGAAGCTGTTCCTGGGCTGGGGATGCCGTGGAGGGTTAGGAAGACGGTTTTGGGTGCCGCGAGTGCGGTTGTTGGAGGGCTGACTAGAGTTGGAGTGACGATTCCGGCGGCGGTTCCGATGGCGAGACATGTTGAATGGTTGTTACGCAGATAGCGAGATATCGATGGTTGTGAGACTTATATGCGAGAGGATCATCGTGGGATCAAAGGAATATGCAGGCTTTGTTGAGAGAGAGGTGCGGAAGTTGACAGAATTTGGGTATGGGAGAGGAAGTGAGGGCTTTGTGGTAATATCGAGTCCATGGAAAGATCGTGATTGCGTGGACAGTGAGAATGTCTGTCAAGGGCTCACATGTTGTATTAACTATGGTGTGAGTTTGAAATGGTGCGTCCGTATCAACGGTCTTGTGGCCTCATTTATGTGATGTTGGATGCAAGACTCTATCAAGCGTTGATGAAACTCGACATTCAATATGTAGCTCTTTGGCATTTGGTGATGAGATGAGATGGTCATCTCATGCTTAAGCATCGTAAAAAAGCTCGCACGTTGAATAAGAAGAGATGCTATGAACACGAAATAGCTCATGCGTCTAAAGAAGCTTGCTTTCACTAGCATGTCTTGCGGCTGCCAATGATATTTGAGAGCATTTTGGCCTCCCAAAATAGCAGAACTTAGGCTGTCTAAAGTTGGCATACCTGCTGTCACTCGAACAGGTCACGAATAAGATCCGCCGCCTAAAATTAAAGTTAAGCACGCACCCGTCGCAATAGCTTTGCCCGCGGGGCTGGTTTGAAATGCATCACGTGATACTCCTCATCCCGTTACCCTGTTTTCACATCCCCCACCTTCCTAGGTCCATCTCGGTTAGTTCCGAATTTTTCTGTGGCAAAGCCGTCAACCTCCCACAGCTAATTACCGTCACATCGCAGTCACAAAGCCCTCGACAACGGGAAGGGCAGCAACGCAAAGGTTCGTGATCCTCCCAGTGCATGCAAAAAACAATCTCATATACCCCCCACACTAAACATTCATATTCCATCTGGCTAATAATGAATGTCGGCACTGTTTCTGCTACTATGGGATCGCATGTCGCTAAACTTGTCGCGCGAATGGTCGCTGTCGTCCCCCCCGCTGGCCGGGCGGCGGTGACGAGGGACCATGCGCATTTGTTTCTGTATAGATGACCGAGGAAGACTTGCGACTGCTTCAAGCAGCCGTTAGCTCTATCGTCGACGATGAACTAGCTCCGTCGACAGTTATAATTGACGCTGATCCCGCACTTGAAAACCTCCCGGAAGAAGATATCGAAAAGTTGCTCGCGCAGCTACAGGAAGGACTGTCCCAACCCGAGCCCGTGCAACAAGACCCACAGCAGCCAGTGTTTGCAGAGCATGGAAAAGAGAATGCCGACTTGAAGTTTGACCAGGCTCTTGTGCAGCAGATCACTGAGGCTCTTGCACAAGGTGACAATGTCCCAGGTGATATCCCTAGTACTCTCCTTTGCAACAACCCGGCAACTGCACAGTTCAATGAGGAAGACCATAATGAAACCCTAGCTGCATTACAGAGGGCGTTCGAGACATATTCACGTACTCTTCCCCGAGCGGGTTCTGTCCACTCGAGCGAATCGTCTCCGAGCCCCAGCGCACAAGTCTATAGTCCAGTTCCTCCCCAACCGCCGAATCACGATGCCTCTACTGCAGGGCTGCTGCAATGCCAGGAGCTGGCTAGCATGATGATTACCAGTGAGATTCTTCGACAGTCCAATAACAGAGCGGGAAGCAGTATTTCCGGTTATCCAGTTGGCAGTGGCGGTCGGAGAAACTCCACGGAAGATTCACAGGCATATGCAGATGATCCTTCGAAGGCTGCCGAGAGAGAGCGAATAAGGGAAGAGAATCGAGAGAGAAAGAAGAGATGGCGAGAGGTCAATCAAGACAGGAGTGAGTGATAAACATCATTCACTGTTTCTCTGCGATGATTGACCTCTGACAAACCCCCTTCTAGATAAGGATAATGATCTTCGTTGCCGCGTCACCAAGCGGGCGACAAGGCTTTTTGGGTCCCAACCTAGTTTGGAAAAGACAGAATGGATAAACGAGGAATTCAACAAACGGAAGCAAAAGCGCGAGTTAAAGGAGAAAGCGAAGGGTGATGTTCCAGGCTCATCCAGTACCTTTAGTGCATCCGATTATCACCCCCAGCTACGGACACTCAACGATCTTATGCCGAAGGATGAATCAGAGGCAGGTTTCACCATGGATGGCCTAGTTGAAATGATACTAAAGGGCCCATTGGAGCTCATCACTGAGTTGCACAAGGTGGCGACCGAAGTCTCCGGCCACAATGTACCACTGCAACAACCACCGCCGCCACAACCACCGCACCACCTATTGCGGCAGCCTACAAACGCCTCCCCGCAATATGATCAGTTTAGCAATACTACCTCTCCAACTACGCCTCCACAAGACCCGGGGAGTGTTGATCCGACCACTATCGAAGGACTCGTCCAAGGACTTACCACCGGGAGTGACATTCCTGAGGGGTTCGGCTTGCTGCTAGCCGAACTGGCCGGAAACAGTACTGGAGAGACCGAAGTATCTGCCGAGGCCGCCATTGCCACTCCCGATGAATTGGACGGCACCATTGACGAGAAAAGCGTTGACGAACTGCTTGCCGCACTCGCAGCTGCCGACCCAGATTCCGGGCTTGTTTTGGAAAAAACCGTGGACAACTCTAACGATGATAAGGATACCTTGGAGGAGTTGAATGCGCTCTTCGTGTCAGAGTTGGACGAGAACTCAGGATTTGAGATGACCGAGGAGACATTGGAAAGGATTATCACCGAGTATGGAATATCTCCGTCGGAAGACGATGCAGCAGCACATAACGAAGCCGAGAAGTCACCAGATCTGGAGATCCCACCAGAAGAGCTGGAAGGCATGTCAATAGACGAAATAGACCAACTTCTTGAAGTCCTCAACCCTGGGAATCCTACTGCATCTTCCCTCAACACATCCGTCGTACAGCACCCCATACCACCACGAGCCCAGCCGGTCCCCCCTCCTTACGCCGCCGCTGGAGATCCCGACACCTCTGCCACCTACACCCCCGAAAATGTCGCCGCAATCCTCCGCGCAATCTTCGAAGGCATTAAACTTCCCACCCCTCCTCCTCCACTCCTCGCTCCCACCGCTCCCCCCGCTTCCCGTAGCACAAAACGCCCCTCACCCCCGACCTTCCATGCCACCCCTCCACCGCCAAAACGAGTTCACCGCGAGCAATCTCCTCACATCCCGGCGCCCAGCGCCGTAGACCACCTCCGCGGCGTTGTGGAGCAGGGTGTAAACCAACTCCGACCCGATGCAAACAGCGACGCGATCAATAAACGTCTCCTAGCGCTGAAGCCGCCACCATATATTCCCCGTGCAGGCGCGGGTGTGGGTTCGGCTTCCGTGCCCACCCCCTTACCGACGAAGAAGAAGAGTCCTGAGGATGAGAAAAAGATTAAAGCCATGGGGTTCCCGCCGTTGATGGCGGGGATAAAGAGGAAAGAGGAGTAGGGCGACGGCGGTTACGATTTCTTAGGTCTGATTGGGGTTCTCGGCGTTGGATATCGGATGATTGGGTGGGCGTGTTTTTTGAGGCGTAAGGAGTTGAATTCGAAAAGTTTGGGTGGGGTGATTGTTTGAGTACTTAGAAGCGGTCAACTAACTACCTGAGTTAGAGTAGTACGTACGTGTTATATTTTTGATCTTATTGATTCTTGATTCTTTTTTGGTTTGAATAGGGATAATGAGATGGTGAGATGATGTTATTTCTTTTTCTTTTGTACAGGAGTTCAATAGGTGTACCTCTTGGATGGGAGGTGGGACGGGTATGTACAGCATGGGCCCGGGTGGAAAAATGTCTTCATTGGGCAGTCTCGCAATAAGAGTCAAGTGTCATAATTGCCGCCACACGCACGTGTGATTCTACGATACCTGCGTCTAGGGCTTCTAATGTCTTCAATGCAATATACGACAGGTTTCTTGGAGCCTCCGTTGTTTCCCCACGTGCATGCTCACTTGCTTGCATAGAGTTGTACATAAGCATCACTCGCCTTGGGGAACAAGTACCTGTTCCACGCCGGTCAAAAGAGAGCAACTGCGGATTTTGAACCCCAGAGTTTACAGCATTTGATCCTAGGTGTTTATAGCACTATTCACTTCCAGCTATGCTAGGCATCATTTCTTGTAACTGGAGGCCTTAAATTTCAAAAATATTAATTCGACCAAACAGTTCAACGGTAACAAGCGGTAGAAATGTACCTTTTGCACGATTAAAAGAAAGAGAGATAGTGCGGCAGTGAGCGTACTCGCTAGAGTGCGAGAATATATAAGAGAGCCCGAGGGCTCGCCTGGTAATAGAGGACTCTGCCTGTTCAAGAGTTTTTTGTCCGTTCGAGGGTGTTCTTTCGTCTCATCAAATGGAAGGCTATTTTGCATACCGCATGCCGACTCCCGTTTTAGAGAAACAGACTAAGGAAGCCCTTAACCTACCATTCCATCACTCACTCACGGGCTACGAACGGACGCTCAGAAAAATGGAAGTCCTATTGTCCGTTTCATCCAAACAAGCCTTTACTTGGTAGAGAACGAGGGTGTAATGCATATGGGGATAGAGGAAATCTACAGCAATCATCATTGGGTCAGAAGTGGTACGGGCAGTCTTCTTTCACCTCGTGTCCGGTTACTATTGCACTGACGCGGATACTATAGGGTTCGAGTATTTACTTTCAGGAGTGATTCAGTACATTCAATGCAACTTTAGCCGTGTAACTCTATTTACAATGCTACTCTGTTTGTTACTAATTACCTGGCCCGTGTTCCGGATTAGACCTCCCCCCGACCGAGATTCGAGGCTAATCACGACGCGTGAATGATATCATATGGATCACAAGATCTTATGTGGCGTCCAAACAACAGCCCCTACTTGCCCTAATGTTGGCATTTGAGTTCCAGCTTGGATATCGTGTTCAACTCCTGGATATTGGATGTTCTCTAATCGCTGCGGTTGGGGGCGGTCAGCAGGAACTGAACGGAAAGAACCTCTCCAACCGGAGAAAACTAAAACCCAGATCGAGCCACATAGCTCACTCAGCATTAGCTATTGGCCAGGTACGACTTGTATTCTGCAACACAACATACTCCACGGCCTGGGATTCTTCTAAAGTACTCTGTTTAGTATGTGGGGGTCACTGGACATCTGAAATTTTCATGTTACACAGGATGAATTCCCTCTGATTGTAGTTGCCTTGACCATCAATTTTTCCATTCATTATTAACCACCCAGATTTCTGGATAACTGCTAATGGATAGAGTGAATAAAACTCTCCAAGTTAGAGAAAGGTTTTTTGGCGGTGAATAATAAGGGCTCTGGCTTAAGGAGCATCCATGACCATCATATAAAATCGGCCGCTAGAGTTAAGGCAGTTCCAAGATCTTTGGTGCTCTAGTAGCCGTTAACTAGGTTGTACGAGGTAGGGTAGAGTATAATCTGTCCGTAGTGCCTGTTGCTTCATCACACATCTGACCGTCATATAAGCTGCCGTGATTCTCTATATTGGATAATCTTGACTTTTGTAAACTCCCTTGTTGGAGCATTTCATGCGTTAGGCGTCCCATTCAGAACCAGGAACCATCCCGCCTATGGCCATGGATGAGCATCCCATCTACGGACGGCTTAATGGGGTCCAAGCCTTACTCGGTACTTTTAGAGAGATCTCATGATTTCCGGCGTAACCCGCCCTTGCCGTACCACTAGGCATCCCCGTCATCACCAACTAAGTACGCAGAAGAATTACTGACCGGGGGTAGAGAGAAGCCAAGAAATGTGGTCGCCTAGTAGCCTTCTGGTTCTGTCTGTGCGTGACACCAAAAGAGTGCTGGATTGAGGGGTAGGAATCTCTGTGTAAAAGCTTGTAAAAGAGTGTGGATTTTCCGAGTTCCCAAACACAAGGCTGCCGGAATGCCGAGAATCAACGCATAGCCCACAACTTCACACAACGAGTATATCAAAAGGGACAGTATGAAGCCCAGTGGTGGGCTGCGCACGACACCTCCAGAACTCGACAGTTGGTGCTCAATCAAGTGATTCCAATAAACTCATTCCCCACGCTAATCTCGACGGCTAAAGTAGGTCGGCAGGTACATACCAAGACATGCAATTTCATATCAACAGTGTTTGTATGCCATGTTGGTCTGCATGATTACATCGAATCGGCGAAGTTTAAAGGTATCCAGTTGGCAGGTGGGGACCGGGAGAGGCTGTCGATAGGAACTTCCCGCATAGAGACACCAAGTATAATAGCCATAAACTGGGGATACACATGCGGGCATTATTCTAGAGTAGGTCACAGGGTTCACAAACGACGAAGTCTGCACGGCGTCCAACAATCGTTGCACAGTTGGAGTAATCTCCTCATCTCTTACACCTTACTTCGCCAGGTCGAGAAGTAGCACGATCTTACGAGGGATATGTGTATAATACAAACCAAGTATGAGATGACGACGAATCCCCAACACTTCTCCTGTCCCAGGCTTCCATGCCAGCCAAGTACTATGTATCCTACAAACTCTCCACGCCTCCGAAGCGCGTTGTCACATCTCACGCCACTCCGACGGAAAGAAGGTGACTTATATCTTACCGAAAGTCTTTGCATCTAGGTAGAGTACAATCTGCAGTATAAGACTCTGACCAGCTTCCTGTTAAGGCCCCAAAAACCCAAGTTATCCTCGCCAAACGGAGTTTCTTACGTCACCGCTTCCGCCGAGCGTACGGGCACGGGCCATAAATGGTTCCGTTTCCCTCCCGAACCCAAACCCTTAGGACCATCAAGCCTCAACTTTGGCGTGTCTTTCTATCGGGAACGGAGCCCAAACAAAGAACCCCGTAAACCATATACACTCTTCTGGCTCTCTCCAAAGTCAAATGGGACCGGATGACTCTGACTAGTAGAGGTTGTGAAGGGAAAAGGGAAAGCTAGGTTTTCCCCACGTCGTTTTTGTTGTTGAAATACTGATTGCTAGAAGACTTGTATTCTAAAGTACAGGTACATTCATGAACTTATATACGCGGTATTCGGAGTATGTCTTGTATGTCTTGTACGCATGCATGCGCACTCAGCTGGCATCTCCAGCTGAGTCTGGCATCTCCAGCTGAGTATGGA
>Ga0307512_10002494_pt1 | contig 23111 bp, 19 predicted proteins | sample 14_EM_MG_FD_200267 | JGI IMG/M metagenome (GOLD analysis project Ga0307512, IMG submission 200267) | Populus trichocarpa ectomycorrhiza microbial communities from riparian zone in the Pacific Northwest, United States - 14_EM | ecosystem: Host-associated > Plants > Roots > Unclassified | place...
CTAAGGTGTTTCCACACCATTCAGTACTTTGATCATGTTCTACTCCGACTTTTTTACATACTAACTACTGAAATTAAGGTGTTTCCACACCATTCAGTATGTGAAACTACTGAATTTCAGTAGCTCTTGAGTTTATAGTGATTGTACAGAATAACTTTTTCTACAAAAATTAATGACTCGGAGGGTATCGACCTACTCCCCGCCACTCGGTCTGTCGACGAGCAAAATATTGCTGGTATGAGTTCCTGTGCGCGTTGGTATCAGTACCTCTCATAGCTATGGCTCTGTCGAGGTGATTTGATGGTTGATGCGCCGTTGTAGATGGTAGGCCTAGCCGTGGGGCGTTGGAAATAGCCTGGCTCCCGGCTGTAAGTTTCCCTCGTCAGACTTTCCACGAAATATCTTCGGGTATCTGTGGCAGTACTGTGACGGGCGGCCTCAGGTAATATGGTTCTACAGCCTTTGAATCCTAAGAGCTGAATCGCATTTACCACCATCGGTCACATTATCGGACGACTCCGAAGCAGAATGATCACTGGCAAAATGTCTAGACCATGGCCACCATGCAAGCTGGTAGTAATCCATTGTCCCTTCACCGTCGAAGTCTGTTGAACCATCTCGTTAAATTGGCGCACGAAGTATTCCCGAGTCGAGTTTTCACAAGCAAGAGGATGTCCAGTTCCGCCACGAACATTTGTAATGCGGTTTATCGCAAAGTTGTGGTGTCTTCCGGAATCCGGAAGGAACGCCACAGACGCCGAGCACATCCAGCTCCACTCCAATCGCACAATTGAGCGGACTAGAAGCACAGGGACATCCCGAACTTCATCACCTTCTATCCCGCGGCGTTGGTCTTCCCGCGGTCAAGTGACAATATCGTAAACCCCGCTTGCTTCGGCCAACTGAAACACCTGTCATGAGCGCAAGGGTCATCCTCATTTTGGCGTTATAGTATGTTCCCATGCGGTGGTCATGATACAGCGCTACCCGGTTTCCTCGTGCTCCCTTGATCACGGCCTCAATCGTCGCTTCGACTGGCGCCGTTCATCGCCTTATCGCATGATGAATGGTGATCACTTTCCAGGCTTATGGTATATTAAAAGCCCCTTCACTGGGTTAACTGTTGTATCCCTCTACCCAAAGAATCGGAACCATCGACATGACTGAGATCACGGCCAAAGACTTTAGTAGGTGTATCCCCAGCGGTATGTCAGGATCGATCTTATCCATATTACAGTGACTGTAGTCAAAGTACTGCATTTCAATGATGGTGTCAAATTGTATGTGAGGCGTTCTTCAAGAATGTAGTGTCTTCCTCAAGCGAAGTGCTATCTAACTAGCTGGTACTTCTTCTCCAACTTGGACTTTGACTGGATGCTCGTCCGCCGCAAGTCTTCGTTGACATGGCCGGGTTTGGTACGTGCTGATGTTGATATAATGCATCGTTGCATGAGTCACACCGATGTGCCCGTGCAGATATACTTAGCCAATCGTCTCGCCAGCGTTGGGTGTATTGTGTCCACCTTGGTGGGACTCAACGTTTCATCCCAAATCAACTGCCAGGTATGTCGATCAGTTGATGACATCCAACAGGCTCGTTGAATCACACGTCCATCCTTACTAGGCTTGGGTCTCGATGGCTTTTGTGAGTTTTCGTACTAGCATATTTGATCCTTCCCTTGAGAACTCTAATATTTCCCCTATGCCAGCTATTCCCTCTCCTCGAATTGGAGCTCGCCCTCCTCCTCATTGTTGTCCGCGTGTAAGCTTTGCATCAGAACACTCATTCGTTCCCGGAACATAACCTGTTTGGAAAGCGTTGCGATATGGAAGTGTTCCAACATTATCATCAGTCTCAACATCATAGCGCTTTCGATCCATTCGGGTGTCTCCCTCCACTGTTCGTTGATCAGACTTTCGTCCCTCAATGAAGCACTGAAATGAGACGTTTTCTACCTCACAGTATTAACTGGAGTACGTGTGCTATACATGTCCTTTACACAGACAATGCTAAGCTATTCACAATACCTAATCTTAATATTTACAGATCCGAGCGATCTGGGACCGTGGCCCAGACTACAAGGGTTGCGTGGTGGGCGCCCCCCGGATGCATATTGTTTCCATGTCCATCGCTACGATAGTGTTCTACGCATTCCTCCTTACTGCTATGCTTGCTGGACTTCTGCGCCAGCGGCAAGCGCGTTCATTTGGAGTTTGGAAGATGCTCTGTCAACAAGTACGATATTCACCAACAGAAGATTTTGGGGCTAATCAACATGGATCATCGCCTAGGGATGGGTTTGGTTTGCACTGGCGATCGCAGCAGAGGTACCCACTCTGGTAAGCGTGGTCTCACTGAAGTTGCCTTTCCCCACTGATTCATGTAAAGACTCTTGTCCTGTTGAACATTAATCGTACGTGAAACGTGTCCGAGTTTCCCTTCTCTACTAAACGTACGGCCTTCCACACATGATACCTGAAGCCGCGCTCAACTTGGTGGGTGATATTTTCTCACACAACGTACTCTACGTCTTTTCTGAACTACCATACAGCTGTTTCAAGTTCCAAGAGGTGAGACGTTGCACAATACGACTTTTTACTCTTACAACGTCCACGTATTTAGTGGTGATTGCGTGTGTCCAGTTTGTTACTTGTCGAAACTTCTCTGGTTGAATGCTCATATAACAGGTCTATTGGCACGACGGTAATGTTCCGGATGCTCTACAACTACCCCGGACGACGGTACGCTCACTCCAAAGCTCTTGCAGTCATATTCCTACATTATCACCACTGCAGAGAGGCAGGAATACCTATCAATATTCTGCGGCCGGTAGGCGATTCAAGCACGGTGACAGCCTCATCGTCGCAACCGATCAACGGTCTCAAGGTGTCTGTACACACTGCAACGGACAGCTTTGGTGAAGAGACTACCCGAAAGGAGGAGCCGTAGACCACAAATACTTTGATCTACCCCCCGATGTCACTTTTACACAACGTGTATGATTGGTCAACTTTGGGTCCTCAAGGAAATATTGCAGGGCCATTTTCGGACTATTGTCTTCGTCAGTAGTAGTAATCTCTGTGACTGTAACGTGATCATCATGTATTTACTTTTTCGCTGCCCCCAAAAATGTGCAGCTAGGTTGGATGGAAGGAAGCCTTTGGGTGTACCATTACCACATGTCCTCCATGAAATACAATAAAACCCTCCCAACAATTGGGGTCTCAAGGGGAAAGAAATGTGATACACAGTACACGTAGATCACAAAAGGATGCGCCGAGTTCATCATCATTTAGCCGCCTAGGCCGCTCTAACCTGTTACCGTTAGATCCAGCCGACTGCACAGGCCACACAACGCTCGCAGCGTCCCTCGTTTGCTTCAGCTACCACTATGCTCAACTGGCAAAGGTTCTCGTGCTAAAGTCATGTGTACTACACAGGACATGGAATGCTCTGTGAGACACAACTTCGCAGTAAGGAGCGGGTATTCCTGACTGGCATCGTGGGAAGAAGCAAATTGATTGGAGTGAACGCCGATGAAAGCTGCCAAGGTAAGGCGCCCGCCAGTGGGAGATCGGCAAAGGGAATTGTGGAGATAGACCATGCGCGCACGGCAGAATTTGATGTGAAAGAGGCCCCGCAGCCTGAGGCGTCAGGGTGTACGCAGGGCCGCGGCGGGGCACCATGAGGGGCCTGAAGGAAAAGAATGCGAAGGTCGGCTGATGCGAAGAGGGTCATCAAGTTCAATTGCAGTGATCCAGAAGTCATAGTTCCAATCATTCCAAGAAGCCAACGCCTCACTCAAATCAGGCTGATCGTCCTTGTAGCTCGTCGACACCATGATGGTCCTGCCAGTGGTTATCCGCGTTTGCAGCAGCGGGCTGATCGGATCACGGGTTTACTCACGGATTACGTAACGACGCGCGACATCACACCCAGGTGTGTCCGCCAACTTCACCGCTGCCCCTGCACTGGTGCAGGTGGCATGTTACGAACGGCGCAGTAGCGATAATGCAGGCGCGCAATATCCCACGTAAACAAAAGAAAATCCACTTATAGCTGCTTGTTCCCTGGGCGTAGGCACGCGCCGGCCGACGAAATCGGGGAAGTTTGTGTGGCTCCACTTCGGTGCCGTTCTCTCCCCCACTTATTTTTCTCTCCTTCGCTCACCCCTCTTCCTTGGCTTGGTTGTGTGGTCAGGACATTTTTCGCACATGTACAGAGAATTTCATTCAGAGACACCACTGACATTTTATGTCGCCCCACGCGTCGATTGGTTGATCGTAAGGCACTGACCTCTTTCGGAAACTCCCCATGGCCGTACTTGCGGGATTACCCTCGAACTTAATCAACTCACAAGGGCACAAGATACCCTCGGGACGTAATGACTCTCAATCATGGCACTCAACGTATCCTTAATATTTCTCATGGTATCCTATCGTTTTCCCATGCGTTATCCTTTTCTCATGTCCGCTTTGCCAAAATAAGGCAATTTGGCTCTAGGCGTACTAGTCTATTGACGTGACTCGGGATTGCGCCTGGCGCTGATGCTAGGAAGCCCAACCTAGAGGACGAGGAGTAACATCAAAGGCCATATCAAAACTCGCGTATCAAAGCTGTCTAAATGCAACCAGTTCACGATACGTATGAACGCGCTCTTAACTCCATATTCCGACTCATGCCAAGCCCAGCTTTGCATTTATGTCCATGTCGTTCTGTAAAATTGAAATTGCATATTCGATTTGAAAAAGGATGTTGATCTGAGGCTAATGGGCAGTTGTGGTGCTTCGAGAATCTGTTGGGTTGGTCCCGAAACATGTGACATCCCCACATAGTCCTTTGATGGCATCTCTATCATTGGTTTTTGCTCCTCCGTTTCATTACCTGATCTTACCCTGAACAACTATTATTTTTCTAGCTTATATGAGACCACTTATATTGACGGGCGTCCCCTTTAGGATCGCCTCACCCCAACTTGAGGAAGAACCAGATTCGGATCCTTGACATGGATGGGATTCGGGACATGGCCACTAGAGATATCAGTAAGCCTACCTTCAGACTTCCCCCTGCATCGATCTCATACTCTTTTTCAGTGACTGTAGTCAAAGTACTGCATTTCATTGACGGTGTGAAATGGTACGTGGGGCGTTTTTAGAGACAATTGTGCAAGTCTTCCTCACCCGAAGTGTTATCCCAACCAGCTGGTACTTCCTCTCCAACTTGGACTTTGACTGGAGGCTCATCCGCCGCAAACCTTCTGTGACATGGCCATCCCTGGTACATGCTAGCGTTGCGTAGTCGCATATATATGCTGACCGGCCCCGAATAGATATACTTGGGCAACCGTCTTGCTAGCATCGCGTGTGTTGTTTCCGTCTTGGTGGGGCTCGACGTTTCATCCCAAATCCACTGCCAGGTACGCCGATCAGTTGATCAATCTTCAGCAGGCTCGTTGATAGTGCCCTCATTTCTGGCTAGGCCTGGGTCTCTACGTCTTTCGTCAGTTCTAATCCGAAGCTTTCATTCTCCCGCAGACTTTTAATTCAAATCAAATCTAGCTATTCCCCCTTGTCGAACTGGAGCTCGCCCTACTGCTCATTGTTATTCGCGTGTAAGCTTTCCCCCAATATCTTTCATTCTCGGGCAATAACCAAGTCCGGTTAGTGTTGCAATTTGGCAGTGCTCCAGCCTCATTATCGGACTTACCGGGATAATGCTCTCAGCCCACTCGGGTGTCTCCCTCTTTTGTTCGTTCATCAGTCTATGATCACGCACCAAGCACTGATGACACATGGGCTATCCCACAGTATTGGCTGGTGTACGTCTGACGTCTGAATATGCTATGCCCTCTGAAAACCGTTGAGTAATTCACAAGACCCAATCCCATTATAGATCCGGGCGTTCTGGGATCCCGGCCCAGACTTCAAGGGTTGCGTGGTGAACGCCCCTCGGACGCATCTTCTTTCAATGTCCGCCGCAACAATAGCGTCCTATGCGATCCTCCTGACTGCGATGCTCGTTGGGCTTCAACAGCAAGGGCAAACGCGTTCGTTTGGAGTTTGGAAGGTTCTCCGTCGACAAGTATAATATTTACCAAAGGATAAGTCCCAAGGACTGACCGTCGTGCTCAATCGTATAGGGATGGATATGGTTTGGCTTAGCGATAGCAGCAGAGGTGCCTACCCTGGTAAGTGAGGTCCCGTCGAAACAATTCATCATTGCTCACCAATCAAAAGACTCTCGTCCTATTGAACAAGACTCGTAAGTGAAACATGTTCGAGTTTCTCTGTCTAACAAACTCATGCTTGGTTTCTGTGCCCTTGAAGCGTCACTGAACTTGGTGTGTGGTATTCTCTCACCTATTGTCGTCCGAGCTGCGTCTGAACAAAGCCTGCAGCTTTACCAAGTCCCAAGAGGTAAGACGTTGTGCGACCTGCCAGTGGCCTTTTGTGCTTATCATCGTCCCCATATCTTAATCTTAGTGGTTATTGCGTGAGCATCATACTTCATGTTTCGACTATCAAAAAATTCCTACTGAACGCTCACCCAATAGATCTATCGGTACGACAACGATGTTCCGGATGCTCTATAACTACTCTGGACAAACGTACGCTCGCACCGACGTCTTTTCAACTGCGATGCTAACTTACTGCGGCTCCAGGGAGGCCGAATTACCTATTTGTGTTCTTCAGCAGCCCAGTCCCAGTGCAACTATGGTATCGGGTCCCTTGTCGCCACCGCCCGACCACCTCAAGGTTGCTGTGCATACTACAACAGACATGTTTGGTGACGAAACTCTATATAGGGAGGGGAAGGAGGAGATGTAGCAACCACGTATACACTTTTCTGCACCTCGATTTCGTCGTTCTCATGAGGTGTGTTATTTATTTAATACGGATTCATGTTGGTCTAGGAATGATCTCTCGGTTATATCAACACTACAAGTAGTATTACATCTATGCACTGTCCACAGAAGACCTGATGGTGTTGATAAATAATATCACGTTTCGTTTTCCTGCATAGGCACCCTCTGAGTCTTGACCTAACGGCGCCAACACCGCAGCAGAAACATGAAGGACTAGTATGGTCTATGTGCCTTAGTTGTTGTCCGCCTATCAAAGGCACTCCTGAACAATCAAACACAGGGAGTAGGGACATGGCATCAATATCAAGGGCACAGACCCAGCCAACATCAGCCTGAGGGTTCAATTTAACCGTGGCCGATGCAAGTGTACGACGAGATGGGAAATTACGTATTTCGTTCGGCTCTTGAAAGAAACACTTGCCATCGTCGACTCGGGTGAAGATGGCTTTCACATATGTAGTCGGTGAGGACAGATTCAAAGGCCCATATGCGCCACATTATAAAATGCAAAGGCCCAACGGGTACAACGTTTGAATTGATTTTTTGCAGAACATATGGAAGAGGACGACCCGACTCTGCGTACGCTGCCCCGCTGGGTGGAGCTCGAGTACAAGGTGAGTATTAACAGTATGCGACATCTCCCTCCCAGCTCTTTTCCGATCATGGGACTTACGATGAGCACAAACGCCACCGATGAACCCGGTTCTGGACCCGCGTATGGGTATGCAAAACTCGTTATCTGCATCCCCCTCCCCGCCACTCCGACCTCTCCCTCCGACATGCCGCAATGCACCTACGCACCGACCTAGCACATGCGCACGCTCGCAGGACCCGATGCGTCCATAGCCTTTACGCATCTCTCGCGCGCAGCGAGTGCCTCCCTCTCCGCCGCCTTCGACGCACCTTCTCCCTCTCTCTCCCCCTCCACTTCTCCTTCTCAGGTTCCCCCTGATCCCGCTTCTGCCACTCTCGCGCATGCAGAGTGCCACGAACAAGGCGTATTATCGCTCATGCAAGTGCGCAACATTCCGCTCGACCACGTATGCCTGCTCGATCCCAAAGCGCCCACGGCCCTCTCACCATCCGACGGCGCCGCAGATAGCAAATTCGCGTGGTTCCTCTTTGGCGTTGCGTCCCCCTTCCTTTCCTCTCACCTTTCGGGCTGCTTACCCCCCTTCTTTTTTTGGTTTTGGTTGTTTGATCGCTTAGGGTATCCTCGGTACGGTTGCCCTTGAAGTCGCATGGATGGGCTTAATGTTGATAGTTTGTTCTCGCCCCGACAGGTGACGACCCCCCACGAGATCGTACGGCCGAGTTACGTACGCTCGGTTTCCCGACGCGTCATCTCGGTCCCGTACAGATGACGACGGACACAGCGCTCGGCGTGACGAAGCGCGTCGTCGTCGATCGCGGTTCGTTCCCGATTCCCCCCTTACTCATCACACACCCAGCTCACTTGTGCTCGCACGAACAGTACCGCTCGAAGATATCCCATACGTTGTACGTCGCGCCAGATGCTGAGCGGCCAACATTGGGAGGGTATTGATTGTCCTCTCCTGACGAACCTCTACAATTGTATCTGCAGGATTACCCAACAATCCGGTTCAATGCGCGCGAGAGCGTCGAAATGCCCTTCCGTACGTCTCCGAGTTTCTCTTAATTGGGTCGTCTGCCGCAACGTGATCGCATCTTTCCCCACGCACAGGCTACATGATCACCCCAGGCACCAAAGACGAGCCACTTCTTCCTCCAGGCATGAAGGCGCATCTTCAGGCCGATCTCGATCAGAGCTTTGATTTCTAAAACCAAAAACGTTGGCAATATGGCTAGCCATTATTAAATAAGATTTGAAGCTAGAGGAAGAATATGAGGCGATATATGTAAATGCGTGGTTGCAAGTGCGAGGAATTGCCAGGCGAGAGTACAATGGACGATAGACAGACAGGGAGGTGATGATGGAGCCAAGCACGAGGTGAGGTGAGCAGCGAGCTGTCCTGTGTGACTAAAGTGATAAATAAAAAGATATGAACACTAGACTGTGAGTGTACATGAATGAGCATAGCAGGGGGAAAAATGAGCAATGAGTGAGGGGGACATTCGCCATATGGATGACAGCAATAATACAACACAACACAACAGAGAGGTGATAACACCCTGGGATATAGTAACACAATGGATTGACACCTGAGGAAAAGAGAGAGAAAGGGAAGAGACTGGGGGAAGAGCAGGCCGCAGAGAGGCTGTTTATGGCGCTGCCGTCACGCGATGGAACTGCTCAAGCGCCTCAGCGTCCCATGGCGCAGGGATGCGCGCGACGTCGTCAAGATTCTTGTCGGCACGCGCATCGCGCAGACGCTCACGCGTTGGCATCTCCATCCGCGCGCGGCAGCGCACAAGACGTAGCTTTGTCCGCTTGATCCCTGTTCCCCATGACGGTAACCAGATCGTCAGCACGCCTGTTCAACGGCGAGAAGAGGAGAAAAGGCGGCAAAGTGTACGCACACGTGGCGATCGTCTCGCGGTCCTCCTCCATGAACGGATTGCCCTTCTGCAGCAGGTCGTCCTGCAGCGCGTATAGACACCAGAGCGATTCTTCATACAAGCGCTCGCACTCATCGGGCGACTTGTGCTGGTCAAAAAGCTCCTTGCGCGCCGCTGTGCGGCTCTGCAGGTTGCAAAAAGGGAACCGGCTAGTGAGAGAAGGTAAAAGGAGGGAATGGAAAGGGCGTGTACCAGTGTGAGCGCGCGGTTGTACACGAGCTCGTCAACCCAGGTGGTAGGCCCTGTGTACTGTGCGGGTAGCCACGTCTTGACGAGCGCTGTGCGGTCATTACACCGTAAAAAGTGGTCCTTGAACCAAGATAGCGCTGCGTGGAGGTTAGAAATCTTCTTTCATCACCCATAACGAGGGTACAAGGGACGACTGGCGCACCTTCATCGAAGCCGTCAGAGAGGACAAAGTCGCCGTCCGGATACCGCATTTCCATGTGCTCTTGGTACTTACGGAGCTCGTCGATTCCCTTCTGGGAGAACTGCATAACTAGCATGTATATCGCAACACACGTCACCGCGTTGTATTCTGCCTGTACGTCCGCATTGCGCCGACGCGCCGCATGCTTTTCGTTCTCGCCTTCACGCGGGGCGAACTTGCTCGGATCCGGCAGTGGCTCTAACCCGCAGCCACCATCGACATCAATATCACTTGAAAGAGCGCCAAGGAAGATAAGGGGAGACGCACTTTGTGGTACATTCTTCACAAACTCGTACATCTCGTCTGCCCAGCGCGTGATCACATGGGTCTTCTGCGCGAGTTGTTCCAGCCCTCCTAACAACTCATCCTCCACCGGGTCAATCTCTCCTGTGCCTATACTCGCAGTGCGCATCCGCGGCGATGGAGAACTCCTCTCCTCCCCATTTGCAAAGGAGGGGAAGCTTGAAAGTGAGTGCGGACTACTCAGGCTCGCACCGAAGAGCTTTTTCGACGCAAGGGACAAGGCGCGCGACAGGGCATTTGTCGCCGAACGGCCCGCTGGGATCGGCACGCCACCCTGAGTTTGTGGGGGTGGGAATGTTAGGCCCGACGGCGATTCGGGTGAGGGAAGGTGTAGAGCGTCAGGAGAGCGCTTAGAATCAATAGCAGAGGCTGGTGTCAGGGGCGCCCGACGGTCGATGAGGGGGCGGCGGCGTGCCGCGGTGATCTCTGTGATGATGGTCTGAGTTTTTGGTGTGGAACGTAATGTGAGAAGGATATCACCATCGACTGCCCGGTTGAACTCGACAGCTTGTGTATCCCCTACAAGAACGTACTCCCTTCTGAGGAGGCCATCTTCTTCCGTCTCTCCAGGAATGACGGATCCCTCCGTCGACAATGGCTTCAGGGCAGGTCGTGATACGGGCATAGGGGGTAAGTTTGGTGCCGCTTGGACGACTGCAGGGACATTTTCCACGTCGAGTTCCTTTGGAGGGCTATAGTGAGAGGAAGTTGAGACTTATCTCGCACAGAGAACCGACAATAACATACCTTGAAGAGGATCCCTCTCGAGAGTGAGATGTCACTTCGCTCTCTCGCCTCCTAAAGTTAAACTTGCTTGGTGGAATCATTGCGCGCGGGTCCAAAACCTCTGGCGGAACCCGCATGTGACGTTCGAGGATCTTTCCGTCGTCGATTTGCTCCGGCGGTGGTAAAGTAGGTGACTTCACGACGATTGGCCGGGGAAATTTAGAGTTTGTCATGGCTTCGCTCTTGAAAAAGTCTTCAAAACTCGCACGCTCGGCAGGGTTACGTCTTAAGAGGATACGGATGAGTGCTTTGATATCCGGAGGAACCACCTGGGGTGGGTCTTCGCCTGGACGTGGTTGATGGGTAGGGTCTTCATCGGGAAACTTGACTTTGGACTGTTCAATCTTCCTTAAAAGCTCAAGGTGATTGGCGGCGCGAAAAGGGGGTTTTCCAACACATATCTCGTAAAGCACGGTACCGACGGACCAGAGATCGGCCTTGGCGTCGTACTTGTGACTGCTGAGGATCTCAGGCGCCATATACAACCTAAAAGGAATGGGGATGTTCGGTTGAGAACCCGATCGAGCGACGGACCATGGGAAACTCACGGTGACCCACAAAGGGTCTCTGCCATCATTGCGTTCGGAAGGGAACGCGCAAAACCGAAATCAGCCACCTTGAGCAGGGGAACTCCCAAGGGGTGTCCACGACCCAGGTCATCATTACCTGGGGGACATAGGAGCAGGTTTTGTGGCTTTATATCACGGTGGATCAAGTTTCGTTGCCGCAAGAACTTGAGTGCACGTGCTGTTGACACAAAGTCAACATGACCTGGAATGAAATGGGGGAGAGAGTTCGCACCAAGTTGCCTCAAGAAACTGCGGACAACGGTTTCAGCAAGACCGCCTGACCTCGGGTGGGGATAATACTGGGGTGCAGCGCCGGGTTCGGGGATATACTGCAGATTCTCTACGCGGCCGCGCTTCTTGATGTAGTTGGTGAGATCGCCACCAGAACAGTACTCCATGATGAGGTATATATTGCGCTCAGCGCGCTTCATGAGACATTAATGGAAGGACAGAATGGAGGAGCGGATGGGACGCACGATGATATCAATCAATTTGGTAATGTGCCTATGGGATAGCGACTTGAGGATGTCAATTTCGCTTTGGAGATTCTCGACAAGCTTGGTAGAAAGATTGCTACGACTGACAGTCTTGATTGCCACTTCATGACGCGATTCCTACGGAAGAGAAGGAAGGAAGGAAGGAAGACGTAGTTGACTCATGAACAGGGAGGTCAGAGAGAAGGCATGGGGTGGTTACGCACTTCGTTGTAACCTTTGTAGACAGTCGCAAAGCTTCCTTTGCCAAGGTCACTGACTACAACGTAAGGTTTCAATTCATCATCCTCCGTTCGTCTGCTGGATGAAGGCGTTCGTAAGGCAGGGGGATGAGCTGTGGCAGCCATTACTCGTCAGGGTGATAGTATAATGTCTAGGGAGGGGACGGGAATGAGACGGCGGAGAGAAGGGGAAATAGATAAAGGAGAAGAGTTGTATTTGGGTTTGTGCACTTGCAGCGCAACAAGGAGTCGCTGCTGTGATTGATGTGACTGAATTAAGATGCCTTGCGGTTAATCAGCTCAGCTCAACACCCGTGGGAATAGATCACATGATTCCTTTTTATTTACCCCTAATATAGGGTTCTCACACTCCGCTCTCCCCGAACGCCGCATGGCTTCGCAACCTGAGCAGAGTCCCCGCCCGACGGACAAGGGTAAGGCGAGGGCAATCAACGACAATCAAGAACCCACAGAAACATCCCCTCTACTTGCCTCTCGATCTTATATTATTCATCCAGACGATGACAACCTAGAGTCCGCTGGTCAATCCAATCGCACAAGCTTGTTTTCCACACTCACAACTGTATTTCTCATCACACTTTCTATCTCCATCCTCCTCGCTCTCCTCCTACTTTCTCTAGCATACTCTTATGCCGCCAAAGCATCTCGACTGTCTGATAATGACATTTTAAATAACGGCCTCGTGTTCCGCGGCCCAGATGCTGTCGACGTTCTCAACGTATCCTACCACGGCGACGTATGGTTACGACTCGATGGTCGTGTCGGGTTTGATGCAGGCGCCGTCATAGGCGTAAATCCCGACATCAGCGACGACTTTTGGCTAAATACCTGGAAGGCCATCGGCCGATGGGGCATCCGCAACCTCGATACCGTCTCTCTAACCTTATCCTCCATAAACATCACCTCCCAGCATGACCCCTCGGTACAACTGGCTTCCATTGAAATCCTCCCCTTTCAAATACCTCTTACCGCGAATCCCCCAGACCACCCTTCTTGGTTGACCCCTATGTCCCTACCCGTCCATATCTATCCTTCCCATAACGTTTCCGCCTGGATCAAGTTTGCACGCGAGAGTTGGCGAAACGGTTATGCCGTCGCTCAAGTCACGGTTGCTCGAGCTGACATTCAAGGAGGCCCACTGTGGCGTTCATCATGGCGAAGTGTTCTTAGGGTCGATAGGTCGAATGTGACCGTCGGACTCCACATGAAGAGTAAGTCATCATGCCTCGATTCACCGCTATTCTGCAACAGCTCTTACAGTCCACTAGTCCCTGTCATGCGCAGCCTCCCGTCCCCTGGAGGCGGTCAATCCCTGCCGTCGATCTCTGACCTTGTTCATCTCTCTCGCTTTTCCCTCTCCTCCAGTCCCGACAATCTCGCCATCGACGCCACAGCGACCATGATCAATCCCGTCCCTTCAATCATAACCTTCACCTCCCCGCCTCTTCCTTTCGTTGTCTGGATCGACCCCCCGAACGACACGACTGTTCAATCTCTCGTCCCCCTCGCGTCCGTTACTACAGAGCCTTTCACCCTGACCCATCCGAATATTACACTTTCCCTTCATGGTAATGTTCTCCCCATTTCACAGTCGGCCGCCCCTGTACTCTCGTCTCTCATCTCCGATTACCTCTCCGGCATTGACCACCCAATCTCAATCACGTCCCCGTCGGAACTCCTATCAGACTACACCGCACACACAATGTTCCCCGCGCCGCATCCACGGCCCGAAGTCTTGCGCAACGTCACAATCGAGGGCATGAAAATTTCCGCATCGGGAACAACCATTCTTGCTAGCGGAGTCGTTCACGCGCGGCTTGCGTTGCCGGAGGGCATGGACATGACCCTCTTGATTGACCGCATCCTCCCAGATGTGCTCATCTTCGACGGACCGCTCGCCTCAGCATCCTCAACCGCGTCACCACTCCTCACAACAAGAACAACAAAAACTACGAAAACTACAACCAAGGACCACGACGACGACGACGATGTGCCACCAGCGCCCCCACTACCCTCCCCGCTCCCGCGGCACGCCTTTGCGCGCGTGCGGCCAGACACCTGGCTCTCTGCACAGAGCTCGCCGACCGCGCCACGACGAGACTGGAACGAGCAGGGGAACACAACACTCCGTATCTCGGCATGGTTCGCGGACGTCCCGCTCGAGGTACTGCCCGGGCGCGAACGCGAGTTCCGCAGCTTCGTCACCAAGGTCATCTTTGGCCCCAGTGAGGGAGCCGTCGCAGGTGTGCAGGGCATCACTGCCGTCTGCGTGCAGGTCGACGGGCTGTCCATTGGCCAGCCTGAGGAAGGCGATGGTGACGTGGGAAGTGGTGACATGGTGTTGATGGGATTGCCATTTCAGGGGAGCGTGAGGATCGGGAGGAAGGGGCTATGGTGAGGTGCGAATGCTGGCGTTCGTGAGCGTGAGTGTGTCTTATCTTTTGTCCGTAAGTAGAATACATCATGTACCCATATGAGACAAAGTCCTTAATTTTCGCTAGTGTGTCCAGTACTGTAGCTTGCTTGGAAAGATGGGCCATTATATTTCGATTCTGGCATATGAAAGTTGCGTGGGATCTTTTCGTCCCTGACAACGCATGCTCGTCGTGTGGTGGACCTTTCATTACATTTACATTTACAAGTGCTCGTTATGTGCTCCGTAACATAGTCATCCTAAAATGGCCTAGAAAAGAAGAGTCCATATCATCTGTCCGACGATCGTCCAGCCCAGATTGGCCCAAAAGCAAGCAAAACGTCTACCCATAACCCGGATACCCAGCGCAGATCACACCATGTAGCACTATCAGTACACGCTGCAGGAACGAACAATACAATTAGCATCATTCGAATGCACAAAACGAACCGAAACGAAACGTGTCCGAAAGTCGCGAAACTCACCATCGTCGAAGGAAGGAGAGCTCCGGTGCTATGCCCCATAGTGCACGTAGGTCACCCAACGATCCGCGGTCATCCCTTTCTTTTTCCGCAGCTTCTGCACGGTATCTCGAAGCGCCTTGGCGGCTCTTTCGTGATAAGGCGGGTCCTCCTTCCCGCCCTTGGCAAACAACAGCTTGTAGAAGCGCTTGCACACCTCCGTGCCATCCATGTCGGCCATTCCCCACATCGTCCCGACCACACTGCGGAACCCGCAGTGCTGCATCGCAGAAGCGAGATGGAGGGACTCGTCGGGGATACTCTCGTCGATCAGCTCGGCCGTGTGGGACGCCGAGAGGAAGGCGAATTCGGCGGCAGGGAGGCGACAGCGTGCAAAGTCGAGCAACGTCAAGGGGTCGTCCTCGTGTAGCACGAGCCGCGCGTCCAACGGTCGCCCTTCCGCTAGCTTGTAAGAGCCGGCGATGTGCACAAAGTGGTGTTGCTGGAGTCCTTCGGTGACAACAGCCGCCGTTGCCTTTTTACCGACGAGGCTCTTCACCCGCGGACGGCTGAGCCCTTTTATGATCTTGATCTCTTTCTTCATCCCACCAAGATCCCTGTCGTGGTGTGCGACAAGAAGTAGTGATGGTCGACTTGACGTCCGTGAGATGGGCTGGCGTGAATCGATGAGCGCGGAGAGTGATGGTGTGTATGAAGAGATGTATAAGTCGGAAAAATACCGCTCGACGTGATCGCCTGATGGAATTGGGCCCATCGCGTGGAGGGGAAGATAGCAGAATGCCGATGTTGGGCACCACCAAACGCGAGACTGCTCTGGGACGCCCAACTCGCGGAGCCGCTCGATGACTGGCCGGCCAACGAGCGTATAGAGGTCTGCGAGTACGTAGCGAACAGCGTTTGCGTATTCCGTCGAACCGACGACGTCACTGAGTCCCCGGCGTCCATACAATAGTCGGTTCTTTAGTCTGTTCGCTCGATCGTAGAAGTCGTTGGGGGTGGTAATGAGGGATGGTGGAGAATCGCGGAGGAGTATGAGTATGTCGGAACGCCATTTGGAATGGTTTACGATGATGACCGGCCCGCGTGAAGCTGCAGAACGGAGTGCTTCGAAAGAAGGTGGAGACAAGAAGTCCCCGAGGCCCGGCAGGCCCCGGATATGCGAAATGAGTGTGTTGCGCTCATTTGAAAGTCTCCGTTGTTTCGTCACGATACGACTGAACGGATCCATCCACTGCACCTCGCGGCCCCTGACTCTGCCATCATCCACATCTGTATCTTCTCCTAGGGTGGCAGAAAGGGCCAATGCCTTGAGCTTGCGGTTAACGGAAGCAAATTTCTCGGCCAACAATAGGTGGGAACTGATGGGATGGTCGACCGATGCGCGGAAACCACGTAGTTCTGACCAGAGTAGAGCTCTCCCTCGTTCCAAGATCTCGATGGCCTGCTCAAGGGAACCTGATCCGATCTTGTACGACGCGTAGTCCAATGGCATCCTTTCGCAAGTTTCGCCCATCCCGAGAAGTTGGATTAGTTGCACTTGTACATTCGGCGCAAGGGCTAGGGAAGGTTGAAATAACGATATCGCGCTCTCATACGCATTGGAGACTGAGAGGTGCCTACAATGTCGTGCAAGGGATGCCCAGAGACACGCAAACTTGAATCTGTCCACTACGTTTGCGTATGTATCATGGACAGCCGCGGGACATAGTTGCATGATTTCCTCTAAGTCCTGGTTGCGACGAAGCGAGCGGAAGCGGACACACAAGGAAAGGACCAGCCGTCGGATTACAGCGAATCGAAGAGGCCGCGCATCTTGCTTTGTGAGAAGATCGCGATGGAGGATAATCGACTCTTCGAGATAATCCATCGAACGTGTGAGATCAAAGGCAATGAGGAGATCATCGCATAGGAAGCCAAGGGGAATGAACGTTAATGAATGATTCGAATGGGGTGGGGTAAGTAACATCCGGCGATATCTTATTGCCGCTTTGATGTCCGATACGTCTCCAGTGCGAGAGAACTTCGTATCATACCAACATGCGAGGTCCTCCAGATACGTGCTGTACTGAGGGGTCTCGGAAGGAGTCGTGGAAAGAAGGTCTTCGAGTTGCTGGATTTTCTCCAGCACCGTCGCGGTTGGATAAGCGCGCCTACTAGCGTATAATACACCAGCATCCTCACCGGATGATGAAAGGTTGGCGATCTCTGGAAGAAGTGTGATCGCTTCTCGAAGGCCATCGGTCAAACCGAATGATCTGAAGCGTTGCTCCGCGTGGATGGCTAGGGCCTGAGTGAAGACAACGCGGAGTTGATCATCAAGAGAGGAGAGGTTGAGCACGGCCCGACAGCGGACAATCGCCTCTTCTGAGTATTCTGGGTCGGAAAAGAAGATTGACCGGGCGAGGGAAAGCAATGCGATCAACTCTGACGCCCGCGCGGGGTACCAGTCTTCGCTATCCTTCGAGGAAGTAGAGGCAATGTGGTTGTCCAGCATGGTGATGGCCTCCTCGCAATCATCAATTGAGTGTGTCCCGAACGCGAAGCGGGCGAGAAGGGCACTGGCCAGCGCGAGGGAAGCTTCTTGTGGGCACGTCTTGAGGCCCTCACGTAAGTATTGGATGATTTCATCTGACGCTTGGGGTACTTGGTCCCCTCCGCAGAAGTTGGTGAGAACGGCCCCAGCCATGGCTTGAACGGTGCTCGCCGGATCGTCTGCTGTGGAGATCATGGGCAGAGGGCGCGATGTCTTCAATAACCAATGTCACTGGAATATGTGATTGAATTCAAGACTCACACTCCAAAGCGGTAGGGATCTTGGGATCCTCTTGCATGCTTCTCAGAAGGAAGCGCAGAAAGAGATCGCGTTTCCTATGAATGCTGGTAGGTCGTGGAAGGTCGAAGAAAAGATCCCACAGACATCGCTCTTGGGTAAATTGGGGACTTGATGCCCGGGCCACTTGGCAGGACGCGCAATGTCACGGTACAGGCTGAATGGGCGCAATTGCAAATACACGTGTATCAACACGTAGAAACCTTGGCAATTCTTTTTGAAATTCCGGCCACTCTTTTTAGTCGCTCACCTGCTCAAATCACAGTGAGCCCTGTCAACAGCTTTTGACATGATGCACCCTTGGTGTTTGCAGATTAGTGAAATAGCCCAAGCGCACAATGCTCGGACTGTGCGACATTCCGTTTTCGTCGATGTACAAGGCTGGTGTAGCGACACATCTCAATGCCAATTCGAATTGAGTATCGAAGTCCTTACATGAGGCTTAAGCTCCTAGCCAAGGAAAGGTACCTGCGGTGGTTTTACGAAACCGGATGAATTCAGTTTCAACTAACCCAGACTCGTGCATTCAGAGGCGCTTGGGTTCCGGTGCATGCGGTGTGACTGCGATCAGCGGGACCCATATGTGACATACCATGAAGCGCGCGATCCACCAACGAAACCCGAAAAGCGAAAAGTAAGAAAAAACCTGGTAGAAAAGACACCCGGAGTCGTCGCATCCAGCATCTTGACCCAACAGGTCAAGGTACGGTTGTCGGTTATCAAAGTCCTTGTCGTCCCTGTCACGATCCAAAGCCACGTGTGATTCGGTGCTAACCGTGAACACACATAATTCGGATGACGTCTTATTGTATTCCTCGCAGGATGGCGCCTCGCGCGTTTGAACCCCAAAAAACTGACCACATTCATCTCACGCGTGCCACTGGGAATACGATCATTCCCTGCACCACTTCTAAGTAAGCCAATGAGATGTCCGGTTACCTCGCGCCCTTCACTTCTGGCCTGTATCAACCCCCCTAATGTCCATCTCACGTTTGAACCAGGGCGTGCGTACGTGCGTTGCCGCTGGTAGGCCACCTGAGGGCTTCATCGTTCACAAACAAGGCGTGTTTAGCCTGCGTAGGCAACGTGTATGACTCGAGAACGTACAACATGCAAAAAAAAAAGTATAGATATGGATCAAGATGTGCCATTTTTTCGTTGTAATGAAAAAAACAGTGGGTTCGCGGTTGCGAAACGAAAACAACCTCAATCACGTGCAGTGAACGGACCATCAAGCTCATGGCGAGTTAGTGGATCCACTTGATTCAGTAGAATCAGGACGAGTCAAACACTGGAGCCTTAAGCGCTTAAGCCAGCGCATAAGGTGTAAGTAAGATCCCGATAACGCTGCGCAAGCCAAGAAAGTAAAAGCCTTGGTGAGGTCCAAAACGTCGTCCAGTGTACATTCCGTGTCACCACTTACTCGTTTCCACATCGCCAGCCCCTCCTCCCCTCTCACCGTTAAACGTTAACCGCTTCTTCCGTATCCTCCTGGCAAATCTCCTTCAGACAAGCTGATGAAGGTTAGTTTACTCCCCCGCAGCACCCTTACGGCGCCATCAGCCAGCTGATCTGCCTCAGAGAATATCATAGTCACAACTGGTCTTGTTGTATTGTCAGAAAGCAACGAAGTTGAAAGGGCCACGAGTGATTTTGTATCCAGTCTGTCTTGATTCAGTCCATGATAGCCCTTCCCCGAAGCGACTTGCAACTACTTGCGATCTCAACCCGCATGATGGAACGCGTATATTTGGCACGCCTACCTCTCTTTGACCCCATTTGCACCACTCTAATAATTGTGTCATGCCAGTGTGATCAGAGATTCAAGAGCTACGACACAAGTCTCGGTCTTCCAGTGACCCTGCTGCGGCTACCGGCGTCGTTGGCCAGGCCCTTGCCGAACGCCTCAAATCTGTCGTGCGCGGCGCCAAGACACTCAATGACTCGCTCGAACCGCTAATACAATCGACATCGGTTCCAACTCCAACTCCAACTCCAACTCCAACTCCTGATGCTTCCGATGAGGAACCAAGCGAGACCGTATTGCTTCTCCGAAATCACGCTACATTTATGTCCGAATAAGCGTGCAGGAAGTGAGCGAGGTTTTGCAAGAAGAGCTTGAGGATAAATGGTTGACCGTGTTCAGAACCTTCACAGACCCGGAACAAGCAGATGGCATGATGTCCAGCCTCGAGAAGACCATTACTCCTGAGGCTCATCAAGTAAGTGATGCTAGGTAGCCACGTGGCGAGTCGACTGATAACATGTTCCCAAGGATTTCATTTGGCAGCTTCAACGGTATGAGGCATGATGGACCTAATGATTCAATTTCGGCCTCCTCTTCCAAAGTTCCAATGTGAATAAAAAGAGAAGGAAGAGAAAGAAGAGCAGCCACGGCGGGCTGCGAGGGCACACAGAAACGAGACGGGAACGCAATCATGCCAGTGATGGGGGAACGACTGACTATTGGTTGTCTCGATCTCGACGAGCGAGAGGGTTAGTTATATACAGGCGCGGTGGCACCTACAATGTCCATAACGAGAGCCTGAGTAAAGGGGTAGCAGTGTAAAGGAGAGCTCGGAATTGAGAGGGCGGTGATGACGAAGTCAGATGCAGTGGTGGTGATGGTGTGAGGAGGGAGGCGGTGCAGGCAGAACTTCGCAGAACGGCGAGGTTGGAGGCGAGGGCCAGACGTGATCATGGTGGCGACGGCCGGAAGGGGAAAGGAATGAGTGACCCGACACATGGCGGCTGCGTGATATACGAGTGTCGGCCAAGTAACAGGGTAAAGAGGGAACAGAAAAGGGAGAAAGGGGAACGGAGAAGTAAAATGAGAGTAGGACAGCAAAAGGATGCGAGAGCGAACGTAGCGGCGTGGTGGCATGACGGCGAGATGGCGAGTGAGAAGAGACGGTGAGACAGTCAGCAAGCGAGACAACTTGAAGATGGCACAAGAGTTATTATGCAGGCGCGGTGGACCGGTGGTACCAAGGCATCGCTTCTTGGGGACTGCAATTGTTACTTTTGTCTTGCTCTCATGCCACTTGAGTAATGGTGGCCTTTTATGTGGGTGCTTGTCCATCAGCCAAGCTGCAAATCCTCTGAGCCCTTCATCTGCCTTTCCATGTCTCTCTGCAAACAAGCAGAGAACATGACCACATGACCACTTGTCAACCCTCATGGGACTGTACATTTGCTGGGGTCCGTTTTCCTCTCCAATTTCCAGTGCCATCCAGTCCCTACTTCCACAATAGCTATCAATTTCTTTGATGATCTCCAGTTGAGGGTGGGGCTTGACAAGCTTGACAGTCTAAGTGTGCTATCCCATTCTTGTGAAGATTCCAGTTGTTCCTTGATGGGCTGCCATTCAGGGAGCACAATGCATGTTGTCCCAGTATTTGAGACTGTTGTCTCAATGAGCAAGATGATATGCTTACAAGGTGGTTTCAGTGTTTGCAAGAACTCCAAGATTTTCATCTTGTCTGACCCCTGGTGACATTCTTTTATGATATACAGGGTCCCACTGGTGTCTTCATGATGATAAATCTGATATATATGTGGTGGTAACTGCTGGGCAGAATATTAATTTTTTAGTTGGTGGGTATTCTTTGCAGCAGCATCACTCATACCTTGTACAATGGTTCAAAGATGTCCTTGCTATTCTTAATGAAGTGCAGCCTAAGGATATGGTAACAGCCACTAGGGGCCCATAACCTGTAATAGCCTAAGAATCTTGGCCAGACTGGGGATTGAACCCAGGCCAACTGCATACCAGGTACTCTACCACTGAGCTACCTAGCCTTGGGGTATCCAAGGTCTTTTACCAAGAAAATGGCAATGTGAGTCAACAGTTGTCATTGAACCAGTCAGAGGTATTGGCTCTTGAAGCAGCCAGATGGATAGCCACTAGAATGAAGTGCAGTAGCTTGAATCTGTTCTCCAAAATACACTTGTCTGGATGCTCTTGCCATGGGGCTGCCATCATTCATTTTACAAATGTATTCTTGGGTGATTCAAGTCAAAGAAGGATTTTGTCCTCATTGCTATCTTCATTCAGTATATCAGCACAGCTACTTGCCATACCCTATTTCAGAAGGAGGACACTCAAGATAGCCAAGTGGTATGTTGTGCAATATATATAAGCAAGCTTGCAGGCTGAGCTGTTGTAGCTTTATTTCAAAAAAAGGAGTTTGTTTGGTTGTACAACTTTATCCAATTGTGAAACAGGATGAAGAGTGTGGGGACGAGGATACACAAACAAATAATGAGTTTGGCTGGCTCAATGACACTATCAGGAACAAGTTTGGCCTGAAGTCGTTCAACACCACATCGCTCAGGGTCCAAGAAAAAACATACTTGCACAGGTGACAGTGCTGGTGTTGGTGCTGAACATGCAGGCACAGTAGAGTCTGCAGAGCTCGATGTACTACATGGTGACTGCCATTGGGAAGACCCTCCTGCGATAGCCAGGAAGTGGGGGAGGGGGGTTGGGCGTCAACGTGCCAGCGGCATATAATAAGTAGGGAAGAGTTGCTACACCTTGAAAAGCAGTTCCAATATGCCAACAGTGCCGCATATGTGAGACCTGACAGAAGCAAGCGGCCGAAACCAGGTGCTAGAGACGGGTCGAACTCGACTCTACTGAGCGCTGTCACAAGGCGTCCGAAGATGTTTTGTAAATGTCGCATGTCATTCTGTGCGGTACGTCTCGAGCCCGTCTGGATGCATCCATCGACGGAAGGCTACAATGTGCCGCCCAACTTTGGCATGGGAGCTCCCCATCTGGACTCGGATTCTGATCCCACGCTGTTTCAGTGGACAAGCGCGCGCTCGATGGCGAGGTGTGGCGCTCAAATTTTATCGTTTCAGGAGAGTTAATACTCTTCACCTGTCCTTTGGTCTGCGAACACGTCGATGTAGAAGAGAAGTGGGTTCTAACTTCTAAGGAGGTCTGGAGCAAGCCTGGGGGGGAAGAACACGAATGAAGAACACGCGCGGAGATAGCCATGGGTGGGAAACTGCGCCACGATGTCCGAGTCTCCGGCCCTCCCATTCCATCCCCAGGCTTACCGCGTTGGTGAGAAAACGTGGTCCCGACTCACCTAGACATTGTCACGTTGGATGGGCCCCTAATAGGCCAATGAGGATACATGGG
>Ga0307512_10002495_pt1 | contig 23089 bp, 28 predicted proteins | sample 14_EM_MG_FD_200267 | JGI IMG/M metagenome (GOLD analysis project Ga0307512, IMG submission 200267) | Populus trichocarpa ectomycorrhiza microbial communities from riparian zone in the Pacific Northwest, United States - 14_EM | ecosystem: Host-associated > Plants > Roots > Unclassified | place...
AAAAAAGTCGGAGTAGAACATGATCAAAGTACTGAATGGTGTGGAAACACCTTAGTTTCAAGTGATAAAACCCTGAATTTCAGGTGTTTTGCCTACTGAGATTCAGTAGCTGTTGTGTTCATAGTGACAACAGCAAGCAACAAGGCCCCCCTTTTTTTTTTTCCCCTAAATTCCTACATGGCACATAGGGGTCATTCAGCTCCGATCGCCAGATCTGGAACTGTAATGGCGTAATGGCTATTTACCCGAACTCCGGTAGCATGTGAGATGACAGCAATCTCTCCCCATGGTACAGTAGTTTACCTGAGCTGTATTACATGTAGTTGGCTGTATTATGATCACTTATCACCAAGGGGGTCTTGTTGCGGTTGGCAGTGCATCAGCAGAGCGGAGTTTCACTTTGGGAGAGCGTGACAAAAATGATTGCCGTTTTGAATTGCATCCATCTAGTTTCGGCGGCGGTGCTGAGCTGCCGGTTTTGGTCCATTGGGGTTGCACTACGCCCACGCTCTCCCAAAGTGAAACTCCGCTCTGCCGATGCACTGCCGATCGCAACATAATCAAAGGACCATTGTCACCCCTCCAAAAAAGTATTACATAAGCCAAATGTGTAAATCCCATCATGGATAGCTGATTATCGTTTCGTTTATCGATGAGCAATGCCCACCGTTCAATTTCCAACTATCAAAAGTTGACTATGTTCAATTTTTAATTTTCAAAATATCACCGAGTCCTCACTCATTATATAATCGCAAATCAACACCAGTGCGTGCAGGGGCTATCCGAAGGCAAGCCACAAAGGAAGGGACAGAGTAAAAATAGGTGTCCAGCAACACTTGATGTTGTGAAACGGGGGCCCTATATATGGATTTTGATCCTGTTGCCACACCTGCGCAGTGCTCATAGAGGAGAACGCGATGCAAGTCTTCAAGCATCTTGGATGGCAAATCCTTGACTAGGTCCAACTGGGGCGGAAGTCTGTCCAGGTGCCACTATGGGGAGATGGGCACTGAAGTACCGGAGGCCAATGTGGAAAGTGTACCTTCACCAGCGATTCCTCCCACTTCATCCACCACCAGCAGAGAGATGCGGTCATGCTGTCCATTCGAAAAGAGGGCGTTCCGGACGCGAAAAGCAGACATCCGGCGAAGGACGTGAAAGTAGTCATGGATGAGAAGGTACGGAGGAGCAAGCCAGGTGTCGAACTAGTAGTTTCGACACCTAGCTTGTAATTGACGAACAAATCACAGTACCGAGAGGTGATAGTGCATCCGGAAGGTCGTGTCGTGTTTGTGGGCGACGCCGTGGATTGGGCAGGTGAATGGATGAAACACTTTCTCGGCGAAGTTCACATTCCCTCTGTCGGCGAGCTCGTCGACCAATCTGTCTGATAGAATGTCCAGGAGAGGTCGTGCTCGGGCTCATTGCAGCAGGGCGGGAGAGAAAGGAAGACGGAAAGAGAGAGGGAAAGAATGTGTTGATTATTGTACAGTAGATAATAAAACAAGGTGACCTGCATGAATTGAGATCCCGCTGCTTGAACAGCGCAGTCACGGTGCCACAGAGAGTGCAACAAACTTTCACAATTTCACATATTGCCAAATCATTGACTAGATCCGCGCGGGACGGAGGTATGGCAGGGTACTGAAGACCTACACCAGCGGTGCCTCGATATCGACCCCGTTCCACTCGTCCTTGCTAAATGTACCGTCCTGAACAGTGTAAAGCTTGCAGTAGGTATATGCGTACAGAAGATATATACACATCACAGTTTGACTTCTGGTTGGGTCTGACGAACTCGTTCACGACGCGCGCGAACAGCTTTGCCCACTCGACTCGAGTTGTCACGCCCCAACTTTTCCGATATCCAAAACCCTACGTCTACCAGAGCCTCAAGGTCTCCAGGCGCAGAGTAACGAGAATCTTGCAATGCGTACAGAATGTCTTCTGTGGCCACATTCCCGGTCGCACCGGGTGAGTATGGGCATCCTCCGAGGCCACTGATCGAACTATCAAGGGTACGGATACCAGCAGAGAGTGCGACCATGGAATTCGCGACTCCCATGCCGAAAGTATCGTGGAACTGAAACAGAAAGAATAGTTGAGAAGTGTCATGCGAAGCGGATTGTCACATACGTGTCCAGCTAGCTTTTCCACCGGATTCGCGCCGAGAGTCACGTTGAGCATCTCGCTCACACTCGTCGGGTTGCCCGTCCCCGTCGTGTCACCCAAGCTCACCTCATAGCATCCCATATCCAGCAACTCCCTCGTCACGTCCCGCACGCGCCGGTAATCCGCCTTGCCGCCGTACGGACACGTAATCACGACGCTGACGTACCCGCGCACCCTGATGCCCTTGTCGAGCGCACCCCGAACGACGCGCTCCAGGCGCTTGAGTGAATCGGCCACGGTGGTGTTCGTGTTCGCGAGCGAGAATGCATCGGTGGCTGCGGTGAAGACGGCGATCTCGTCGACTGGGGGTTTGTCGGGATGTGCGGCGAGGAGACGGAGGACGCTCTCAAGGCCCTTTTCGTTGGGGACGAGTACTTGGTATGTGACGCCGGGGAGTTTGTCCATCGAAGTCACGACCTCGGCTGTGCCAGCCATCTAAGCCTGAACGTGTGAACGAAGGGAGAGTGGTGGAGGAGAGGGGGGAGGGAGCAGGGAATAGGGCGAGACACACCTGGGGTACCCACTTTGGGCTCACGAAACTGCCTGCCTCGATGACCGTCGCGCCTGCGTGGCCGAGCCGGTTGATGAGCCCTATTTTGACTTCTGGAGGAATGATCGCCTTTTCGTTTTGAAGTCCATCACGGGGGCCCACTTCGACGATCTTCACAGGGATCTTTTTGTCGGCGGCGGTGGCATAGGTGTCACTCCAGACCATGGGAAGCGAGGGTCTTGAGAGAGCGGAACGGGAAGAAGCAAGTATTGACCTAGCAGGACATAGAGCCCTTGCGGCTGCTCTGAGAGACATGTTTACGTTTAGGTGGATTCACTGATGAGTTGTGTGAGTGTTGTGTGTTCGGGGAACCGAGGTACGAGCACCTGGTAGCTCACAGGGCCGTGTGGTCTTTCGAGTTTGGCGTTGCACAAGTCATGTGACTCATCACCACCTTCGTCGTACATGATCATGATCGGAGCGGATCCGGATCATACCATGACTCCATGACTATAAGGTGTCCGCAATAAGGAAGAGGACCGGATACTGTACTCTCGAAACCCGATAACATACTTGATACTTACTATTAGATCGTACATATCACATCAGCCGTCTACCAATTTCTATGAATCTCCTTTTCTTCATAGCTTCGTTGGAAGCACCGGTTCACTGCCCTGAGTACCAGTACACAATAGCCTCCACACAACTTTAGCTACCCCTGCTGGGTTATGTTGCACGGCCTGAAAATGTGTATCGTCAGTATGGTAGCAAGTTGAGGTGCCACAGACTGACTAGGTGTCCGGCATTCTCAACAACAGATATTGTTCGAAAGCCGTCGCCTGCAAGTTCCCTAACAAATTCGCGGTTCTCAATCGGGCTATAGAGAGAAATCATCAGCCACACTTCTCTAGCCACAGGCAAAGACAAAACGCACTTTAAATCGGCGATTTCCCCGAATACAATGTGTCGGGACATTCTTGGAAAAAGTCGGGAGGAACCGTTGCGACTTGATAAGTCCTTGTGTCTCATTGTACGTGGCCTGATGAGGAGGGGCATCAAATGGAAACGCTGGAAGGGTGTGCAACGCGGCAACGCACAGCTTCCTGGACCTTTGTACAGGTGAGCGTGACTCCTTGGGTCTTATCAGGATAGGTCAGGGTTGGGAGTGCTCTCAGGCCATATCTCTGACCATCAATCAGCATATAGAAGCATCTAGAATAGAAGCGGATACATACCACGTGTAAATCGACGGAACGAGGGTCCCACGATTTGAAGGTGCGCTCTCGAAAAAGTTTATGCGCTTCCTCGCTGCTCGACCACATGTCGCGACGCTTGAGGGCACCTTCCACAAGGAATCTTTTTGCCCTTTTGGAATGGACGGGATGAACAATCATGGGTTCCACTAGGATTACACCCGACCACGACACAGCCGGGTACATCATCCTGGACAGAACGCTGCGGTGATAAAACATAAGTCGACGGAACGCACAAACGAATCATACCAGGGCCTACATGGCTGCTGCCCCCATAGAGTGACCCACACCGACAACGTTCCGGGACTGGAAATCCACATCTATACCTTTGCCAACCCCATTTAGAATGAGATTTATTACCCGCCCATACTCCTCCCATGAAACTGTATGATTCATCCATAGGGATTTGGACATTTAGACTGAGAAACACCATCGATAAACACAAGTGAAGTACTCACAGGTTGGAGTGTGGTTAGACAGCAGAGAATCCTCGTTCAACACTGCGCTTTCTCCGTGGTTGGGACAATCAATAGCCCACGCATCACGAATCGTCAGCACGGGAGAACAGGCCCTGGGAGAGACGACCGCTTGAGAGTACAAATCCTCCAAAACTGGCTCCCACAGCTCCTTGTGAAAACTCGTAGCGTGGGCGAGGACCAGGGTAACGGCATCGGGATCAGTTGATTCGAACCCTTGGACCCAATAGCGTTTCACTGAGACGAGCAATGGATATTGGGGTCTAGCATCAAAGATATAGGATTGGGACTGAAGAACGGACATCCGTCACGGACTCCCGAAAAAAATATTCATGCTGGGATAACATTTATAACGTGGGGTGCACGGTCTTGCCCGAGCTTGACACATTGTACGTACTTATCATGTGATTTTGGATGTCCTTCGAAAAGTGCCGAGATTGCGTTGACTCATTTCAGGAATCAGGTGCTTCCGAAGGTTGCAATTTGGCAACATGTTTTAGATGTTGGATGTTACAAACTGACAAAGTAGTGACATTTCCCGGTCGAGAAGAAAGGGCGTACCGGGCCGAGGCATACGCCTGCGATCTTTGAACCGCTTTCTCACCCACACATAATGATGTTCTGCTGCTGCGCAGCCGGAAGACTCTTGTTGCAGACGAATCTGCAACAAACCGATGAAAATAGAGTCAACTTTCGAGTTGCTCGCAGCTGAGGCCATCGGACCATTGACCACATCGGCATGTTTCTCCTTGAGTCCTTGGTTGAAGAACTACATGCTACCTTGCCACTGAATCCGCACTGTAAGCTGGCACAGGTGGACGCCACCGTTCTCCTGTAATGGTTCATCAAGCGGTTCATCAAATGCCGACCCGCAGATTCAAGTAATTCTCTTCTCGGGATTGTTGAATGGGGATCATCGATCAAGACCCTCGTCATCTCGCTGTTACTGTACGCGATGTCCAATAGCGCAGATCTGCGCCCCCCTTTCTACCCGGATCACTTTTGTTTCCACCACACCAATTAATACGAGAAAACTTTGGCGGAGTTGTAACGTTCCCAGTTGGATACGACGCTACGGTCCGCTTTTTCTGGATGGGTAAATACTTCCAGCTGTTCGCATGTACCTAGCCTAGTACTTACTACTGTTCTGGGCATTTCAATCGAGCATCTCCGCGAATACTGAAATAAAAGTCAGCGCTGACTCGGAGGCTCTGCCCTACGCGGTATCCCAACCCGCTCACACCCCTTCCAATGGGAGGATTCATACATCTCCGGCTTTGTGTCTGGGGGGACACTCAACCTCTCAAGAGAATGTGGTCCCACTGGCGATGAGTTTGATCGCGAGATGATACGAGAATTTCTTGCCGCAGAGTGGACATCTTCCTCTCGCTGAGTGAGGATCCCGATTCAAGTTTGGAATAACCCGCATTTGCTCTGCTCAGCCAAGCGCAACTGTTGCCAGGCACAAACAATACCATCGTTACGATGATCATAGGGTGGGATATTTCTCAACTTTCAGAAACACTTACCAGGCGGCTGAAAATAATGTTGAGGATTCTTTAGCAAAAAAAAGTGCTTGAGAATACAGTGTCGGACAGCATAACACAACAAATTTTTTTCAAAGTTGTATTTATGTTAGAAAAGCTCAAATAAACACTTTTCAAAATTATCACTTTAAATAGTTCGTCCAAACTCAAATTTAGCGCGTGTGATATGGAAACACCTCCAATCGACTCATTTCAATTATCTGAGTCCGATCCCAGTCTCCGATTGGGCTGGAAAAATCTGTGAGGGGTGTGAATAATGAATAAATATTTTACACCGACCGGGAATCGAACCGACAGACTCGTGGTGCTCACTCATGTAAGCAAAAACACAATTACCACTACACCATTGAACCTTGAATTACTGTCACTCTAAATGATATATGACCAGCTGCCACTGGGTAAAACATCCGAAATATAGTCAGCAATACCAAACCAATTTATTTTTATAATCCAAAACACCCTTCAAAGCAATATTATATATTATAGGAAAGTTGGAGACAGCAAAATCCCATTTCTGTCACCTGCCTGAGTTTGAATCTGGCACTGTGACGACATGTCATGATTTATGTGATGAATGTGACCACCAACTTACTGATTTGGTAGGGCACAATATAAAAAAATAAATTCAAAAATCGTCCAAAGGTAAAAAGCGTGGGAACATTTCAAGAAGGGTGTTTTTGGACATATTCAGCCCCCTGATCACGATTCCGGTGTCAATTTACTCAAAAAATTTCTGGCTCCGGCGCTAGCAAATTTGTCGTGTTATGCTGTTCGGCACTGTAGAACGATTTCAAAAAAAAAAGGAATTACTGTAGAAGCTTTTTGCACCGGCGCAATATGCGAGGGTATCGCCCAAGGTGTCGTCATCGATTTATCAACATACAGCGAGGTACTGACGAGGAGTAAATGGACACTGGCTACTGCCAGTGACCGTTGTCGTGTATTTATTGGTTGGTCCGCGATGGCTTCCGACTTCTCTGCGCCCCACAACATGACATCCTCGTTTATGCAGGGTCGCAGGACTCACGCTCTTGTCCACGGGGCCGGAGCTTCACCATGCGGCACTACGTAAGCCACTCGCCAGCTGCAGACTTGCTAGACGCTCTTTCCATACCTCACTAGGCCTCACTGGTGCCACATCCTTAGTCTCATCCTCGACAGTCATGCCTACCCCTACTACCACCAATTCCGATTCTAACATTCTGCGCTCCGTCATCGAGCACGTCTTCATGCCCCCAAAGCTTCCCCAGGAAGACCCAGGAGAAGAGATAGGGCAGGAAACGAACGTGGCGCTGTGTAACAACCTTATAGAAGCTGCCCAAGTCTTCCACCCCTCACAGCCTGATCTCTGGATGTGTATGGTCAAGATGATGAAATTGGTTCGTCGTGCTGCAAAAGACCCTTTCAAGGAGGCCGACCTCCAGCGTACTCTCTCAAGCATGATCATTGGAGGTGCGCCCATTTCACTTGCATTGAATTTTGCCTTCGGTTTGACCACTTTCTATCAGACGTATTTGCCATACATATCCGTACACAAAATGCTGCCATCATTGTGCGCAGGCCTGCCAACACCGACTTTGTTCAGTTCGAGGTGTTCGAAGTCTCGCCGCCGAATACCGACGTGACGAAGGCTGAGGGAAAACTCCTGTGCTCTTATCCAGGGCCTGCAATCCAGGTGCCCACAAGTACTTTCATGGACGAATGCTTTCTCCAGGAACTTTCATCTTTCCTCATTCAAATGGACGTCGATGTCTTGGATTCTGCTCCAGCCACTGTCAAGGCTGGATCTGTCGTCCACGAAGTTCGCGATACCGCCCATCCCAGATATATTTCTGGGTTATTGATTGGAATTCTCAGGGGATTCGGTCAGCCAGCACCTGTGAACCGCATCACAAAACGGATAGGAGATGAAGTCCTGTGGCGTGACGCGTACAAGCCGTGGAGAAGATCCCCATTATGGCTCGTGCTCAGGGTCACCCTTCAGTCCTCACTTCGTGTCGACAACCTTTACAAGCTTTTCATGCTATTATTTCATGCACGTCTTCTGCATAAATGCGTAGACCGGGATTTCCCGAGCGAGCTACTCCACGTGATGAGAGTCAAAATGACTCGGCGTCTTTCAAAGCTGGGCCCGGCAGTACCACAAAATATCTATCAATTTGTTCACGACACCGCAATTAAAGTTGGGGCACTACTCTCAAACAGATGGTCATCATTTCAGGCTATTAAATCGATTAGCCCTACGTTTCAACTAGAGACACTCGATTTCGACTCCGATGCACGCATCTCCCTTAATTCATCATATCATTACCTCACAATGGCGCTTGACCCTGTCTCTCACGGCTACTCAAGGACGTCGTTCAACCCCCATGGCTCACGCCTTTACACCACATACGATTTCTCCCAAATTTCGAACGGTCAACTCGCAAAGGCTATCGCCGAAGGTCAACACGTTGCGATCGTGGATTTCGAGTTATCTGTGGAGAGGAATTTGGAACCGTGGGTCGTTGCATCTACAAACAACCAGCATGCTCTGGACGTGATCGCTTCGTACATTCAGGACTACTATGCTAGTGCAAAAGCACTTTATGGGGCCAACTCCGAAGATAATTCCATAATGATTTTGACCATCATGGATCTGTGGATGGCTCTGGATAGACTCGCGATCCGGCAGTGTCCCTTATTGGAAGAATACTCTCCCGAGATTTCTTCTGCGTTCCTCCACGACCTACTCCTTCATCGATCCTCCACCATGTGCCGTGCCTCATATATTGAAGGGTATGTTGATTTACGACACCGAGAGGCCCTCCACGCCACATCGATCTTTTCGGACGATGTTGATGATTCTTGTTTCGCTGTCAAGTACTTTCGTACTTCCAAGGATCTGAAACAACTTTATGGAGCGATAAATATGCATGCTCAACAAGAACGGGAGAAAAAACGTCAGCAACTGATTTCGTTGAATCAGCGATCAACATCACTTTTGCGACAGGCCTCGGAGATGACTCATGATCCCAGGCCCCAACACAACAACAAAACTTGCCAGAAATGTGAACTAGAACGTAAAGCCAAATCTTTGAAAATCCGCGTCCATGAATGGCCTCTACCCTCCTCGGCGGTGCAAGCACAGCGGACTGTGTTTGAACTGTCCCCTCCGCATGCATTTTCTGTTTGGCGTGACATAACGTACATGATTCTTCGCGACATTGGCCAGTCCTCACACCCCACTTCACGCTATAAGCCTCAGATTCTCTTGGATACTTTCTCTGGCCTCCGCCAATGGGCAGTAAAAGACCACAGAGTGACTATTGGTTCGACTACGAAGTCATTTGCCGATCAAACTCACTACAATCTGGTTCAGATTCCCACACAAGAGTCCTCTGTCTTGGTTAATAACGGACTATCGTTTAGACTGTTTGATCGTCTCCACAAGTCCTGGGTGGTGGGGTCATTCTCCGGATCCAGCATCGCAGAGTTGTGCATACCTCCCGCCCCAACGTCAAGCCCGTACAGTGTCCTGCATCGTTTCGTATCCAGTACTCAACACACCGCAAACGATGTCATTGCCGCTCAGGCTGATTGCCCCAATGACATCAACTTGCACGAATTCATCGCATTTTCCGGTTTGCGCAATGGCCCGCGTCTGCAGTGGTTAAATATTACAAGAGAGCTGGCATCACCTTTCCTCTCATTCCGGCTCGAGGAAGTACACACCCTGGTAACGCAGGCGGCTTGGCAACTCGGACCGCTGTCAAATGGTGTTCGCGAATGGCATGTAGACCTTAGCATTCCCAGTTTTGGAAGCACTCTCCTACGCGAACTAGAGTACCTTCTTGAAAAGGTAAGGGCGAATTGGCAAGAGGAAGTCACGGTGCGAACTATCGGTATGTGTGATACCCCTCACACGGTGCTTGTCTCATCTGTCCTCAGCCCTTATCTGCAGCCGCCTTTTGACCTCGACAACAGACCAGACTGTTTTGGGAAGGGCTTGTGCACTGCTACGGGGGGCTCGAAATGTGACACATCGATGGATATCTACAGTGCGCGAAATGTTAGAGTCCACACAAGATGAGGCAACCCGTAAAGGCCTGCAACAGCGGCTGTATATGTTCGCTGCAACTTGCTTTTCGACTTTCGACGTGTGCCCGGAGCACATACCCAACCTCCTGGCCAATGACGAGGATTTCTCTGTCGCCATGCAATGCGCGATAGTTGTCCATGATAACACCACGTCTCGCTCAGAGGACAGCTCCTTTTATCTCACGAGGATACTTAGTCGCCATCACCGGCTACTGCATGACCTGGAGCCCTTTTTTCGTCAATCGGACCCGACTGACCCCGATCATGTCAGATTGTTGCACTCTGGCGGTTACGATCATGCCCTCTCACATCTGTGGTCTGGTTTTCGTGGCACCTCAAATTGGCATGCGCTTCCCGAACCAAATTCTCGTTGGATAGCCTGCATGACGGAGGGTGGGCAGGAAGTTCACTACGATTTACTGACTGGACAACTGTTCATTGATGGAAAACAACTGGGGAGACTTCCGCAACACATAGCTACACATCCCACATATGCGAGTATATTCGGAGCGGTGAGTGATCCTAGCAAATTGTTGTCTGCCCGTTTCCTGATTATTGTTTTTTTTTTTTTCAGAGAACCTTCGATGTGGTTCCTGCTGATATTCCTGGAATAGACTGTATGACTCGATCTGCCGTGTCCGGATACCAGGTAAGAACTGCCTTTATTGCGTGTTTGGCACCTGAGAAGTAATTGAGACCAACGAAAGATTCTGTTCTCATGGAATAACGGAGATTTAATCTTGCAAGCACGAAAGCCTGGAGACTTGCAAATATTACAGCTTATTCCGCGGTCCATACTCCTCGACGATTTCCCGATAGAATTGATCGACAATTACGTCCACTGGTTGGACCTCAACACTGGCGAACTGGAATTCCGTCCGGCTAGATCCCTGTGGACACCTGAGACCTCTAACTGGCGGCTCTATATCGATACACCTGGAGTTCACCCCCGCTCCATGCTTCAGAAAAAGCCTGGTCAACGCATTTCTTCAAGACAACTCATTGACATTCGTTCAAGTACCTTTGGTGCAGTGTCGAGCCTGCTGTCACGAGTAGAATCACCGAATCACATAACGGTCACGTATGTGGCTGCCCAGGCGTTGGAAGTCTCCCTTCCTCGGTATCGTCTATCATTTTTTGTCAACACGAACTGGGAGCTGGAGTGCCGAAGCATGCCTGGTTATGTTATCGATGAAACCCAGACGTGTGGGACGATGTTTGGCCTCACAAATAAGCTCATCTTACGTCCCAACACTATTGGCTCCGAAGGTTCAATTCTTCCACGACGGGTTATCATCCCTCAAGGAGTTATTTCCTTTAGGAAGAATGAAGACTTCACCGACGTCTCCATCAATATCGATGCTGAACAACATGTGCGCTGGCACGAGTACACGATTGACACCACTCTTGGATGCCTAACAAGTAATACGAGCCTAAGCAGCAAGCTGTATCAATGTTATCTGCATGCGCTCACTAGCCACTGTCTTCCCGATCCGTTGCTTGGTCAGACAGGCACAGAAGAAGCCCTCCACATATTGCAAAGTACTTTCTGCAGATCGTTTCAAAGACTTGATGACCACGACGCAAAGCTGCTGGGATTGATCGGCAAATTGACGCCAGATAGAGCTTACTATCCACCTCATCTGTTGTCGATGGCCATGGTGAAATGGAATGACCTCCCAGCGCTGTCACAACACCACGACTTCTTCCGGATTGTATGCTCCCTTTTTGACCATGCACGTGCCTTGGAGGTCCTGTATGATCCGCCCACTGTGTTTAATACCCCTTATCGCAATCAGTCATTGTTGAGACGGGCAGCCTCCCGTAACAAGTCATACTATCCAGCTGATCTACAGATCTCTGAGCAGCCATCATCACCGGAGGATGTCATATATAGGTCAAGGGATCTCTCCGATCTTGGAGACGCAGAACATGTGGCCTTCCAAACATCGTGGTCCATTTGGAATGCCCGACCTTCTCTGGACAGCAAGTCGCCAGACCTTTGGGATGTCATGAATTCATGGGGATCACTTGGACCTTCCGATGGCGAGGTCTCACTGCGATACGGTCGATACTGGCTCGAATTTGATATTGCTCGGGACTGGTTCATTATCTACGACCTCTGCCGTGAGGCGGTCAAACAGGAGGGCCAAAACTCAAAAATTAAGCTTTGTTTTTCACTTTCAGCAGCGGCTTACAGCAAGTCCAAGTATTCGGACTTTGTTCCATTCTTAGTTATATTTTCTGTGGACGAACGTTGTTGCGATCTCAATTCTCCACCACGCTATTCTTACACGCTTTCAGACGGATTAGCCCCTACGCTAGCACATCTCAAAACCTTGGTATTCCAATCCGCCCTACCCATACAATTTACCCCAGCGCATTCCTTGCAGGTCAAAATGAAAAAGAAGAAAGCAGAGTACAATGCGACCATCACAAAAGAATCGACGAGAGTTGCGGAATCAATATTGTGTCAGTGGCCAAGCTATGAACATGCCAATTTAGCCGACGAGTGGTTCGACGACTCGGATTTCAGTAGACGCATCAACAAATACATCCAATCAATCTCCCGGAATATCAAACTTAGAGATCATGCACTCCAGTTACAGGGAGTCCTGAAGCATTGGCAAAATGGGAATACCAACTTCATAGTCACCGCCCTGCAACGTCTATTTTCGACTCGACCCAACACGGTGCAATACACGTTTTCACCTATATTCACCACCAGCCACTCGAAAGTACCTTCCTACTCGCTTCACGATATATTGGTGTCCCGTACCAACATCCCATCGGCTCCAACAAGGGAAGGAATCCCACTACGGCTTGGCCCGGACGCGGAGAGCCTCGAAACCCTCATTGGAGAGCTGCGTCATTCTGAACAGCCCTTACAGGAGCTCTACGGAAATGATCTGCACAAGAGCCATTCTGAGCTATTGCGACAACATGCGTCTCATCTTGGGCGGGGTGCTCTGCCTTCTCACCAGCTCCTGCTCATCTATCATGACCAATGTTCTCGTAGAACAGACAGTATATTTTCCGATATCTCGGCTGCTCTTGCGCCATATCAAAATGTGGAAAAAACCAACAGCGCTGCCAACCTCTGGCCCCGTATAACTCCCCGTTATCTACTCGGTCAGTTAGCCCGAGATCGCGTTAACAAACTTCCCGATCAGTGGCGATCCGTGATCATGCGCTATGCAACCTGTCTTCTCAAAAAACGGCATTCTCTCCGGATGTTGGAGCTCTCTTCAGAACAAAAGCACGAGGAACTTCTTCGAGAAACCGAGGCCATCCGCGATGATGTAGTGGCAGAATCAACACCCGATTGGTTGTTGGTCCAGGTTCGTCCATAACCTTTACTTATGAAGTAGTCAGCATAGACTAAGAGGGCCTCCGTGAAAAGATCGAGGCGGGACTCCTCGCTCGTCCAGTTCAGGTAGCCGTCGCACGGGAAATGATCTCTCCAAGGTCTGAGCGGAACATATCTCTCCAACTCAATATGGGAGAGGGAAAGTCATCTGTTATTGTACCTCTCGTCGCTTCTACCCTCGCTGAAGGCTCAAACCTTGTGAGAGTTGTGACTCTCAAGCCCCTATCAAACCAGATGTTCCAAATACTTGTCAGCCGGCTCTCTGGTCTGGCTAACCGACCGATTTTCTATCTGCCTTTTTCTCGGAGTCTCCGCATTAGTTCCTCGCTGATTAAGACCATTAGTGGTCTTTACAGAAGATGTGTCGAGGAAGGTGGTGTTCTGGTTGTTCAACCTGAGCACATACTGTCTCAGAAACTCATGCGCATCGACATTCTTCTTTCTTCCAACGGAAGTCTCGAGACAACGGCGATAGCTCAAGAGCTGGGGGCCCTCCAGGACTGGATCGCCGAGGCATCACGCGACGTGCTTGACGAGAGCGACGAAATACTCCATGTGCGATATCAACTTGTCTACACTTCGGGAGTGCAGATGCCTGTCGATGATCATCCCAATCGATGGGTCATAATACAGCAGGTATTCGACCGGTTGAAAGCAGCCGCTTGGAAATTAAATGGAAGATTCTCGAAGAAGTTCGACATAGACATGACGTCAAGAGGATTTCCGATTATTCGCGTACTCGATTCCGCTATTTCTCAGGAGATATCTTCGCTCATCATTGACGATGCCCTCGATGGACGACTATCCAGCCTCCCACTGCGTGCTCTCCCACCACCAATCCGGGACGCTGCTCGCCGCTTCATGGCCCAGAGAGATTTCTCGTGTGATGATCGCGATTTGATCTACTCACACTGCAAAGGAACGACCGTGTTGAAGGGAATTCTCCTACTCCGTGGGCTCTTAATGGATGTCGAAGGAATTCTTGGATATGTGCTCCAGGAGCGACGCTGGAGAGTAGACTATGGCCTGGATCCCAGCAGGACGTTGTTAGCTGTCCCATATCGAGCTAAGGTGCGGTGGTTCATCTCGCATCGGAACGCCGCTAACTACGAACGCAGGACGTTCCGAGCCTGAGAGCCGAGTTCAGTCACCCTGATGTTGCAATTGCATTAACCTGTCTCAGTTATTATTATGGCGGTTTAACGAGGGATCAAGTGCTCCTGTGCTTTGACATGCTAGCCAGACTTGATAATCCCGAAATGGAATACGATCATTGGGTGGGATTGGGAGAAGACTTTCCTGAGGGGCTACGCCGACTCAATGGCGTGAACACGGAGGACAAAACCCAAGTCGATGAGCTCCTTCTGCCGTTATTCTCGAGAAATAAAGGAGCGGTGGATTTCTTCCTATCACATGTCGTCTTCCCTCGGGTCGCAAGAGAGTTTCCATCCAAACTGCCAACCTCTGCCTGGGATCTGGTGGAAGACAAGAAGAACGTTACGACGGGCTTCAGCGGCACAAATGATAATCGCTACCTCTTACCTACATCAATAACCCAGGATGATCCTGACTTAGTTCTCGGCACAAATGCTTTCGTTTTGCAACATCTCTTGCTTCCCGAGAACGACTATTATGAGTGTACCGATGGACCAAACGGCGGGCGCGAATCTGCCACTGCTTTCTTGCAACGCCTAGTCAATAAAGATCCTGAAATCAGGGTGCTACTGGACGTCGGAGCTCAGATGCTTGAACTTCGGAATGAAGAATTAGCGCGACACTGGCTCTCCCTTCGACCGGATGTCTCCGCGGCGATTTTTTTCAACGATTCGGATCACCTCATGGTCGCTACTCTGGATGGGACGATAGAGCCATTCATCTCCTCTCCTTACAACAGGCAACTGGACCATTGCGTGATTTATCTTGATGATGCCCACACTAGAGGAACCGATCTCAAACTTCCCAAAGGCATGCGCGCAGCGGTTACGCTTGGTCCGAAGGTCACCAAGGATAGACTGGTACAAGGTATTGCCTATCAATGTCCTTAGGCGAAGAAAACTGACGAGAACACAGGTTGTATGCGAATGCGTCAGTTGGGAAAAGGTCATTCCGTGATGTTTTTTGCGCCCGGAGAGGTCGATCGTTGTATCCGGAACCTGATTCCAAATGGACCGGCCTTTGGGGATCGCATTCGCGTGGCTGACGTCATTCGTTGGGCCTTGCACGAAACTTGTGAAGATATACATCACCACCTCCCATTTTGGGCTCAGCAAGGCCTTGACCACCATAGACGGTTCGCGGCATATCAAGACTATAGTGCAACCGGGAACTTAGAAGTTTTGCGAAACGCCTGGCTGCAGCGCGAATCACGAACACTGGAAGAAATGTACTCGCTCGCTGCGCATTCCACTGGGATAGATCCAGAGATTAACAGTATTGCACCGCTCAAGGAACGGATGGAACGATTTGGCATTACAAAGTTGGTCGATGTCAGGGTGGCCGAAGAGCAGGAGCAGGAGCGGGAACAGGAACATGAACATGAATGCGAGGCGAACCATGAAATCGAACGGGAGCGTCACGTAGAGTGCCCTCAGAGAGTACAACCAGCAAGGCACGTTCTCCGTCGGGAAATTCATGAGTTCGTCGAAACGGGGATACTTCCTATGCGCTCCGCGCACATATCCCCACTCTTGATTCCTATCCATATGGCCGAGGAGTTGAAGGTGACGCCCGAGTGGTCTCCTTCTCCGCTTGCAACGACCGACTTTACTACCACTGTCCTCGATACCGATGGCACACGCCTTACAGAATACCTCCGCCCTGTCAACTGGATACTTTCGAGTGGCTCAGGGAGAGACACTGTCGTGGTTGCGATCAGCCCATATGAAGCAAATGAGCTACTCCCCATCATCCGCGAGAAGAGGAAAGTCCGGCTACACGTCTACACACCACGGGTCACGTTGTCCATGCGCTCCTTCTCCGACCTCAGGTTCCATTCCATCCCAGATTTGCCAGCAGAGACGTGGACTGCACCCGCGCATATTCGAACGACGTTAAATCTATTCTCTGGGCAGCTCTACTTCGACAATGGAGAAGAATACGAGAGCCTATGTGCTCTGCTCGCACTATCCAGGGCGCATCCAGGTGCAACATATAGCCAATTAGATGGGTTTGTGCCTCCCACGTACCGTACAGGCAGATCCTCCCCGTTCGCCGAAAGCAAGATACCTATATTGAAGACGTTAATAGGTCTACGACGGAAAGGCACGAGTTACTCTAGAACACACCTGGGACAGATGTTGAATGGAGTCCCACTTAGTGAAGAAACTCTATCCTCCATGTCGCGTTGATTGATTGATTACCATGTAGTACCAAAGTGTATACGTACTTATTTAGCCACATCAGGCAGATGACCACCCATGTAAAAAAGTGCTTTATATCTAGTTCGCATGTTTACTTGCTTATTCTGCTGCGTCACAGGAGCCCTAAATGCCCCCTAGCGTCAAAAAGACTGGTTTTTACAGCTGATATCATATAAGCCACTACATATTGAAATAGTTCCCGCACTTTTCTGGTATTTGTTTTGGATGCATGAACCTCCTTCATGTTTGGCCACCAGTAGTCTCTTGTTGTCCTGCTTGGGAAATCAAGCGATGATGCAATGTGGCGAGATCGAGATGAGTCGGTACACATGAACGAAGCGGCGAAAGGGCCGGGCCAGGAACGACCACACGACCACAACCAGAAGGGCGTAGAAAACCCGTGGAACAGGAACGAACCGGACAAATGACCTTGTCGACGCTCCGGATACCCACACCCACAGAACGATGTTTGGTTGTTGCGTAGCCGGAAGACTCTTGCAGACGAATCTGCAACAAATCGACGAAACCAAAGCCGCTTTCGAGCTGCCTGCAGCTGAGACCATCAACCACATCTGCGTGTTTCTCCTTGGCACAGGTGGGCACCGCCGTTCTCGCGCCACGGTTCACCCATTCTGACCCTCAGGTTTAAGTACCGTTCCCAGATGGATACGGCGCTACAGTTCACTTTTTCTGGCCGGGTAAAGGCTTCCAGTTACTCGGCATGTGCGTCCACAGCACTCTCTTCCCTCCTCTCGCTACCCCACTCATCATTACTCAACGTCCGGACACGTTACAGGTTGTCAAACGACAAACCCTCGGCGATCTTTCGTCTGCGCGGGAATTTCGTACCTCAATCCTCTTCCTCTCAAGCGGCGTTCTCGAATCCGGGGCAGCCCATATCGGGCACGGGCGGCGTGACGGCCATCCTGGGCATTTCGATCGAGCCTCTCCAACAAATACTGGAACAAGTCAGCGCCCCGCTCCCCGCGGCATCCAAACCTGCTCCCGCACCATCCGACGGGGTGATCCTTGCCGAAAAGATCGTCAAGCACATGCTCAACTACATCTCAGGCTTCGTGTCGGGGAGCGGGACTTCTCTCTCTCAAGAGAGTATGGTCCCAATGAGTTTGATTGCGCGATGGTACGAGAGTTTCTTGTCGAAAATTAGGGCTGGTGGGATCGGGTTCTTAGACAGGCAGGAGTAGTACGTCGATTGAAAGTTATCTTGTACTATTGGTTCGCCAATCCAGACCTCGTTTCGGTGAGCGTGAGGGCCCCATCTGCTTATCAACTGGGTTGGGGTCAAGTCATCTTATCTAATCTAATCTGACCCCGATGACGGCACGAATTGTCAGGCTATTGACAGTTGGCGGCTAATGGGGCATTTCCATTTTCCAGTGACTTTTCTTGTCTCCCTCCGATTTCAAAGTCCCCAGCTTCACGATAACCACTATGGACGCCAGAGAAGAGGAGAGTGTTACCTTCCTTACATCCATGATGGGTGATGGTGACCCAGAGATGGTGAGGCGAATCCTCCGAAAGCACAACGGCGACGTGCAAAAGGCTGCGACGTCCATTTTGGAAGGAGACACTGGGGCTGAGGATCCTTGGCCTTCGGATTTCGGGAGTTTACCAGATGTTTCTATCTCCGTGGCCGGTCCAAGTACTCCCCCTCGTGAGTATCGTGACGTCTTTTATGTGGTCTAGATTCCTTACGGTGCTCATAGCTTCCAAACCTGAGAGGGACAAGGACGTCATAGACCTCACAGCGGATCCAGGGGACGATGACAGCGAACTCAGACGTGCCCTAAAAGCATCTCTTAACACGGCCCCTTACGGTCAACATGCGTCTCAGTTCGGTCCCAGTGACCGGGCGCCGGATCCTAACTGGGCTATGGTTCCTTCGAACGTGGGCACTTTCTCGGTTTAAAGGGTTCAGATGATCACCTACTTCATCACCAGGTAGAACAGCCTTCTGGTGTCTCGCAGGACGATCATTATTTGAGTCGGGCCATTCAAGAGAGCATACGCGAAACGTACAATGGCCAGGAAAGATATGCAACCCTGAGCCTTGAACAGGTCGCCAGGAAAGATAACCGGTCAGTTTTGTTTGTCTCTGGGTATCACCATTCTGAATCTGCGTTGGAAAATAAGCCCGGTTGCAATGAGACCTACCCAGGGCTCGCTGGTATATGCTGCCCTGGTCCTCCAAGGCCTGTATTACGTTCCTCAAGTGCGGAAGAGCATTGCCGGATGGCGTCCACACCTGGAAAGCTCAGATGCTGAGTTCGTAACTCCGCCCACTAGTGGTCATGGTCTGCCCCCTACTTTCCCAGTTCAAATTTTGACTGCGTGCTGATGCCAGCTCAGACCTACTCATGCGGACATTGGTCGAGAATTATACGCATATGGACCTCGCAGTGATTGGCGAGCTTAATATTGATCCATGCCTTGCTGCGCTCCAGCTCAACCCGCCCTCGTATTCGACCGTTAGCCCTGGGGAACTTTCTTACGGTAGAACCCTCCTCGCACAGCTTGCCATTGGTTGATCGCTGGGCAGATTTCCTCCAGAGAGTGACTTTCACAATTGAGACGTCGCTGCATAACAGTGCTATAAAGCGGTCGCCGAAGTGGCCAAGGTCATATATCACATTTCTGTCGGCAACGTACAGCTAAATCAGTTGGTGCAGACTTTTCTACTTCCGTTACGGGCCCGCCGACGCGCCGCCAGACACCTCTGCATCTGACCAACGGCAAGAAATGGCTATCGTGAAGGTTGACATCCGCGATGACGATCAGTCAGCTGATTTAGTGTCCGCATTGTCTGCCAGGATGGCGCACAGCGAGATTCCTGCGAAGCAGCAGGTCATATTTGAGTCCTCGGATATCGTGACCTTCCAACTCGTGCGGCATGATATGCTTCCATCTTATTCACGGACCACGGGCCCGCAACGACAACCTTTTCGGTACCCGAAGCACATATATCTCGACCAGTACATGAAAGAGAATGTCGAAATTGCTTCCGCTAAATGGAGACAGCAAAAGGAAATTGCAGAGAAGATCCAGAATCTGACGTTGCGAGAGAACGCTCTCAAGAGGCATCAGGTAAGGCATCTATGTATTTCTCGCCGGCTGAACCGACAGATTCTCGCGTTAGAACATAGACGTCTTCAAGTCTCTTCAAGCTACGTTGCATTATTACGAGCACGTGGCAAACAAGGAAAGCCCGGAGCGTGCGGCTGCAATTGTTACACAGACTCAAAAGCTGAGGAAGATAAGCGCCAGAATCGAGAATGAGCTCGAGAGTGAGTCTTGACGGCGCTAGCACTTACACCAGTCACCGCGGCTCAACGATATTTCCAGCTATCCAAACCTTGAAGGATGACCTCAAGGGCCAGCTTTCACAGATATTCGAAGGCCCAGAACTGAGAGAACATAGAGTATGTTATCCCTAATATATTCATACCACGAACCGCGCTTAGGATTCGATGTAGTATGATCTTCGGGTAGTCCTCATGCACGATGGTCTGTATGGACGAACCCACCTTTACTCATACGTGAACGACAATGGCACGTGGTGGAAGACAGTTGATTGGGCTGTCACAGAGGCAAGTCGTCAACCTTTCAAATCGAACGCCCCCATGTTTATGTGTACCTCCACAGGTTCCGGAGGAGACCGTTTTGACGGATCCGACCGGTTTTCATCTTAGCGGAGGGCCGTACATGCTCATTTATAGCCGTGCCATTCCAGAAGGGGACCAAGAACCCCTCCAATGGCCCGAAGACGTTGTGGTACGTCCACGACCTTTTTTTGATACACTTAGTGCATACACACAACCGCACTTTCCCTCAACAGCGGGTCGTCCAACGCCACAACCAGCTTTTCCTGAATGGCCTTGCACAGGACACACGGGACACGCAGGACACACAGGACATGCAGGATATGCAGGACACGCAGGACATACAGGGCACGGAGGACATACAGGGCACGGAGGACATACGGGACGCACAGGACATGCAGGACACGCAAGACGATGCGAGTGGAACCGTCGGAGAATCTATTCCTTCATCTACCTCCGCATCCGGCTTTACTACGCCGTTGGAAGTGCCCATCACACCTTCGGAGGCCATGGACGTGTCTAATTGAGGACTCGAGAAACTGTAGATGGGAGTCCGTTGCACATCAGCCTGGCGACAATACAGGTGGGGACGTCGCGCGCAATGCCCCGCATTGTTATTTCTTTTGTTATTTGTCGAATATAGCATTCTTTACAACAGGACGGGATACAAACTCCTATGAACTCCTCCGTGGGCGTCAACCTTGTCCTTCCTCGCTACCATAAGCATTACTCTTGTGCTTCGGTGTGAACGTCCAAGACTCTGGAGCCGGACCAAGGAACATCTCTGAGATTTTCACCCAATCGCGGCTATCGCCACTTGCGAGAAGCGTTTCTTTATCGTGTCCCGAAGAGTGAACGACTTAAACGCGAATGACGCATAATATATTGTACTCACCGAGCTCGTCACGCCCTCGGAAGAGGGGAGCGCGGTCGTTGATCCGAGGCGGGAGGTGTTCAAGAAGCCCGATGGGAACATAGCGGTACTGGAAGGATAACGCCTCGCAGAGATATCGACGCGTGGTGTTGACGCCAGCTGTATCAGTTCCAAAGTGACTGTGGTGACGATTAGCTATCAAGGCGCGGTACAGCGGAAAAAACCGGTAACGTACTCTAGTCCAAACTCGGCGTACTGGGGGGCCCACCGCGTGTCAGCAAATTACCAGTAGCGAAGAGCGTAGATTTCATGGAATGCCCAACTTTTCGAATGAACTCCAACCGCTCCCTGGAACTAATGTCCCACTCTCTCCGTTCCTTGATCTCGGTGAAAACCCAGGGCTTGATTAGCGCGCCACGGGCGATCATCACGCCGTCGACGCCACTGCTCTCGACCTTGGACCAGTAATCTTGGGCGGAGAACGCATCGCCGCCACCAAAGATGGGGATCCGTGGTACTGGTGGGCGGTGGGTGTCAGTCCCTAAATCAGGAACAACAACCAAAAAAAAAAAGGGATGGAGTATAGGAGAAAACCACGCATACGTACGGTCTTCGTCGGCTTCGCGGGCGCGAACAGCATTGACGCATTCTCGGATGTAGTCCCAATCTGCCAACTTTGCGTAGCGCTGTTGTCTCGTCCGCCCGTGCAGCTGCGACCGGAGCGGAGTGGGATCGGGAGGAGCTCGTATCGCACACTAGTGAGGTAAAAAGGAGTTGGGAGGGCTCACTGTCATCGCGGCTACGTTCCATTCGGCATCGATTCTGGGCATCAGTTTGTGGGCCGTGTTGCGACCTTCCTTGACGCCCGTCCGCAACTTGATCGTCAGAGGTATCTCACCGAGCGCCTTGTTCATCCCTATCAGGATCTTTCCTAGTTTTCCCGCAGCATCTAGCACTGTGAGTGGCGTGTTAGTAAAATGTTCTACTACGGCGAGGCGGGCGCTACGAAGGACATACGAGCGGATCCACTGCCCGTTCGGAAGACAAGGTCGATAGGACAACCGCAGTTTAGGTCCATGAAGTCGATGCCGCGCCCGCATTCTCGCTCTATCACGTCTGCTGTAGGGACGAGTGTGGCCGGTTTGTTCCCCGCGAGTTGTACTCCAAACATCGTCTCGGATGGGTGTCGTCTGACCAAGGACCACTCTTCCTTAGAACCGGAAAGGAAAGACGTCGCCAGGCCCACTGACCGTCTCTTGAGCGTTTCCCAGAAAATCGTCTATCGGGTGCGGAAAAACACTCACTTTCTCCGCACGTAATGTCAGCTCCAAGTGAAACGCAAAGCCGTCTGAATGGCTGGGATGCGGACTGAGAAAGTGCGACGAGGGTGTCACTTACGATGTTACACTCACAAGATTTCCAACCGTGGTCAACGGTCCCAAATCTAGAAGGCGTAGGGTGTTTGATCAAAGAACGGTCACTTTTGGAGCGAGATCACGTACAAGTCTTGTCTGACCAGTGCAGCCGTTTTTTCTCTGAAAATCTGAAAGGGACGTCTGGGAGGTCGGCCTGTGCAGCGGCTTCATCTGAGAACCATTTTGTTGGCGCAGGAGGAGGGACAATGCTGGATGACGCAGACGACACAGGGTGGTGTCGTAGTGGCTCAGAACTCGATGGCCCCTCGATACTTGGTGTTCCGTCTGCATCAGGAGTCGTCCCAGGGGCCAGGCCCTCCGACTCGATAGACACACCCTGCCCACCCTCCTTGCTATCCAAATCTCCGGCCATTGCCTTGAGCTCTTGAAGGTAACCATCAGAGACTGGTGTCGGAAACTGCGTTGTTTTATT
>Ga0307512_10002496_pt1 | contig 23089 bp, 32 predicted proteins | sample 14_EM_MG_FD_200267 | JGI IMG/M metagenome (GOLD analysis project Ga0307512, IMG submission 200267) | Populus trichocarpa ectomycorrhiza microbial communities from riparian zone in the Pacific Northwest, United States - 14_EM | ecosystem: Host-associated > Plants > Roots > Unclassified | place...
GTGCCACAGAAGCATCTTCTGCTTTGAGGCCCTAACAGTGTGCAAGCACAGATCAAGCACCTTGTATTGCCCAGCTTGGGCCTGCAGGAATGCATATGGGAGGAGTGCAGTAATAGCCTTGTGTTTGGAATAGATTTTGTGTGGATCACCAGCACTGATCATGGTTTCAAGTTCCTGAGCTATTAGCTCCAGAACACTCTCTACCTGTATGCTATTTCTGGGTCAGAAAGATATACATATATCAGGGATGAGCATACCTTTTGTCTGGGGCCATATTCCTGATCTCTGAGATATCACAGTCCAAGCAAATTGAAATGATTAAGAGGCGATTTACAATAACCAGGGTAGAAGGCAGGGGATCCATGGACAGGGTACAAAGCACAATGTGGAGGATCCAACAGGATACCTTCTTCCTCCTCTGGTACTGAGACTGGGCAAGGTTGATGAGAACAGGAGTGAGTGCAGTATCTTCCCAGCTGGATAGCTTGTGATCCTCTGACCAGACTTGTTGCCTTGCTTCCCATGCTTGCTGACTCTCACGTCTCCACCCTCGATATAATATGGAGTGGATTGAACCAAAGGTGTAACAAAATGGGAGTCCATTGAAGTTGATATGAGGTGGGAAAATCCTGACATATTGTTGACAAATATCCACAAGAACACCTGGTGGACTCATGGCTGAGAGGTGTGAAAATGTGTAGAGAAGGCATATAGCAGATAATGTGGCAAGTTTTTCCAACCCTTGGGTAACCATTACTATTCCATCAGTCACTTCAACACAGCCAATTAAAGCAATAAGGCACCCTGCAACAAGGGAGGGGTCAAAGTCAGGTAGAGCTACCATTGTAACAAGATGCTCCATGGCTGATAGGTGGTGATCCTTGTCTAATGATGTCTGGAGAATCCATGAGGTGCAGTGCAAATCCAACAAAGTTGTTTGCTGGTCCACCCCATGTGGAGTGGAACCTGCACCAAGCAACCTGATGTATCCTTGATGGACAGGTGCCACCAATGATTTGATCATTGCTTGCCCAAGGCGGATAACATCAAACACTAATGCAAAGGGGAGTCGCCTAAGGACCTTCCACAGGGACCTGATCCCATAATAACCTTGAAGCACTTCAACTGTTATAGATGCCCCATAGGCATGTCCAAAAGTTGAAACAACAGCTAAGGTGGCTGATACAAGTGCTGAGGTGGTTGATTGAAGAATGCGGGATCCTGGTGTTTGATATGGACAACTTGCAGAGACTAACCCTGCTATGACAATAAAAAGGTAGAAGAGAATGCCAAAGGAAGTGAAACCAAGGATAACTGATGCAACTGTGGTATTCATCTCCCAGAGATATTGGGACAGAGCACCACCAAGGAGCAACAAGGCAGCCTGTAGCATCAGTGGTAGGGACTCCATCACATAGTCAAAATACCATGTGACAATCCCATTCAGCTTCTGCTGCCGATTCTGGCTGCGCTCGATGGCAGTCCCTCGCATGTCTGTTGACATGTACCGGTTCAACCATTGCTTGCCAAGCATTGCGAGGAGAGCAGAGAAGAGTGAAGCGGCGAAGCTGGCGTACAGAATGGCTTGGACCTGAACAATCATGCGTGGGGGACCGGTCCATGGCGGTGGGATGGCGGGAATATCACCACCGAAAGTGGTGCTGTCTGTCTTATAGATGAGGACACGGAGGAGGGCAGCAGCCTCTTCGTTCGAGTCTGGCTGGAGCTGGGAGTTGACCTCGATGATGAAGGCCGAAGTCACCGCAGAGAACAGACCGGCCTGTTATCCGATCAGTATGTGTCGTTTAAATAACTCGCAACCGGAAGACTCACGAAGATTAATGTTGTGTTCAAATCTTCGTCGTATCTCTTGTTAAACTCCTTGTCGTATTCTTCGGCCACCTTTCGGTAATCTTCGTAGAATCGAGAGCGAACGTCCTGTTTCTGACTGTGGGAGAAATTTCAGTGACGTTCGGGAGAGGCGCGAAGAAGTACCCTACCCATCTCCTGATTTCCCGTTGTCTGTTACAGCTCCATCCTTCTTCGGCCCTCCTTCTGGGTCGTGACTGAGGTCAGATATTAGCCAAGCGGCACGTGGCTGACGAAATTCAGAAGCATACCCCAGTGCACTGTCCTCTAGGCCCCCCGAACCGTCGGCACTCCGTCGACGCCTCTTGGATCTAAGTCTGGGTGATCAGCCAGTCAATCAGCGGTTGAGTAATATCATATACACACCGCCTTCGTTTTATGTTGACCGGTTGAGTCGAGTTTGGCTCTTCCCTAAGGGCGTGTCCTGCTCCGTCGCTCCCGCCATCTCGGCTGTGAGACGAGTCGGAAAAACGGAATCGCAGGACTTCAATATACTTACCGTTCCACTGCGATCTCTTCTAGATCTGCCATAACAGGGAATATCGCAGAAGCTCACTGGGATGTGGGTAAATAGGTGGTGGTGGGAGGAAGGAAAGGGGGTGGGCGCTGAATGGACAGATGACAGGTGGCCATGAGGCATCCTCGTGATACCAACGCGAGCAAGAACGTGCGAAAGCCTGCCAGAAGATCGTCGAAAATTCGCGATCCCAGTGGGTCCACGTTAGGGTATGTATATCGTCCAGATCCGCCAGTCAAAAGTGGTCTCAAAATGATAAGTTGGACCCCCCAGACTTGAAGCTTGAACATCTGGATTTTCCATCTTCCTCCCACCGTCGCTGCTCACTCTCTTGATCGCTCTGGGTCTCTCTGTCCTGCACCTCCTCGAGTATTTTATTCCGCGAAATCCTGCCCGAGGGGGGAAACTCAGAGGTCCTCATCGGCTTCATCCCACGAAATATTTTGAGCCTGGTGATGTCCTCGACGCAATGGGATGCACCTCTGTACCCCGTCTGGGACTCCTTCCGCTGCTTCTCGTCCTGGGAAATTCGCTTGGGATTCTCTGGTTATGCGCGCATATAGGAGGCGAGCTGTAGGTGACCACCGGTGTGCGGAGTGTCTGGTTTCTTCTTGCTTCTGGTCCCAACAGCCTCAGGAGATATGACCACGTCCTGTTCTGGTACCCGTGGATGTTTCTTCCCCAATGGCATTCACTGATTCACCGCTTGTACTTCCTCAGCTATGAACACATCAGGTTCTCACCCAGGACTCTGATTATGGGGACGCCCAGTCAGGCTGCGCTTGTAGCTGTGTTCTGCCACTGTTCCCAATTTTCTGTACATGAGTTGTGTCTGTACTGAGATCCAGATCGGGCAAATCAGGCATGATCCTGGGGTGCAGTGATTCGCGTCTCCCTCCATCACAAACACCCTCTATAGCGTGTCTGCGTCTTTCTTTTTATAATCTCAGCCGTCACATATCTTAAGTCTACGTCAGATTATGGCACCCTCTTCCGCCAAGTCCGTTGACGATACCACATCGAAAGAGAGAGGCGGGGGTTATGGCCACGCTCGTCCACTCGAAGAAACTCTATGTCAAAAACCGATATCGTTCCCCGTTTCTGCGACTCCCTACCGAGATCATCCACGTCTTGTCGTTCGTCATGGAAGATACGGGTGCCTATCCAGTTTGGCGGCCGATATCCATAACCCGCCATCACATCCGCAGAATCATGTGCAAAGCGACTGCCCTGCGGTGGAAGGGAAACGTGTCACTTGGGCGGGATGCAGTGGATGTGTTGACGAGGTCAAAAGGGAACCCTCGGGTGGTTGTCGCTCAGTTTGGTCCGTGGGACGAGGAGTACTTGAAGGCCGTAGACTCCGCACGTTGGAGTTGTTCGGTCCCCCTTCTAGTCTACCTCGCTTCTCCTGAATCTTCGAACATTCACTCCCTCGCCTCAAACGCCTGAAGTTTCACGTAGTTTCTGGCTTATACGACGATGTCGTGTCGGATCCGATCGCCGTGCAACTTCCTAATGACATGCCCGGGTGACGAGTGCTCGATCTTCGTAACGCTGCGCTACCCTGGTCGTCAGCTCCGAAGTCCAACTCGACTTTAGCGTTGACGATATCGCGGCCGACCGCGACGCCATTACGGCCTGTATCTGATTGGTCCCATCATCTACAACCACCCTAAAACTCGAGTCGGCAAAATTCGACGCGGAAGGAATTCTTCAGGTCACCCCGAAGTACAATCGATCGAGGAGCTGTGTACAGTGGAGAGCCCATGTCTGACTCACTTTGGGGTGCATTGTCGCCCACAGGAGATGACGACTAGCTTATCCTATGCCCAAGACTGGAGTCTGTCATGTTCAAGACGTACGCCGACATCACACAGCTGAACCCACTACTCATCTGCCTTCGGTACCGTAGTGCCGCTCGATTCAAGCTCGGGTACCTCAGGATAATGGAATATACCTTATGTGCTTACAGGATTGCTGAGGATATTCGCTCTTTTGTTGAGGTGTCCAAGGTTGACTTTTCGAACAAGTTACGGCAGAAAGTAAGTTCAAATTTTATGGATGGATCAGGCACGTGCTAATCGACTCTCAGTGGGGCCCTCATCCGTCCAGTTCGAGTCTTGCTGACGCAATGGGATGGGAGATTGGTCCACAGAGGGGTCACACCAGTAGAATGGGTCGCTATCACCCCTATTGTAGCGCCAGTGTGCAAGCTGTACGCGAAAACAAAGCAGGGCCATCAGGTCATTCGCACACTGACCATGAGAAACAGGCTCCTACCGTGTTGCCGACCCTACAGGCCTTCGACCAAGCCGAGAGGCTGACACCGAAGAACAGCTCACAATTACAGAAAAAGACCAGGACACAGTAAGTTTCTTTTACTGTCCGTGTATCCTTCAGCTAATTGTGTGTTTCATCGGCGTTAGCCTTCCAAGAGGAAAATGTATTCCCACACTTCCCGTATACTGCTTCAAATGGGATTGAAGGACTTGAGGCACGAGTTGGAGGAGAACTGGGGGTGCAAACCCACCCATAAGTCATCGATCACGGAAGTCGATGCACTAAACGATATGTCATGTCGGGGTGATTTACGGGCGATTGGGACTCGGTACCTTCAATGACCCACCATAGTTACATTCCAAAAGATCGTGCTCGCTGGCCCGCCGCTAATCCACGCCGAGCAAATCTTGGTCAACCGCGAACAACGATCACGCCCCATCAAAGAAAGATCGAAGCGGGAGCAAACAGAAAGGGATAAGGCACACGTCTTGTTGGAGGAATTGAGCCGCCATGTCCCTTGGCCAACCTCCATGAAACGTGGCCCATGCCAGATCTGTTCGTCCAAAGAGGTAAAAAATATTCCTTGCGTTATGTTCAACGTTGGCTGCCTACGTTCCGACCACCCGGCCCTCGAAATCCTCCCCACGCGAGGTGTAGCCAACGGTTCCTGAGTACCCTTTTGTCTCTTTCTGTACAGTAATTATTTCGGCTACTCGACATTTATCGGAGAGCGCAGTCGCGTACCTTTGGCCAGGCGTTTCAAATGCTATACTTATTTTGCGTGCGTCAACAGGGGTCAGAAGAGATCACAGTGGGTTGGTGCCATAGATTCCAGTTGTTTATAAGAGGACCGTCTGGGTGTTCGCATCGCTACTGTGCAGCTCTTTCCCAAGCCCCATCCAGGTGGATTACTTTGATGCCTTTGATAGTCACATAGCACCTGATCAGAAAGATGAAGATAAGAGCTCACCGACATCGGTTGGTACTCTGTTTTTCCGAGTTACCGCCGGGACCCATGCTGCAGGAGGGGTTGGAATTGAGACTGACCACTGGATATCAAGTCAAAGGCGACTGACAAGTCGTGTACATCGACAAACCTTGGGTTGCCTGGGAAGTGTGTAAAAACAAGAGGACGTTACATCGAGTGAACGCTACCGGGCGTTACGCACGGAGATTGCTGGACTTGAAGCTTGAAATTCTAATATTGAGGGTGTTCCTGCGCACGTCGGTTTTTCTGTTCTGTGTCTGTCAGCCGGCTCGCCGTTCTGCCCTGATTTACCGACTCGAGTTCACCCGCGGCTTCCCGGGTTCAGGTTCTACGGATAAAGAGCATGGAACCGCCAATTGTGGTTTACGTGCTCCTTGCGTTCCATGACGTCATTGGCCGAACCTGTCTTAAGCGCTATAGTCGCTAAAGTGATTACTTGTAATTACGAATTTGGGTTTTTCCTGATGTCGTCCGACCTTCTCTCGGCGCACAATTTACCACGGGGCGATCACAACGAAAGCCAGGCCGTAGACGACGAACATGACGAGGATGAGGTAGAAGAGGGTTTGCAAGAAGGGGAAGGAGGTGAAGGTGAGGACGAAGAGGCGCAGATCAGAAGAGCCAGGAAGGCCGCTCGGACTCGAGAAGAGAAACTCCAGAACGACCTGTTCCTGCTCAAGAAGCTCAATGGCGCGTTCTCGCTGTATACTGATACGTTGCGAGCCACCCAGTCGAGCACCGAGGTGGGTCGATATCACATTCTGACCACCCCCGTTAAAGCTGATTTGATCGGTCATTCTGGTATTATAGAGACTGAAGGCGCGTCTGAAAGACACGAACGCGTTGTTGGACCGATACATCGGGATGCTTGACCATTCGGAGGCGGTAACTAAACTAATACTCGATGAGAAATGGCAAGGATCATCCGTTGTATGTCTCCCCTTTCTCACCGCCCAGTACCCTCTCAGAACTAACGGTACTACGCCGGTCTGATGTCAATCAGGACGAAGAGGTCTTAAGGAACCAAATGCTCGAACAGGAGGCTGCCAGGCGCCGAGAAGCAGAAGCCCGTGAGCGTGAAGCAGAACTTGCGCGACGGCGATTGGAAGAAGAACGATTGGCCAGAGAGGAAGAAGAGCGACGGCAAGCCGAACGCGGGAAGGCCTTAGAGAAGAGAGGTGTCGGGAGGGGAGTGTCCAGGACCGTGGGCTCGAGCTCGAGTGGTGTGAGAGGTGTGAGAGGGACGAGGGCTTCGATGAGAGCGAGAGGTGTTGCCACTGGGATTGCCAGAGGTAGAATCGATTCCTCTTTCAACAGCGGAGATGGTCCTCACGTATTACTTGAAGGCACTACTACTTCTGGACCCGGAAAGACCGATGTCCCTCGGCCTTCTTCCTCAGCATCGGCTCGGACGAGTACGATCCCGTCACGCGGTCGCGGGCGCACTTGATGTAAATTTCCTGGAACCTAGTACACGACTTGAAGGACATTCTTGACTGTTACAAAGGACGCGCCGTTCGTGCGTTCCCTACTCAACCTGGCCACGACTGACCTTTGAGGACGACATACACGAAGTAAGTATAAATTACACAAGAGCGTTCTAGAGACGACAAAATTACTAAGCAACATTACTTTTCCTTGACCCCCCTAAATTATAAGCGCATGTCGCCGAAATTCTCAACATTTCAACAGTGCGAAAGTCTTATGGCTATGGTCCTTCGACGTGAGTATTTTGTTCCCACCCCCCGCACAAAAATGGAATCGTTTCGCTTGATGTTGAGATCCATGTTTCACTTCAGTACACTTGGAATGATCTTCATGCACCCCTGTACAGAATGATGGTATCATCTCGCGGCGCGAAGTGACCCTCACGGGCCCAGGAAGGATGGATCAGAGGCTGTTCCAGTGTACTTTCTGAGTCGCATAATTCCCAATATGCACCGTACTTTCGGTGGACCTGCATATCCTCCAACACCAACTCAGCTATGCCTCAGCGTTGGCCCTGACCTAAAGACCTGAGTCTCCCGACTACTCGTGATCCCCTGTGAAAGTGATGAATCGACCGTAGAGCGGTGATAACGGAGGGTCCACCTTTCAACGCACCTGGGATACTAGCTCTCCTTCACGTGGAAACCCCGCAACGCATTCCTCCAGTGACGTGCAGGCGTATCAATCAATTTTCGTCGCGATATCCCCCCCTCCTGACGGTCCCACACGATCGTCATTATTCAGGAATTTGAGACCCAGCACCCTGGAACCTTGGATACCGAGAGCGTCAGCGGGTCCGAGGCATTCGCGTCCGCGAGTTCGAGGCCAGATCCGAGACACAATGATGGTTGGGGATTCGTCGCAACTGTACAAGTCGACTTTTCGACACGCATTAACTCTTGCTTGGGCTTCGTCATATCTGAGAGTTCGGAAAGGATCCGAACAACAGCCAGAAGCATACGCCTTGGGAGTACGATAATGCAGGGTCTGGGTTTCGGTGAGATCAGCCCCCGACATCGATACCCCCTGCTGATGCACAAAAACACACGGATTCATCTCTATGACCCAGGTACAACCGAACCATTCTTGATACAAGCGCAATATGATGTGCTACTGACCAATTTCCGCGGGGTTTTGATAAGGTGATCAGATCACAATCCGCCCTACAATCACCTACATGCTAAATGCTGTACTTCTCTCTCAGATTTATGGGGATTGCAGGGATTGCATCTGAACCCCAGTCAAGGCGTATATCCAACGCTTCGTCAACCCGGTTTCCTCGCCGATCCAACCTCAGCGAGGCAAAAAGCGGAGGAACGAAGTCACTGTCCTCTTTTCCATTTCAGACCAGTCGAGGACAGTAAGCCAGTGTCATACTGTAGAAACCGCTGGTGCCCGTCGCAGTAGCGAGTGGCATGATCGCGGCTCTGTTTCTGCAGAGAACGCATCGATAATCTCTTCTATAATTTCTTAAGCTAGTTGGGGAGGACGCGACCTCGATTTCAAGTCACGGAGGATGGAATTTGGCTCAGATTCGGGTGAACTCATGTCCAAGAGGTTATGGAACTTGAGGGGAGTTTCCACGAAGACGCAGCAACTGGGTGACTCAGAGATCGATCAAGTTTCAAGCATTGACTACTGGCGATTCCTGAACGGTACGCCCAGCGAGGATAAGAATTTACATGGAGGGACGATGTATGTGCATTACATTATAGAAATTGTTGCGTCGATGGGTACGAGAGAAATCCAGGGTAGAAATATATCATTGTTCAATATCATCGCAGCTTTGGTCTCAACCTTGTCCCACCGTCAATCGTCGAAGCAGGTTTCAGCCTCCCATTTCCTCCTTTATCCACCTTTAACCTTCCTCCTCCACCAAGAACGTCTCTCTGACGGAGGAGGTCGCCGATCCAGTCAGAGCTTTGTCGTACGAGGACCGATGCGATGCGGTGCAGCCGTTCTTCTTCTTCGACCGAACAAACCGCTGTCGAGTTCCTGTCACCATTTCTCCATAGCAATATCTGAAGAATCGCTTCGGGTACTAGAATATTTGTACAATACTGTCCCATCGGAGCGATCAATCAGTTCCATCAGCGGGTTGTCGGCGGAATTACGGGCTCACATCAAGCTTTTCGAGTACTGTAAGGTTCTCGTAGGCCGGGCACCCTCTAAGAGGCGGAGGATGAGCGGTTGAAATGGTATGGAGTGAATTTTCTTCTGGCTCCTGGTATTTTTCAGTAGGTATACTCAGGGGAAGACAAAGGGGTTGATGTACCTCAGAATCCCGAGCCAAACCCACCGAGCCAGCAAACGAGGAAGGAGGGGGCCCCGAGGACCAGTCAGGGTCTGTAGCTACGCCGGGTTCCGTAGCCACGCCAGGTTCCGTAGCCACATCAGGTTCTGTAGTCACCTTGACATGGGTGTAAGTAACCGAGCCCATGCCCGAAGAGAATGTACAGACTTCACTGTCCTCGATCACCTGCTCGGCCTTGGCCAAGTCCCTCAGCACCCATCTGATCAGTAACCTGGTCAGCTTTGACACCTCTCTGGAGGTCATCACCCCCTTGAGGCTCGCATCCTTGTCGAGTGTAGCACGCTCCTTCCCACCCCTCATGAATCTTTCGTGCCGTGACTGCGCAGGTGGGTACGAATCGTTCAAAACAGCCTGGAGGACTCCTTTAGTGTACCCAAGTTGTTGGTGAAGATCCAGACCGCAGAATTCGCTGCAATCACGTAGGGATGTTGAAGGAATGGGAGAAGGGGGTCGATTCACGTCTTCCATCTCTTCATCGTCCGACTCGTCCCGCCCATCATCAACTGGCGCGCAGTACTGGATTTCCCCTAGCTGATAGGCAATCATCATAAACATCGATAATGCCCCAAGTTTCGAAATAGGTCACCTTGCACATTGAAAAGTTATCGTCAAGCGAGGTGTAAAACATCGACCTGTCAACCTTCTTCTTGACCTTATCGAAGAACATGATACTGTACTTCCCCCGTCGCCTGGAGGCTGTAGAAGGGACATAGCCAGTGATGATGGCTGGCCAGTGCTCTGTCCATGAATTGTTGACCCGGGCGAAGATCCTCTCTCCAGGGATAGTAAGCATGGGATCAGGTCCGGGATCGATGAAAGATGCGTGAGGGTGGTGAATCTCTGTCGCTTCTTCATCCGAGAGGTCGTCGTCAGTGGTGATCTCGTCAGACTCCTTGATCCTTTCGTAGGTCATTCCAGACTTGAGAGAGGTTAGTCGAGGCACAAACCCGTCGTTCCTCTTGGCATCCGTACGGATCATCTCATCTGTAGCAGCCTTCCATCGGTCATCCAAATCTGTTCGCGGCCGTTTTGCCGGGGCAGAGAAGTCAAGGTCTGGAGAGTTGTCGGTTGTGAGGGTATAATTCGTCGAGGTGAAACGCATTCCACCAGAGGGAAGAAGCATCGGCCAGATGACATCACTAGATGGGGTCCACAAGCTGCATTTGGCTGGGGCAGTGTCACATATACGTCCAAAGAACTTGACATCGATAGGGATCGCTCCGCGCTGGGATACAACCTACACCGATGCCTCGCTCAGGGATAAAACATTATTGAGCGTGAACGAAATCACCTCAGCTGGCCACCAATATGCCTCCCCTTCACCTCGTCTCTGCACGGGATGTCCAGATCGATCGATCAAGACCCAGACACACGAGCCGAGCTTGTCTTTATTCCAGGTTTCCTTGGAGAAAGATATAGTTGGTGGAGAAAAGGAGATATTCGGTGAAGATATTGTCCGACCCAGAACAGATTTTCCCGATCCCAGCACTCCACTGAGGATGTTCCTCACCCTAGAGGTATCGGCCGGCGTCTTTGGAGGGGCGCCAAGTGTAAAAGAGGCAGACGAGATTAGGGAGCGGGAGGATATCGAGGAAGATAGCGGTTTGTGCTTCGCGATGTTATGTCCAGTGATGGGCGACGGAGCGTTGATCCGCTCAGGGATCGGCCGGGAAGGTGTGGGGGTGGGGAAGGTTAGTTGGCGTGTAGGGGAATCCGGATCCTCAAGTGAAGACAATTCGCTTAGGTCGAGGTCTAACCCGGTAGCAGTCGAAGGTTCAGGTCGTTTGGTTCCTTTAACCTTCCGGGGAGAATCGAGCGACTTCCGTGCCTTCGGGATTGGTTGAGGTGAGTCGGGTCTCGTAATAGATGAACCAACGGTGAGGGAACGAGGACGACCTCTCTTCTTCTGACCGCTACCACCTCCATATGTCCGCCCCCTCGTTCTCGCCTTCACCTCCGACTTCAAACTCCCACCTCCGTCCCAACCATCACTCCCCTCGTCCTCGTCTGATGAGAGCTGAGACTTTGCAGCGGCTCTGGCTAGCGCTGCGGCCTTTCGAAGGGACATTGGGAAAAGGGAATGGCCGACTTCTGATTATGCGGACCGAACGGTGCTTCGGGCTAGATGAAACGATACCAAGGCTGGACCGTACCCTCAGCCAGCTGTAATTACCCCAATGATTCAATCTCACCTCGCACCGTTTGCTCAAAACGAGAAAGAACCGATAGCCGGGCGAAGGGACGGACACGTATGGTGTGCAGAAAATACACAAAGGCGTCGTCGGTAAACGCTCCTCCAAAGTTGACGCCAGATCTGACAGCTTCGATCGAAATCGCGGGGCTCGGAGTCGGACACCCGAGACACGGTGCGTCACACGAATTGTCACAAATTTCCGCTCACATTGGATCTCTCTTGTTATTGCCGTACGTAGAACTACCACAAAAAACGAACAGTGCCTGAGTAGCAACCAGAAAGAAGGTTCGAAAGCACCCCTCGCGAGCTGTCGAAGAAGACGATCGCAATGGAGGCTTCCAACCATTGACGCGACAAGCCGCATCGATCACCCCCACTGATGGTCCAAACCGTCATCTCTCCCTGGAGGGGTGCGCTTCGACGTCCCCTATCACCCTGTTCCATGACGCTAGACATTGGAACTATGGGATTTAGAAAACCGTGACTCCAGCCGTTCCCGTATACTGAGACTTCACGTCATCCAAATCAGAGATGTCATCTTGTCCCTTGTAATCGTACTGTGACAGGCTTCCCATGTCGGAAGTGCCAGCGATGGAGGAGAACGAAGTTCGCCTCCGCAATCGATCGGATTGGGAGAACGCCATGTTGGTCGAGCGGCGGTCGGATGTGCCAACTGAGCTTCCGACAACGCTCGAGCTGTCGGTTCCAACCGGTCCGTCTTGAGAGATGATAGAACTGGCATAGCTCCCATATAGTCCACGCTTAGCAGCGGGGCTGCGCTGGATTCCTGCTCCAAATGGACCGTTTGCAGCGAACATCGGTAATCCCGAGGAGTAGGTGGCTTGCGAGCGCAGCGATTGGACATCGGACGGGATGTACCCAAGAGCATCATGCGTTCGATAGAAGCTCTGGTCAAACCGACTTGGAGTGCCCGATCTGTGGACTGAAAAACACGGATATAAGAGAAAGGAAGAAAAGGGTGTAAAGAGGAATCAACTCACGATCGTCGCCGGCGCCAGACATGTAGTCTCTCGCACAGGTTTCGTGACGTCTGAACTGGTCCATAGCCTTGGAAAGGGATCTTTTGGGCTTGCTGAACTGGATCATACTCGGTTGGAGGTTGTTAAGTGGCCCTTCTACGAGGCAGGACTTTTCCTTGTAATGAGTCAAGAGATAGTGCCACAGCGGATGCTGGAATCAATGTAAGGAACGGAAAGTCTGCATGGGGAACCCAAGGTGAGATCACTAACCTTACTCAGGACCTTCGGATTTCCAAGAATGACAACACCATATTTCGCCCTCGTAAGAGCGACATTCAGTCGCCTGGGGTCGTTCAAGAAACCGATTCCTTGATGCTCGTTACTCCTGACACAACTCAAGATGATGTAGTCCTTCTCTCGTCCTTGGAACGCGTCGACGCTCGCCACTTCGATATCCTTGTATAGATCCTTCCTTAGAGAGCCGTTGAACTGCATGTAGCTGACGATGTACGACCTCTGGCCTTCGTATGGAGTGACGATTCCGATCTGATTTGGGACCACACCAGACTTGAAGAACTTTGTGACGATCTTCTCCACGTTTGAAGCCTCCGTCCTATATATCATCTCAGTACTTGATACGTGAGCCTGCTAAAAAAAGATTACCTGTTCAAAAACGACGTTCCACTTGAGGAAATCTCCTCCTGACCCAAGTTCTGATAGAAGAACATTGGTGTGTCAGGCACCGGCCAAGGGAAATCTACATTCCTCCGCAACCTCTCTGGCGCAGTGACACCGTTCTGCAAGCTCCCCTCGTAGAACATGTTCGACGGGAACTCGGAGAGGCAGGGATGCATTCGGTACTGGACTTGAAGTCGGATCGGACGATTGCCCAATACGACGAGGCGCTCGAAGAGTGATTGGGTGAGGCCGGCCCGTGCGGCTTTCTTGTTCATGATAACGGGGCCCAGTTGCTGATGGTCACCGACAAGGACCACCTGTCGACATCCAAGTACCAAGGGGATCATACATTCTGGAGAAAATACTTGATGAGTCAGGAAGTTGCAAGCAAAAAGATACCCCTCACCTGGCTCGGCGGCTTGAGTAGCTTCATCGATAAGAACCGTCCTGAACTTTAATTTCGCCAACCTGGGATCCCCGGCACCGACGCAAGTGCAGCAGATGACGTCAGCGGCATTGAGGATCTCTCTTTCACACTGTTTGATCAACGCCTTATACTTCCTCTCGTCGTTAGAGCTCAACTCTCCCTGCTCGTTCTTCAGCTGTATAAGCTTCTGTAATTCTATATGCGAAGTGTTCTTGGTTACTTGCTGGTGGAGGGTCAAGAACGAAACGGAGGAATCGAGGGCCTCGCGAGACTTGGCGGTGATCCGAACGGCTTTCAGCCCAGTAACGTGGATCTTCTCAGTGAGTTGGTCCACCGCAACGTTCGACGGTGCGCAGACTAAAACTGGTCCAGGGTTCATCTTCGCCAAATGATAGACGATAGAAGCTGAGGTGACGGTCTTCCCGGTCCCCGGCGGGCCTTGGATGAGGCTGATCGGTTTCTGGAGGATGCTCTTCACGGCGTACATCTGCGAGTGGTTAAGTTCTGGGAGTCCGGGGGCTGAGAATCGTTTCGGCATCTGTGTCTTCAATGATTGCGGTTCGACTTCGTGGCCGAGTAGTTTGTGATACTGGGGAGGATCGGTTAATTCACAGTTCGCAATGAGCATACTGGCGCAACTTACGATGTATGCACTAACGCTCTTCTCATCGACAGCAAATGTCTTCATGGCCAGTTGCATACGATCAAAGCTCGTAGATTTCCACACGAAGTCCACGATGAAGTTGTGGGTAACCTCCGTTGGTACACCTTCACTCTTCCGCAACTCTAGAGCGATTTCATCAGAGACATCTGCAGGGGGGGTCGTTCAGCTAATTGAATCCGGAGGAATCAGAATAGGATACCCACTGTTCGGAATCTTTATGACATGACCCGCTCCTTCCCAGTTTTTATGCAGCTCTCCTGAGTACTTCAACCTCAGTTCATCCCCAACCGCGAGTCTGACCTCCCCACTCTCCAACTTCGGTAACACGAACCAGGCGATCCTTTTCTGGTTCAGACCTAAATCCCATCTAACGCTGATATCCGTCTGGGTCTGGGATTCTTTGAGACGCTTATCGTAGTCGGCTTCGATTTTAACCAAAGGTCCGATGATGTTTTGATACTGGTATGCATCTTCATATCGCAGCAAGACAGGCTGGGGTTCGTCGTCTACACCAGGTTTCTCTAGATCCTCGAGCGTGGCGTTGGCGTTCTCACGCCATAAATCTTCGAGGCGAGTGATCTGCTGGAACGAGATTTGTCGCGACCGAAGCTGTTCGTTCTCGCTGGGAGGTTTGACGAACCATGAGAGAAATGATCGATCGTCGATGAGAGGAGCCCAGAGGTTCACGTTCCACGAGATATCCTTAGAAATTGCTGCGCAAGGCTGTCTGAAGAGAAAATCAGTACTCGGCGCCCCAAGATCGCGTATTAGATGATCCGCACCGACACAACAAGACCACGACCGTGTCACTCTTCGCCGGGATGAACCCGAGCATGAATACGTTCTTGCTGCCACAGTTGTAACACTCAGGTACGGTATCTCCGAGTTGGCTCTCCTTATGGAGGATCACCTCCTTGTGTTTTGCGCGCACCAAATGGTTCACAATATGTGAGGCGGAGGTGTTGCCGCGGGAGTTGCAGAACCACTTGTTGCAAATCGAGCATTTGACGACGGATGCGGGAGAATGAATACCACAGTAGCTAATAGGACAGTTAAATGCGACCTTTGAATAGACTGGATAGTGAGACTTACCTGCAAGCATGCGGCGGGAGCTCGACTTGGCCGTCATCTGGCAATTCATCTAGCACACCGTCAAAGTCTTCGTCAAACGCGTGTTCCATTGGACTCCTGCCGGCGAGAGGGGGTTGCTCGTCTATAACCCCAGTATACACTACACGATCGCTGGTATTATCGTCGATGAGAGAAAGGCCCCCCAGGGATTCGATTGGAACCCGGGAAGATTGGCTGCTGGCGTCCGCATCCGTAGTGTAGACTGAAGACGTGTCGTCCACGATGCCGATGCCACCGTACGACGATGCAGAGTCGAACTGAAAGTTGTCGAAGGTATCCATGACTGAAGCCAATGTGTGGCAGCGGAGAAGACAGGCTCCAGACGCTTATGCGGATTACAAATTTCCCACGATTGGTCATCCTGACTCGTGTATATATGTGGACCCGCCGTCGAGAGAAGAGAGGCTATCGCAGGGCCAAGCAACAATGTGATAATGCGGCAGAAAAATATGGCTAGCCGCCAACGACGAGTGGTATTGCGATACAACAAGCGTACAACATGTATGAAGCGAGAATGACCGATACAGATGATAGAAGAATGGATGGACAACAGCAGAGATAAAACAGAAACCGCAGATGTACATCGTTACTTCTTCTTGGTAGCCTTCTCAGCAGCCTTGGTGATCTTACCACCCTTCTCTGTCTTCTCGACCGACTTGATGACACCAACGGCAACGGTCTGCCTCATATCACGGACGGCGAAACGGCCAAGAGGAGGGTATTCGTTATACGACTCGACACACATTGGCTTGCTGGGGACGAGCTTGGCAATGCAAGCATCACCGGACTTGACAAACTTGGGCGTCTGCTCAAGAGACTTTCCACTTCGCCTGTCGATCTTCTCAATCAACTCGGCGAATTTGCAAGCAATGTGAGCGGTGTGGCAATCCAAAACGGGAGCATAACCTGGGCCGATTTGACCAGGGTGGTTGAGGATGATGACCTGAGCGTTGAAGGAAGCAGCCTCCTTGGCGGGGTCGTTCTTGGAGTCAGAAGCAACGTTTCCACGGCGGATATCCTTGACAGAGACGTTCTTGACGTTGAATCCGACGTTGTCACCGGGCTGGCCAGACTCGAGTTGCTCATGGTGCATTTCGACCGACTTGACTTCAGTGGTGACGTTGGACGGGGCGAAGTTGACAACCATACCGGCCTTGATGATACCAGTCTCGACACGACCGACGGGCACCGTTCCAATACCACCGATCTTGTACACATCCTGGAGAGGGAGACGGAGAGGCTTGTCGGAAGGGCGAGTAGGGGGCTCGATGGCATCGATGGCGTCCAAGAGGGTCTTGCCCTTGACGGGTCCAGCCTTGGTCTCCCTGGTCCAGCCCTTGTACCATGTCATGCTGGGTACGACCCGTAAGTAAGATAACCACCCTCGAATAATGAATAGCTCACTTGGGGGACTCCTCCAACATGTTATCTCCATGCCATCCGGAAATGGGGACGAAGGCTACGGCCTTGGGGTTGTATCCGACCTTCTTGATGAAGTTGGAGGTTTCCTTGATAATTTCGTTGAAACGCTCCTCGCTCCACTGTAGAGCGTAGTCAGTCCCAGTTCGATAGTGGTTTATGTGGGGCGCCGTACCTTGGTGGTGTCCATCTTGTTGACAGCAACGATAAGCTGCTTGACACCGAGGGTGAAAGCAAGCAAAGCATGCTCTCGGGTCTGACCGTCCTTGGAGATACCGGCCTCAAACTCACCAGTGCCGGCGGCGATGATGAGGATAGCACAATCGGCCTGGGATGTACCAGTGATCATGTTTTTGATGAAATCACGGTGTCCAGGGGCATCAATGACCTTGAAGATTTTTGATAAGCATTCGGCTACCAATCCCGATCAGAGTAGGAAAGAAAAACTTACGGTGACCATGTACTTGGGGGTTTCGAACTTCCAAAGGGCGATATCGATGGTGATACCACGCTCACGCTCAGCCTTAAGCTTGTCCAAGACCCAAGCTAAAGTAAAAAGAACGGTTTCGGTTATGAGATCTTATCGACCAGATGTCGAGATCGCACTTACCGTACTTGAAGGAACCCTTTCCGAGTTCAGCGGCTTCCTTCTCGAATTTTTCGATGGTACGCTTGTCGATACCACCGCACTTGTAGATCAAGTGACCGGTGGTGGTCGATTTTCCGGAGTCGACGTGACCAATGACTACGAGCGAGATAAACTAGGTACCAAAAATTGGGAAACAGGTGCACTTACCAACGACGTTAACGTGGATCTTATCCTTACCCATGGCGGATGTCTGTAAAAAAAGGTCAACGTCCATCATTGATAACGGTGAAAAAGAGCGCATCTCGAGAACGATCCGGCCGCAAATCGCCGTCGAGAACGAACATCGAAATACCTCGGAGAGAAAAAGACGCGATGGGTATCAAGAGGATAAAAGGGGCAGCCTACCTTGTTGTGAGGAGAGAGTGGTGGATGGAGGGGAAGATGAGAGTTACAAAATTTTCTGAGCGATCCAATTTTGATCTGTGATTATCTTCGGCATTTTCCATTCTCACGCCCCTACCTCCCCCACCTCACCGTATCCCAACGACGGCAAGCGGCATGACCGGGTCGTCCTTCATTCCGCCAGACTCTGGTCATGATACTGGCGCAGCCTCGCTCGAGGACACCCCAATTCTTGGTCCAAAATGGATCAAACTCCCAGCATTGACCTTCGGTTTCATAGGCCTCCAGGCACTATGGTCCGTAGAAATGTCATATGGTATGCCTCCAAGAGAACTCGGGTTTCATACAACATACTTACTTGAACCACATCAGCTTCACCGTACCTATTATCCCTAGGGTTATCAAAATCCCTCATGGCTATCGTGTTCATCGCGGGACCGTTATCCGGTCTCATCGTTCAGCCTCTCGTTGGTACAGCCAGCAGCCACGTCGTCCGACCACCCTCGTACTCAAATTGTGCAAACAGGAGTCCTCGCTGACAACTCAAAGTCGAGATTCGGAAGGCGGCGGCCGTTCATGATCGGCGGCGCAATCATAACCGCCGCAGCGACCATCCTATTTGGTTTCACGCGCCCAGTCGCGGGTGTGTTCTCCGAGGAGGGGTCAGGACTTGTATGTACCTCAGGTATGACTGCAGTTGGAGACGGTGTTCTTATTGCGCATACAGTACAGGGCTCTGTCAATATGGCTCGCCGTATTCGCCATCTACGTCATGGATTTCTCAATAAACGCGGGCACGTGTCATGCGGGTTCTTGACGCGTTCCATCGGCTGACCTTTCCCCCTCCAATAACAGTTCAAGCAGTTGACCGGGCCTTGGTCGTCGATGTGTTGCCAACTCGGTTGCAGCAGGGTGGCAACGCGTGGGCCGCTACTATGCTTGGTGTTGGCAGCATTTTTGGCTTCTTCGTGTTCGTTCCAATCAATCCTTTGCCTGTTTCGCTGCCAAATAGTGAATTACAGGGGAAACATCGACCTTCCGCACTTCTTCCCATGGTTAGGAGGAACACAGCTTGAGGTCCTGGTCATCATCACTAGCTTCTTCTTTCTCTTGACCCATGCTATAACTGCCTGGTGCGTTAAGGAGGAACCTTTCACTGAGTCGTGAGCGATCTCGTTTACCACATGGCTGGAATCTAATTCACCCTTCGCCCAGGGACCCAACTAACTCGGAAAAGAAGAGTTTTCGGACAGAACTGCGGAGCGTTTGGGAGAATGCATTAACCCTTCCCAGGATTATCAAGTCGATTGTACGTCTTTCGGGAACCCTAAGTCCGCTCACTTCACTAATGCTCCCCCCTTCAGTTTGCGATTCAATTTTTGTGAGTATACTCTATTTCGTTAAATCTCAAGGTACTGATGGACCAAAGTGCCTGGATTGGTTGGTTCCCAGTGTTATTCTACGCAACCCTCTATATCGGGGATATCTACAAGTCCGGTTTGCCCGATTCGGTTGACCTCGAGTCGGAGGAAGTGAATGCTGAAGCCACCCGCCTCGGTACCAGAGCGCTTTTCTGGAGTGCATGCATCGGTCTGTTCACCAATTTCACTCTACCACTCTTAGTGCCCCGAACCGTTAAACGTCGAACGATCGGGGACCTATTTCAAGAGGAAGGTGGAGCGTTGAAACGAATTGCACGCAAGTTCCAGATCACCCTTCCGATGCTTTGGGCATTGAGTCACGCCCTCTTCTCCCTATGCATGTTCAGCACGTTGTGAGTTTATTCTCACTGTGAGGCACCTTCATCGGTGAACTCACGGTTTCTACTTCTAGCTTTATCACAAGTACTTCTGGTGCCACAGTACTTATGGCTCTCACCGGAATCGCATGGGCTGTCACCCAATGGGCTCCGTTCTCACTCGTAAGTCAACCATCGTGTCCTTGTCTGGCAATTGACATCTCTAACTGAACTGTCAATCGCATAGCTCGGCGAAGCTATTCACTCGGAGTCCGCTCCAGACAGCTTTGAAGGGGATGAAACCATTCGGCTCGCCGATGCTCGCTCAGATATCGATGATAACGGTTACGCACTCGCCAACACGGAAGGCGATGATCGTGAAGTCGACGATGAAGATGAAGAGCAGCGACTGGTCCAATCTGAGATGAACGGGCTCTCACAGCACCCTCCCCACGACCTCAGTGCTAAGGCCGGGATAATTTTGGTTTGTCCATCAAGGCCTTCTACTACAGCCCTAGACTAATGTCACGTTTCCCGGTGCAGGGATTACACAACATCTGCGTCGTAATACCCGGGTTCCTTGTCACGGGAATGTCATCGATCATCTTCGCCTTGGTCGACCCAGGCAAGTCGGCGATCCATCGCGGAAAAGCACCAAATGCACCCGCTCCAGTACCTCCAGTGAACGGTACGGTATTGGCTGCCGACATCAACGAACTCTTTGCACGTGCCGAAGAAGTGGCTGACGAAGCTTCGGGAGGAAGCATCGGCCTCATCTTTAAGTAAGTCTGGTCCTGTGCCATGGTCTATTTGACTTGTTAACCCTCGTCAGGATCTCCGGAGTATTCTCCACTGTTGCTTTCATACTTGCTTTACGATTAGCGCGAGACCTCAAACGGAGATGAGTTCAATATTACCCCAGTTTTACAACACTCGTAGAATTATTGCTGTTGTTGCCAACACTTTAGTGTACATAGTGAAGGCCCTAGTATCTGTCACGCGACCACATCGCGATTGCCCCCCATCACCATAACAGATGATTGTTCCTGGATAGGGGGTCCTCGATGCAACCCTGGCCTTATCTATCCTTCACGCTCAGAGATGGTTCCAACGATAGTTCCACTTCCGAGACACCAATCTCCGTCCCACAGCACTGCGACTTGGCCCTCAGCGACAGCCTTTTGTGGTTCTCGGAAGGATATCCCGAGGATAGCGCCGTCAATCCTATAAGCCCGTTAACAATAAACCAGAACCCACAGAAACAAGCGGACAAAGGTACCTCTTAACCACACAGGACACCGGCTCCATTCGATGCCTAAACTGCATCAAACACTCGAAGCCCTTTCCGGAATCTATCTCCGGTGGCGGCGAATCAGCCCAGATCCACTTCCAGCCTTTACATATAAACCCGTGTTTGTATAGAGATGGGTGATTGCTAAGCCAGCACCCACGGAGTCAGGATCGTGTAAGATATGGGTAGAAGGGGGGTGAACATCCTCACGAGCCGTTCGCCACGTAGATAGCGTTCTTTGCTTTGTTCTTTGAAGCGATGAAGTACTTCTCTTTTAACCCTGGTAGTCGAGCTCCTTGGCCGATTGTGTATGTCCACAATCCTTTATGGGTTCCGATAGTTTCTCCAGTTTCGAGCTCGTATATCGGGCCTGGGTTCGGTTCCAGGTAGTTCACTGTAAACGGACAGACACTCGCCATGAGCGCGCGAAGGCGTAAAGGCGCAAATGCCAAAAAAATAAAAATAAACACTCACCGAGGAATTCGCTAAACTTGCGTTTCTGTCCAACGAAACAAATCCCCATACTTTCATCCCTCTTAGCTGTCGGAAGACCAGCTGCTTCTGCGATCTTTCTGACGTCCGCCTTGGCTATTTCTCCAAGTGGAAAAAGAGCTCGTTCTAATCCGTCTTCCTGAATCGCAGACAGGTAGTAGTTCTGATCTTTTGTTGGATCAGATGAACGAAGGAGTTGGGGCCGTGGTATTGAAGAACCCGGGGGTGTTTTCCATCCCTTCCTGGCGTAATGACCTATGCTGTGATCAATACATTTCGTTGAGACGTGGAAGGGGAGAGAGAGAGAGAGAGACCTGTGGCTAGCCACTCTCCATCATTTCCCAAGCGCTTCATCAACGTGCCGAATTTAACCTCTCTGAAGGAACTCTTCAGTCTCAAATTGGGTCGCGCAATGTACAAGGGACACTGACTTGTTACACCACACGTCTGGGTTTGGGGTATCACCGGTTTCCCATACTCTGAGCGAAGGCTGGAACACGTTGTTCCAATATTCCTTCGTGAGATCGACCTTTCAATTCCACAATGAACATACTAAAGACTATGAGTTGGGTTGTCACGCACGTACCATTCGGCAGGGTATGCCCAAATGCCTAGACACCAGCCGTACATCCTCCCAATCCTTCTCCCACTCACATCCTTTCTCCGTCCCGGATTCGTCTCTCGTATCCCAATTTCGCATGAACAATCCGGTAACATCATAACCCTACTGCCAGCGACACTGCTCAGAAAAAAGAAACTCATAGGAAGGTGGGTTTCAACCAATACAACATACCTGGTCTACCATCAACTTGGCGGTCACCGAAGAATCCACACCGCCTGACATGGCCACCACCACTAAACTCAATCACCCGTCAGCGGGTAGTGGAATGTTCACGGTTCCAAACGAGCTTACCCTTTTCACCCTTGTCTGGGTGCAGTTTTCGTCCAGCATTTGTAGTGAGGAGACGTTTGGTGAAGTTGTATGATGCCGGACGGGTGGAAAGACGGAACATGAACGCATAGACTCAAGTGCGGGCCGAGACGCGATTTCGGAGGTATGTTTGATCCGGGCACAAGCCGGGTCCAGGGTTACCTGCCGAGTCACTTACGAACGGAGGTCTCCGAAACTCGTAACAAACAAGCAACTCGACATTGGTGCGAATCGTAAAGAAAAACAAGAGCTCATGCTACTCAAAGTCCCTGTCATGCGCGAACCTCGGCTAATTCCAAGTGGCCAAACGGTTTCTCTCCAAAAAAAACTCGGCGACAAGCATGCTTCATTGACCATACGCGGGTGGAGGTTGCACGGGCGGATGTGGCATCGAGGAAGGCTGTGCCCGGGAATATTGAGGAGGGGAGCTAGCCGGCCCCATGTACGAGGTAGAAGGGATGGGACCCAAGTCTCTTCTCCAATCCGTTTGTTTGTACTGGGCTGAGGTTGGCTGGCCAATCAAGTCAGTGTGTGAAAGGCGATAAAAAATGTACCAAAAGCATAAAGATACTCACATAAGCAGGGGGGTTCTGGTATCCCTTGGGGTTCTTCTCAAGGTCGGAACCCTTCGCGATTTCATTGGCGTACAGTGTGTCGTCTTGTAGGGCCGAACGACGCCCGGACATTTTCGTCGCAC
>Ga0307512_10002497_pt1 | contig 23077 bp, 24 predicted proteins | sample 14_EM_MG_FD_200267 | JGI IMG/M metagenome (GOLD analysis project Ga0307512, IMG submission 200267) | Populus trichocarpa ectomycorrhiza microbial communities from riparian zone in the Pacific Northwest, United States - 14_EM | ecosystem: Host-associated > Plants > Roots > Unclassified | place...
TACTCTTTCCTGCTCTCTTGTCATGCAGGGTTTTAAGGAGGCTACTATGGGAATTACAGTTTGTTTGCTTCTTGGTTTGTTTGTTTGTGTTCTTGCTCCACGGAACGAAGCAAGAGGGGGGCGTGTTGCATATACGGTTTATCTCCCTGACGTATGGCTTCAGTTGGGCTGATGCATATTCTCTCCAAGATAATAGTCATTCCATATTCAGCTGGAGACACCAGACTCAGCTAGACATGCCAGCTGAGTGCACATGAATGCATACAGGACATACAAGACATACTCCAAATACTGTGTATATAAGTTCATGAATGTACCTGTACTTTTGAATCAAGTTTCTAGCAATCAGTATTTCAACAGATACTCCATCCAGAATCACACATTATCACTCAGATTTCTGTATTGGATCCACCTTCCAGATTAGTTCACCATTCAGTCACATCTCCATTACCCGACCTTCATATCAATAGATTAAAGACAATGGCCAGCCTAATCACAAGTAAGATGTGTATCATCATTAGATTGGTATTGGTCGTAGGATCTCTATTGTTAATGGTCACTCCTTATCAGCAGGAAACCTTATTCCTAGTCACCAAACAAATTACTATTCACTCATGCACCTATGGTTTAATCTTGGGAAGATGAGGTGTCGTCAACATCAGAGCATTATGCCATCTTGAGATATGCAAAGTCATATAAGAGATAACTTGATAACTAATACTCGATATATCGGAGCCCAGTCGACTGAATCAATATATAAGAATCAACCCTTACTTTGACCACACCTGATGGATTTGAGGCAAATAGCATTTGGGATTCATATGTCCTCAGTGGTACGGGATACTCTCAGTTAAATATATGGCAAAATAGCTCAGTTGCCGAATACTGTATATTTGACTGCAGGAAAGTATACTCAAATTAAGGGGTCTGTCATTTGCTGCAATCATTAAACTGTTACGTACCCGGTGTGTATATGAGAGGGCTCTCTCCCTGGCTTCTGGTGATATGAACCAATTTGTCGATAATAGGCCTCAGATTAGATTGTATCTGTATGTGGTATAGCCAATAGCAATTTTGTCAGAATATGAGCATATTACCTTGATGACATAGTTAATACTCATAGGAGTTAGAACTCAACTATCAATGGTAGAAGGCAAGGATGATGAGGCAGTTCTGTATGGGAACTCCAAAATACGCTCTGGCAGTCTTAGAATTGTTATGGGTGTGGATTGTCAGATATATATCAGGGATACCGACATGGAGGAAGGACATTGATAACTTGCCATCAGATACGCAATCTACGTTAAGATTTGGCTACTGATACCTATTGACCTTCTCGACCTGAAGGTTAAGCCTTAACCTTATACCTGTGTATTATCTATTAGTTCTGTATCAAAGTCAAAAAGGATACTTCTCTCTTGAAGTCCAGAGTTATACTTTCATTCTTCAGTGCTATATCACGGATATATCTATCACTCTTTCCCCTTGGTTATTCTTAGTACCTTCGTTGAAGCAAGTCTTTGATCGGGAAGAGAATAAGATAATACTATTGAATTCCCAAGAAGTCCGAGGCCAGCCCGATAACTTGATGATTCAGAGGATACTTCTGTTAGGATACCCATGAGTAGGCACTACTCCTTCTGCTGAAGCGAAACTACTTTGCTGTTTGATATAATACAAGTCGATACTTGGAGTCATTGTACTCGAGGATAGTTGTTCCATTGGTATAGGTGCCAGTTGCTTGGACGATACTCAATAAGCCCAAAGGAAGTCTGAGAGCAAACATAATAGTGTGGTGGTTCAGAGGATACTTCTTGCAGGAAACTCTTGAGTCGTGTATATCAGTATACTGATAGCTTAAAGACGATACTCTATAGTCAATACTATCTATCCGAGGCAGAGTATGGAACAGTTATCTTCTTTCTTTTTTGAGTGGTTATCCTTATACGCATCCTGAGTGAAGCTTTATCACTCTTCTCTTTATTAATCCGGAAGTCATTAGGGGCTTTTATTGATTACAACATAGGGTGGATCTCCCGGTATTACAAGAACTTTTGCTCCAATTATGTTTCTGAGTTCAAATCAGATTACAAAATGTTTCATATGTAAAACGTGCAGTGTTAGGTGGTCTTTCGCCTCACCGATTGCGATTTGGAATTCGAGTAACATTCGTTGAGTTGCTTTGAAAAACTCGCAATTTGTGCTGTTATTTCACAGCAACTCAAAGAATATTACTCGGATTGCATATCGGACACCGGGGGGTGAAAGAGTATCTCAAACTGGATGTTTTACATATACAATATTTCGAGATATGATTAGAACTCAAAAACTTAATCCAAGACACAATGTTTGGAGGTGCAACCAGCCAAAAACCATGCTTTCAGGTGGAGTTCGGTTGTTTCATGTGGTAAAACCCGTGGCAATGGTTCCAGTTCAGTTCCAACCGGGAACCAGAACCCAACCCTCAGGTTGGATCCATTCCTAACACTACTCACAATGATCAGGGCAGCTTTGATGAAGACTTCTTTGATTACATCCCAGAAGAGTTGATAGAGCAGCCGGACAATTCTTTTAATCATCTCACCAGCTTCGTTGCTGCTACTGAAGCTAGCATTCAATTCTCAGCTGTTCTGCCAATGGCTGAGTCTGCCATTGCCAGTAGCACCCAGCCTATTCACTGCAGCAACAGCAACAGCAACAACAACACCAACATCACCAGCATCACCGGCATTGGGAATACAGCATTAGTTGATGGAAGTATGATTGTAGAGGGTGCGATGTCACTTGGAGGTTAGGAATGATATCTGGGATCAGATTTAGGATTTCGTTTATATGCGATTTTATTCGAAATTTCATGAATTTATCATAATGGTAGTAGATGTATTGGAACTGTTGTTTTACTAAAGTGTGATCTCAAATGTGTAAAAGTATAATCGTGATGATGTATAACCCTCCCTCAATGAATGAACAAATGCAGGCTACTGAACAACCTTATATCAACAAATTAAATATCATGAACCGCGTCTGCTGCAGATTGTTGGCAATGGTTCCGGGTTACTCGGCTTCGGTTCGGGTTGGTACCAGAACCAAGACCCCAGTCTGGGTTAGGAACCACCAAGTATCCAAACCGGGCAACAATCACTAGGTTTTTACCTGGGCCGGACCAAAACCCTGTGGTTTTTGGCTCGGCAGGAACTGGACTGCAGGTTCATTTTGCGGGTCCTACAATTTGGGCTGCAATGAAGTATTTGAGTTCTGATTGTATTGTGACATGATCAGTATGTAGATTGTGCAGTTTTAGCCGCTCTTTCACCTCCCGCTTCCAGATGTGCAATCTGACTGATATTCGTTAAGTGGCTGTGAAATAAGGGGAAATTTTATGCGAAATTCGCGGGTTTTCAATAGCAACTCAACAAATATTGGTCGGATTCACAATCTGAAATCGGGAGGTGATAGAGCGGCTGAAATTGCTCAATCTACATACTGATCATGTCACAATACAATCAGAACCCAAATACTTAATTGGAGCGAAAAATCTGGTCATGCAAAGGCCAGGTTTTGAGGTTGAAACCAGTCCAAATGCAACTGTCCGGGTTTTTCATGTGGTAAAACGGTTGCAACAGTTTGTTTCCGGTTCCAACCCTAACCCAGAACCATTCTTGTGGGTTGGGACCGTTGCTAACACCACTTCTGCATGGTAACTATCATTGGTCAAATTAAGCCATAAGGGATCTTTAAATACAAGAGCAACATGCTTCATTAAATGTATGGAGTGAGTACTATCATCTTCCAGAGGACAAATCAAATTGGACGATTTAGGAGTATGCCAAAAAATGCTGGCTGGTATTTCCACAGGATCTGTGAACTGTTCGTCAAGTTGTCTTTCTCACATTCGCGAAACTGGGTACACTGGTCATAACACTTGAACGCAGCATCATGAAAACTCACACAATACTCAGGAATATTAAAGCTATACCATATTTTATGGAATCCTCATTCTCATTTTGTTGAGTGTGTAAATACAATAAACTAAATAAATTTGATGAAGGAAATTTACTTTTTGCAGATGAAGTTCTTGTATTGGTACCCCATTGCAGTAGTATAATATATCCGAGGACATTCTCCATTTCAGCACCCTCTCTTGTATGTGCTAGTCAAAGATATTGTTTCCAGTGGCAAATTTATCTACGCTGAGATGTGTACTGCAGATTGGTGGTGGAAAACACAGGAAAGTTTCCTTATATTATCAGAGATTGTTTCCAGAGAGAGCATTTCAGAGAGCGCATGTCAAAGTGAGTGTGTCAGAGAGAATGGGTCAGAGAGAGCATGATAGAGAGAAAATATGCAAGTGAATCAGAGTCAAATTGTCAGAGATAGTGTGTCAGAGAGCATGTCAGAGAGCATGTTAGACAGCGGCAGAGTCAGATTGTCAGAGATTGCATGTCAGAGTTGTATTGTGTCAGAGTGGGTATTGTGTCAAGAGTGCCAGCACCAGTGTTGACAGAATTTCTCTAGATATTGAAATCTCATTACTCATGGCTAACACATCCTAGGAATCTTTGCCAGACAGATCAACAGTTGTCCCCATTATACTTGGCAGTGACAAAACTATACTGTCTATGCTAAGTAGCATGATAGCTGCTTGGCTTGTTTATCTCAGTATCAGCAAAATCTCTAAGCCAACGAAAATATTAGTCAAGATGAATGGATTAATACTGATTAGTTTTGTAGCGAAATGTCCAAATGTACCAAAAGCCCACACCAATAGATTCAACTATCATCAATCTATTGCAATGATATTCAGGCCTCTACCGGAGCCAGCGAAGAGTGGAATAGTGGTTCTGTGTGCAGATGGACACACCTGTCACACATTTCACCAAATTACTTCATTTCTTGCAGACTATCCAAAGCAGTGCACAATAGCTATGGGGAATCATTGTTGGTGCTTCCGATGCAAGATATGCCTGGATGATATTCCCAGCTTCACCTTCAGGCGCACTCACCACCATCCCCAACGATACATTCATTTGTCAACAATAGCTACCAATGATGTGGGGCTATGGAGATTTGCCGACTATCCAAATTTGGCTGATACCTATACAGGTTGTAATATATACAGTTTCACAAATGTTGATTGGTTGCACAAGCTACTGAAGGGCTTATTTAATGATCACACCTGGAAATGTATTGTTGGTTTCTGAACGGTCTTTATGGCCAGGAAATGGATTTTAACTAGATAGATAAACAATTTTCCATAATTTCTCACTTCTTTGAGATACGCCAGTTTGGAGAAAATCTTACAAGTGTGAAACAATGGGCTGCTGATGATTACAACCACATGGGGAAGATCTGCCTTCCGGCACTTGCCCATAATCTTAATGGGCATCCGACCACGTTAAGTATATAAAATTGGTCACTAACTTTATTTTGAATATTAGCTACCACTCCAACACCAAAACTGTGCTGAAATACCTACAGGCTGTACCTAGTTGCATCAGCAGCAATATCCACCTCTTCCTAACATACCATAATAACCACAGAATAAGCAAAATACCAAAACTTCTTTCTCTTCTCTGCTATATTGGATATATTTGGGAAATGGCCTCTGCCGATTACACTAACATGGAAATATATGAAGTCACTTATAAAGGACTCATCAAGCATGCCTACCATTCTTCCAGCAAGGTCAACTCTATTCCACAGATGTTACGATGGGAAATGCAGCGATTTCATATCAAGTTGAAAGTGTGTATTCTACTGCATATCGTTAAATCAGATCCCCTCTGGCTCAAGGTAGATATATGCAGAGACCTTCTTGGGGGAGATTCTCTGACATCCAACATAGTGTCAACTACTAGTTTTATACCTCGCATTAACAGTGTGATGAGCAAACACAGCATGATTGCAACTCAGACATTTCCAGACAGTATCAGCATATTAGAGTTAATTAATACTCTAACATCATATTATTCGACATTTCAAGCAGATACGAGCTCCAGACTAGAACTACAGACTTCGAGATCCCATCCATCATGTATTCTCTGTCAACTGATGTACCAGGCAATTAGTGTCACCATCACTATACAGCAGCACAGTAATTGAGATACAGTTGTAGTTCAAGAGGCAAGGTATGTGGAGAAGTCATGCAGACAAGGCAATTGATTGGACATTGCTTGGATACAAGGAAATCAAACACTGTAAAACAATAGTTGCGTACGTCAACATGCATATTACCCTGCCCAACTGCTATATACTTTTAGTTTTACCAATAGAATCAATACAGGTGAAGCCAACACTCAAGGCAGTGTACTGAGTTACAGTATCTATCATCAGCAATGCAAAACGGAACCCATGGAATGATAAAGTATTGACATGCTCTGCACAGAGTATAATGCATTTTAGATGATCCTTTGATTCTTATACCAGTACAACTTATTCTGAGTGGTGAACATACCCAATACCTACTCAACTAGTACCCATCACTGGAATCAAATAACATGATATACAAGATGGCCTGGATATGTTGATCTCAACAGGGATGCGTAGTATCCAGTGCCGGCACTTGTCAGTACCACCTTTTGCACCTTGCTTGAGCCAGAGTCCATGTCAGGGTCACACGTGTCTATCACATATATCACAGCCGGAATTGTCTGATAATATCCAAGCACACTTGTCACAGCCGTGTTTATTAGAGCTGGGATTGTCAAAGACCATGTCAGAGCCATACTTGTAAGAGCCAAACTTGTCAGAGCCACACATGTCAGAGCCACATTTATCAGAGCCAGGATGGTCAGAGACTATATCAGAGCATACTTTCATAGCCAGAATTGTCTGAGACTATATCAGAGCCACACTTGTCAGAGCCACATTTATCAGAGCCGGAATTGTCAGAGACTATGTCAGAGTGTACATCCATAGCAAGGATTATCTGAGACCATGTCAGAGTCACATTTGTCTGAGCCACATTTGTCTGAGCCATATTTGTCTGAGCCAGAATTGTCTGAGACTATATCAGAGTGTACTTTCCTAGCTAGAATTATCAGCGACTATGTTAAAGCCACACTTCTCAGAGCCACATTAATCAGACTGGAATTCTCAGACCATATCAGAGCTGCACCATTCACAGTAGAGTGGCAATAAACACCAGGTAGTATTGTATTCCCAATCTCATGAGAAGGATAATGATAATCTCAGGATGGTCGCTTACTACTGTTATGCAAGTCAAACCATGCTATCCTCAGTATGTGCATATTGCCATTAGTTGATGAATACGTCGCAAGTGTCTGCTTATGTCATGCCAACATAAATTCCAATTTAAATAGTAAGCTTTACCTATTTTAGTTCCAGATTACTTTGCCGGAGTTATGAGAGTTACTGGCAGGAGTGGTGAAAGAGTAGTTAAGAATTGTGTATATATTTTGCTAAACAAGATTCTACACTAAAAAAGTAACATATATCTTGTGTAATGGCATGATTGGTCTAGTATAACATGGGATTGTACCTTATCATGATGTGTATATAAACACCAATTTGTCGCTATCCGAATTGGGATTAAAAGTCATCTTTATAAGTTGAAGTTCTCACACACGAAATGCCATAATATCTTGATAACAGTACAAATATAAGCCCACTTACTATAACATCCAGTAACTCATGGGAATAAACCAGTAATGTGTCATCGCACAGCAGTAATATCAAGAACATATTGTAGTACCGCACTAACAGCCTTAACAATTCTCGATTAGGGTAACAACAATGCTTTTCTGGACAGTAGCACTCTGACTGAGTCCAAGTCTGATATTGCCATAGAATCTGAAACTGTAGTCATGCCAAAGATTATAGAGAAATTGTAAGAGATGCTCAACAATGCCATCCAACAGAATACTCAACTATGGAAGCCAAATGCTGATTTGATAGAAGTGAGCCAGAAATACCATAGAGAGTAAATTAAATCAAATGCATCAAAAACAAAAATCTTCAAAATAGTATATCCACAATGGTACTGTGCTGGAGCAAAGGAGCTTGATAACATTCTCAACACTTGATGATCAAACTTTCAATCCCATTTACATTTATTCCTGTACAGATATTCCAGCAACATTCAATAGGCAGCCAGCCTTCTCCCCATGAAGAACATTAACCCAGACTCCACAAAGAGACAGATACAGATTACCGATCCAGTGGAGTGGCTGTGAGATCTATGAAGGGACTCTGATCCCTATGTGGAAGACTTCCAGGCATTTTCAGAAGAAATACAGAAGATGTATGGCAATACTGACTGAAAACTCAATGTGTCAAAGAAGTGTATAACCAACTTCCTGCAAGGAGCAAACACACCAGTAAGGGTCTACACCAATTGAATTCAAACAAATTGAAGAGTGGTGGGATTGCTCTTACACGACAACAAAAACCTTTACCAAAACTCTTGAAATGAACTACAACCACAACTCAAGTCCAAGATCAAGCCATTAACCACAAAGAATGGAGAATTCAACAGCATTGAAGAGCTTTTTAACCGTACTGCAGATTTAGAGTTCAAGCCACAGCAGCAATAGTCATATCAACAGCAAAAGCAGTCAGGAGAATCATCTCAACAAGATGGCAAGAAATGCAACTTTCGACTATCCATATCTGAGCCAGCTGAAGCACTGAAGCCCGACAATTCGAAGTTGGACAAGTTCAATAAATACACTCCCGCACCTTGAGTCTAGTCTGGCGGCCGGCCGGGCCTGGACTCTGAGGCGTGGCGACCGACCAGGCTTCGATTTACAGGCCTGCACTAGCGAAGATCAGGCCCGGCTTCATGCAGGCGGGCCGGGCCTGGCCACTTAGGAACACTGGACGTCTGGCCAAACTAAAATTGCTATTACATTTCGACTCAAAAATTCTACCGTGTTTACATTTAACCAGCATATAGCCTACTCCCCTATAGTCCAAAGCAAATCCATTAGACCATTGCCTATGAAACAACTTACTCTGCAAACTTCCGACAACAATTTTTTTTAACGGCAACTGAAAACCGACCACCTGATAATACATATTCATAACAAAAAGGGAAACCTAAAAGTTTTGGGACAACGGCGTTTGACTGCAGTATATGAAGTTCGTGGTTAAGGTTAGCTAATGAATTAGAAGCTTCGAGAGATATCATTCTCACCAGAGGAAAAACCTAAAAGTTTTGGGACAACAGCGTTTGACTGCAGTATATAAAGTTCGTGGTTAAGGTTAGCTAATGAATTAGAAGCTTCGAGAGATATCATTCTCACCAGAGGAAAAACCTAAAAGTTTTGGGACAACGGCGTTTGACTGCAGTATATGAAGTTCGTGGTTAAGGTTAGCTAATGAATTAGAAGCTTCGAGAGATATCATTCTCACCGGAGGAAAAACCTAAAAGTTTTGGGACAACAGCGTTTGACTGCAGTATATGAAGTTCGTGGTTAAGGTTAGCTAATGAATTAGAAACTTCGAGATATCATTCTCACCGTATGTAAAGATCTCATGTAATAGGTAGGCCTATGCATGGTGCAAATGGTCGCTCAGTAGATGGACCGTGACGTCATGCTCTCGTTCGGTGGGCCGGGACAGCGCGGTTTGGCTATCGTTACTATCCCTAGCCCTCATGTCGGCTCCGTCGCTTACCATTGTGGTCCCACTCTCTCGTTCGACAGCCCGATGCAGAGCAGTGGATCCGTCATCGGAATCGCCAGCTTCAATACTTATATCGTGGTCGAGTAGCAGTCGGACTATAGTCTCATACCTTTGCTCTGCCGCCCACCGCAACGCTGTCGTGCATTCATTGTCCTGGGTGTTGACTTCGACACAGTGATCGAGTAGCAGCTGGATGATAGCCTCGTGTTCTGACTTGACCCCGAGGTTAAGCGGTGCTGTGCCGCTGTTGTCCTTGTCCTGGGATTCAGTGCAGGCACTCTCTTTGAGCAGCAGCTTAATCGTGGACTCACACCCATATCTGGCGGCCAGGTGCAGTAGGGTCCATCCTTCAGCGGGGTCACGAGTCTGGATGCTTGCGCTACGGTCTAGTAATAGCTTGATCGTGGCCTTATGCTTGTGCTCAACGGCAGCGTGCGGCACTGATCTGACTGAGGGTGGTATGACTTGCTGAAAATTTTCGAGTTGAGCGCCAGCTGTTAGTAACATTTTCACTACTCGGTAACGCCTAGTCTTGACCGCAGCCAATAAAACCTGGTTCCTAAACTCTTGAGCTGCCTCTGCCATTTTACGACTGGGAGGAGATTTGTTCAAGTAAGGAGTGATCCAGTTCTCTAATAGGTAATATTGAGAACTACCAGGAGCTAATTCACCGGCGAGTTGTGAGATGACACCAGAGAGATTCGTGGCCTCAGAGCACCTGCTCAAGTGGTTTTTGAAATAACTCAGCGCATAGCCAATAAATGGCCTATCGTCAAGATATCGAACATAAGCCTCATACATTTCCCACTTCCAGGTTTCAACAGCTCGAAATAGGGTTCCGTAGCTCGTCGAATTTCCAGCGCATAATATAAGATAACGTATGCACGTCATGGCTATCCTCATATGGGCATCGCTCTCGTTCATGCTGAGCCTAGAGGCTCCAGTAAAACTATGAGACTGCAGTAGGAATTCCCGAGCAGTTTGGTGCATAAATTGAACACTAGCGGTACCGCCCCGGCCCTTGATCTCTATGAGATTACCGCCGCAGCGGGTAATTCGCTTCTCCATTCCAAATATTTGATTATCTTCAAAGGATTCAACTGAAGGAATGAATTCCGTATCAGGGTCATCAGGAATGGCTAGAGCATGTTGTAACTCCAAAACTGTAAGCGGACGACATGCGAAGAGAATAAATCGAAACATCCTTGTACCAAGGGTCACATCTCTCTCATCAGCAAGCTCCAAGCCTCCGATAATATGTTCGTAAAGTCCTTTTAGCTCCCGAGGAAGGCTCCGCAGAAAGTTAAAGATTTCGGACTTAGTGCAGCCCACTTCAGCGTAGTTATAGAGAGTATCTTTAACCAGACGTACCCACAGGAACACCCCTTGCGAATGCTCAATTATGTATTGCCTGGCTTGCCGAAGAGCACCCTCAGGGAATCCGATTACTGGAATGAAGGAGTCTACGAAGTTGCGTATGTCGGGCTCGTTTTCATCTTGCATTTTTATAACTTGGTGGGAACCCTTGGAACAGTTACCAAGTTCTATGACTGGACGGCTTGTAACGAAAATCTTCACAGACTTTTTGGAGCAAAGTTCGAACAGTAATTGGAGGATATCGCGTCGATCCTGGTTATTGGACTCATCCACCGCATCGATAATAAGGTAAAGTCGTCCGGATCTCCGGTGCTCTCCCAACGACAGTAGCACCTTCTTCAGGGACCAATAGGGCCATTCACACCGCTCTTGGGTCAGGGCCTGATGCTTCCGATAATCCCGTTGAAAGTGAAAAAAAAAGGACTCGTTTTGATTCAGAATATCATAAAGGATAGCCCGAAGCATACTGTAGTGGCTTGTATGATGCTCGCCCTCTCTGTAGCTATAAAAGAAAGAGGCCACGTTTGCATCTGGTTCTCGTTGCAGAATATGATCTCTAAAATATTTCGCGAGAGTGGATTTTCCGCTTCCGGGTTTTCCTTCAATATATAACAAGCTAGAATTGCTAGACTCTGACCATTCCTGGTATTGTGTGTGTGTCCAGAGCCACTCCAACGTGCCTTGATGCGCTTTGGAAATCTTGCTATAGCGGGTATTATTAAAGCGAAGGGCATTAAGGCATTCTGTATTTTTTGCTAAGTTAGCTTGATGTAGAATAAATTTGAGGTATAATCGAACCTTTTCTTTCGACGTCGTACTCAATGCACGGTAGGTCTTCCAAGAAAACCTTAATCTCAGTCTGAGGTTGACTTGTAAGCAAGACTTTAAACTTGTAGGTTTGCTTCTTTAGATATGCGATTAATGAGCAAATTTCCTTGATGAAGTCTGTTTTCTGGTCTCTGGCTTCGTCTAATCCATCGATGATTATAGTCAACCCTTGTGCTTGCCCGATTTGTAGGAGTTGCTTTATTGCAATGGAATGCCAATGGTCGTTGCCAGACAGCTCGTCAAGGATTTTTCTGATTGTCAATTCTGGGGAACAGTCCTTCTTAAGCCGCCAGAAGTCCGCATCAATATTTGAATCCTTGCTAATTAACGCATCGAGAAGGACACTAAGAAAAGCAGTGATAAATGACTTCCTCTTGAGCGGCGATAAATAATTGGCGACTTGCCGGAGGAGTGCGTAAATAAATGCTGCTGCGACCGATTTTGCACCAGATGCAGTCGAACAAAAAAAGTACAAGACAATAGGTTGTTTCTCTGAATCTTCGGACCTTATTAGATCCACTATGTGGGATGGAGCCTGATGGATTCCACACTCCGGTGGCCCAGTCAACCAGAGCACCTGAGAATTACCGGAACGCCATTGTTCAAAGTCCATATTCTTGAAGATCCAAGAAAACTTAGGATGGTCCCGACCCGAAGTTTGTAGTGTGGATTTATGCTTCTCTTGGTCAATTGGAGACAGTAACTGTAAAAACTGATCCGGATCAATATTCTCTATGGCTGACCAGAGTATTTTTTGGGCGGAAGATTGGGCTTTGTAGATATCAGCTTTATTGTGCGTTTAGTTAGGCATATAACCCATCACCTACCAATACACTCCCTCATATGTTTGACGACGGTGAGATAGGTTGTATCCACAGGAGAAGCAAACTGCACGCTGTCTTTGTAGGTTTTGTTGACTGGGATCCAATGCTCGAAGGGCTGTCCGACAAACCTTTGAAACGTTTGATATAGCTGACCAGGCTCGCCCGAGGCCAACTAATGAATAAGCAACCTGAAAACAAGAAGGGATTAAACATTACCTTTCTGATTAATGGAGTTTTCTCCGTCTCGGAAAATATAACGACTTTCTGCTTGAACTCCCATATGCACAGGAGATCCTCCTGTTGCTTTGCGAGGGATTCTGAGCCTTCCTTCAGTTGCATGATCAAATTACTTTCCCGCCCACTGGCATCGACGTTCACAACTTCCTTCAGTTCTCCGGTTCGGGGAGTTCCAAAGAAGAAAATTGCACGCGTTGCGTCCAGAATTGATTTGTGAAGATAGCTCCCTCTGGCCTGCACTAGCGCCTTCTTTGATAAGTGTAAGCCCAACTAGAACCATACTGAGTCTTACCTGCTTAATTATAAGACCACCCAGACTATGCCCTATGAATATGATAGGCCGATCCTGACACGCAGAAGAGTCAAACGGTTTCAATCAGTGCGCAAATTCAGAGTTATAACACATTGCATACCTTAGCTAGGCGCCTTGAATTTTCAAGCTGTTCGATCAGGCCTCTTGCGCAGCCAGACAGCGTCGTGCCACCCTCTTCGTACCCAGTAAGGTGGCTATGGTAGCCATAAGTCATAATCCTAATATTCTTGACGGCTTTGGGCAGAAAGTCTTGTAGCCACATCTGACAAGTTTCACGACTTCTCCAGGACCCAAACGCATGGCCTGCAAGACCGGTCACTGCAATTACACTGAATTGACATGGTAGTTAGTATTTGATAGATTAGAGGACATTGTGCGGAACTAACTCTGCGACTACTGTATCTCCTGGAGTATTTAGCGGTGTTAAGTCATGAAAATGGCTGTCAACCATAATTGGCGTTCCATCCGAATTTTGCAGATATTTGGATTCGTTTGGCCCGAGACTCTGAAAGTATTCGGTACAAGCGTCAAGAGATAGCAGTGCCGTCTGACTAAAATCGTAACACGCAGGATAGAGCGAAATTGAATAATTGGAATCTTTGAAAAACGGGTCAATAGTTTGTAAAGCAACAACTAAATCACCTTCACTCCAGGCCGATGGCACATTAGTTATTCGAAAACAATTTGACCACTTATTGGTAATAGAAACAACGTTAAACCTAGGACTATTGGCGGCAAACCCAGTGTCTTTTGCAGCATGACCGATATTCCTAGAAATGTCTGCGTTTGGCGATGCGTGTGACTTTGGACTAGCCATACGCAGTAGGAGCCGGGGTGAATCAGGTTTGGGTTCGTGTAACTCCAAAAGCAGTTCCGCACAAACGGTTGCATCTGGACCCCCCTCGTCACTAGAAAGAGTTGATGGAGGCTCTTGGGTCATGCCTCTCAGTCTCTTCGTTGGAGATCCTGGCGTCGTATCTCCCAGCCTCTTAGTTAGTATTCCTGATGAAGGCTCCCGAGGCTCAGAACATTCGAAATTGTGAGCCTCGCATTGTTCACATTTCATAGGCCATGGTCCTCTCCGGAAGATGCACTATAGTAGATTTGTGAAAATTTATTTCCAATCTCAAAGGGTGTGGAACTGACCTTTTGCTTTCGTCGCCTGCATTCCGCACACTTCAGTCTGCTCGAAATTCTCTTACTCGATGGCTCGGGTGCTTCATTTGAACAATTGCGCTTTAATTTGCGGCATCGTAGGCAGCCCAACTGATCGTCCGCATGTTTCTCAATCATACACTACACGCCACGTCAGCCCTTCTTACTGGGATCCTTGGCGATGATAAATACCCCTTTCCTATCGTTCGCACATGACCAACACCGAGGTTCTCTATTACGAATGTCCTGTTGCTGGAGTATGTAATGCTGTTGGGGCTCGATGGGAAAAACAGATGTTAGGAGGTCCATTTTGTGACTGATAGATGGAAATGGGACGAGCTGACGTCGAAAGAAAGCTTGCTAATGAGGAGTTGCTTAATAACCCTTGCTGTCGCGCAATGCGTTGGCGCATGGTGTCACACCGATCGCGCAATGCCGTATTTGGTGAAAGCGGGGTTTAAGTACCGAGGCTATCTTGTAGCGAATTATTATGAAGGCGGCAAGCATGACGAGCATTAAGACTGCTCCCGACAATGTTAGCCAGAGTAGCTGCTAGTGCTAGTGGCTTTGACGAAGCTCGAAGGTTTTCACGAAGTAGGGGAAATTTAATTACTTTAGTTAGGTTAAACTGCGCTCGAAAACAGCCATCTGTTTCGAGGAGCAAGCTTGCGAGCGACAAAATCTGGGGACGAAAGCAAGGTCAAACGGGGTTGAAACGAATTAAGTGCATTTGTTATATAATTATGAAGTTTAAAGAGTGACAACTACTTAGTATATCTAAACGACACCTCTCGGTTAAAATCGTGAAAGTTACTTCATTTTCCCCAGCCGCCACTCCATTTATTCGATGCTTTACATCATCCTTGATTGTTCTTGAACCTCTCTAGGCTATCCTTCCGCGGAGAACTCGAGTTGCGCGGCATATTATATACCGTATCCCCATAGATTCCTATATGTGGCCGCCGACCTCCACAGCCCGGTGACTCGCGAAGGGCTGGGATGCACTGCCGCATACTTAGTTAGCATGGGCAGAGAACGGCACGTAACTTAGAGTTTTGAGTTGTACCAGAGCTTGTGTTCCAGTGTCCTGATAGCGAAGTATTCTAAATAGAAGAAGTATATAGCTTACTTCAGTCCCCGGTATCGTAATACCCCGTCGATTCACCCGCCAAATCCCAGTTGATGTATTGAAAGAATTCGACTGCATCAGGGTCTGGTGATGAAGGTAGTGCAGAATCCCGAAATTCTGAAGTCGTCTCTGTAACATTTTTCGACACCGACCTCTTCACCACTTCCGTACCATATGGAACCGTAGCCATAGAAACATTCGGACTTGAGCCGGTGTAGTGTTCTGTTAGCGGCGGCTGTCTGGGTGATGGCAACCTGGAAGTGGGAGTTTCTTGCAGTGGTCCTACAGCACTGGGTGACGGCGTTGTGGGAACATCTGTCGCGGGTTTAAAAGGTATTGTAGCAAGTTTTCTAGCCCCTGGTAGTGTTGTCGGCTTTGCACAATCAAGATTGTGGTCCTCGCATTCGGAACATTTCTTGGGCCATGAACCATTAGGGAAGCTGCACTGTAGGTATCTTTACGTTAGAAAATCCTATAACAGATGTAATTACACTAACAGCTTGCTTGCGGCGTCGACATTCACTGCACTTTAATTTGTTTCGCATCTTCGTTGGCTCTCTTGGTTTCTCATTCGAGCACTCGCGGTGGAATCCTAGGCAGCGCTGACAAGTCGATTGCATTGAGGCATTCATCTCAATTGTACACTATTATAGAGGTCAGCCCGCACCAAAAGTCATAGTACCAGCACATACGCTCTTCTTGTCGTGTTTACAGTTCCAGCACTTGGGGTCTCTTTTGCAGAAGTCCTCGGTGGTCTGTTCGGTGGAAGAAAAAACATAACTCGTCGGGGGGACACCAGGTCCTGACATTTGATGAGTATGGTGGGCAGTGGTTGAATGGAACGAACAGAAGTGTTTAAAATTGTCGAAGCCCGAACCGTTAGTGAGAGGTATCACTAAGTTGATTAAATAGGATGGGCGCAAGCATTTAAACGAAGGATATTCTCCACGAAGCCGTAAATGCAGGATAATCGAAGAGGCTTATGCGCTGTCGCGCATCGTCGCGCACAGTCTCATTGGCGGGATTGGAAGCTCGGCGAGTATCCCTGTATCTGCCAATGAAGGAAACATAGATTCACGCATAACAAAAGCAACAAAAGATGACCTTCACTGCACACTGAATTTCAGAACTTTAGCGCTACTTTCTTTTAGAAACCAGAATGTATTTAATTTTCTTTCTAGAGCCGTCTGATAGACTATATCTGGAGTTCTCTCTCGTCGCTCGCAAGCGGAGGCGAAAAGAAGCGGGCTGGTATACGAGCACGAGACAACTTCACTTGAGATTAATCGCATCCAAATCTCACCCTAAGTTACTCCTAATTAAGAATTCCCGAATATATATAGAACTAACATCTGTACAGTATTCGTAAAATTATTGTATTCAACACAATTCTCTCTCACATCTAAATGACTTCATTCTGCAAGTGTTACTAATATGAGGGACATTTGTTGGTTTTAGTATGGAACTAAGACTGAGAACTGCTTAGGTACTTAGAAAACATGACTTGCCCGCAGAGCCGCACCTTATCCTCATATGATATCTACAAGTCAAGCATGCATCGAGACCAATTCATGCCCAGGGACTTCAAATGTGGTGGTCTGCATCTGATTGGTCTGTGAGACGACCGGCGGCTAGAGTAGACTAGTTTCGAATGACTAGTAGTCTTTTTTCATGCAGTCGAATTTCAGACTAGTGGTGGGACGCCTCGCTGGGCTCCGTACCCGGTATATTTTAGGGTTCGGCCAAATACCAAGTACAGGTAAACGCCTTTCCCCTTCTTTCCTGCTACACTTCATACTGATCGTAGAGGGCGGCCACCCACCATAATACAAACACTATGAGGACCAGTCGTCCACCCTTTTTCCTTTCTCTTCTTGTACATCCTAGGGAGGGCTGGACGATTAAGTCGTCCGAGATTCACTCAACACTGAAAATCAAAAGGAATTTTTCGTTCACAGTTCTATGTAGATAATAACTGCTCTGGTAGTCTGCCTGCACGTGACCGAAATTAATTGTGTGTGGTGGAGGTACCCTCTGTGCTGGCCGGTGTATAACTTGGTGGTAGGCCGAACTCGGATCTATCCTGCTTCACTCATTCCCAGTTTGTCTAGCCACGGCTCGCAAGCTCGCAGTCGGCTGAATTTATTCCGCCACCACACTGGGCACGAGAGAACTACCCTGCATGAGATCGAGGGTAGTCGGTTATGCAGCTTTTTTTCGCTGGTGGCTAGCAGCGAAAAAAGCCGTATGGCAGAGATATGCCGGAATACCACCATCACACAAATAATTTCGGCCAAGTGCAGGCTGACTACTAGAGCTGGTATTATCTGAGTACATAGACTGACTGAAAAATTCTTTCTTGATCTTCGGTGTTAAGTTCGGGTGTTCAACCCTCGGAGTTGCACCGTAAAACTGATCACCTCTTCGGAGACGTTATTCGTCCAGTTCCCCCGGATCGGACGGGGGCTGGTACACGAGCTTAATCCTAGAGACCCTTCTCAAACCTACATAAGCCCCTAATTGCATTCCCTATCCGAAAGCCGAAAGTATACGGAGGGTGTCAAAAGTCGGGCGCGCTCCATACAATGCGGAAATTCTACACCTCCACCAAAACAATAAAGAGAGATTCTGAAAGAGAAAGGGGTGGTAATAGGCTATTGGGGATGTTTCTATGATGTTTTCTCAGAAAAATATGTGCTATGTAGTGAAAGACGAGGATCTTGGCATTTCTCGTTGTATGGGAGAAAAAAGTCGGGCGCTCTTTTGCCCTGTGTGACCGCGCCCCATATACCCTTGTACCCGAGTACATACTTACCTCGTTATAGGTCCGCGGAGATGGCAAGACTAGTCAAAAGGTGGAGATCTACCACCCTCTCTGCTCGAGTATCTTCCGATCCTCTCTTGTGGGTACTATTTGCAATTTAAATGCACTGACTATGCCTATGTTAAGAAGGCTGTTCACACAGACCACGCGGTGGTCAGGGGTTCTGGCCAGAAGGTTGAAAGGCACAGTTAAACACTGTTACATGCATAGTCGAAAATTTACGTCTATCGACTCTCCTCCTTCCTGAAGGCGATACCACGTCAACGATAGGAGTTATCCCCGTACGTTCCCCTTCTTCCTTCCCCTCTTTTCTTTCCGTCCCGACAAATAACCTGAAGATAGAAACCCAGCAACAGTGAGCAGATACCGTCAATACATCTTCGCTCTGGATCTTGCAAAGTTCGCTTACTCACTAGATGTCGCCGCAAGAAACAACACCACTATGGGACTTTTCCTCGTACACCCCACCTACCATCAGTACTTTCTGCCGCCGTCAATACTTAATCACGAGATTGGCAAGGAGAATTGCATCTTACTCCTTGGATCTTTGCGCCGCCTGGTGCAACTCATCTGGAAATCACATCATGTACATTGCGAGGGAATTTCGTTTGAGTATTGGATTGGTGCAAATCGTTCTCCGCGGCTCCTTATGCGCCGGCTCCTCGGGAATGGGAATGGAACAAAAGCGAGAGCTGCGGGGTGAAGACCGTAGAAATGATGCAGACCTAGAAGACGTTTTCTGGTGGCTAGCTACCATTCTTCGCTGGGAGATGAGGTTTGGCGATATCTGCAATGAGAGCAAAGAGGCTCTCTACTCTGTTCTGAGTATATAACAATTCCACAGCATCCCCACCACCTGCGTCTCTTGTCGTTTCACGACTTGAACATCCGGCGACAACTCGCCACATCTCCACCTGCGTATCTTGTTATTTTCTTTCTTCAACGACTTGAGTATCCGACAAACCCGCAGCATCCCCATTACCTGCGTCTCTTGTTTCACGACTTTGAGTACTAGCAGCATCTTTACTACCTACGTCTCTTGTCGTATCCTTTCTTTCAAGGCTTCAGCACCGCAGAATACTACCACCACCTATGTCGTCAGTGCTTCTCCCCCTCTCCCTTCACTCTTTCTCGTCCTTTTTTATATTTCTTCCTATACATGTACCGCATATCCTCTAGAGTATAATGAAACCTAAACCCCTAAACCCCTAATTCCGATCTCTATCTGAAAGCTGAAAGTACATACTTACTTCGTTATAGGTCCGTAATGTATATAAAAAAAACGTATCTTTACAATAAGGACAGGCTTTCCTTTCGGCAGAAGAGTTAGCAAGACCGGCGAAGAGATGGAGGTCTACTGCCCTCACCAGAACAACTTGCTCAATACACTCTCTTGGGTGATACACTCACTGTTATTAATGACCTTGACCCGTTGTTATCGTCAAAAATTATATAACGCTATCAGAATTCATCGTTAAAACCGAGAAGACACTGGAGAACCACCTCTCAAGGAATGATGGAACTTTGAAATGGAAAGAAACTGCCTGTTTGCGAGTCGATTCTACATTACTGCAAGGACTGTCTTGGACGAGGCGGTGATTAAAGCAAACAGTTCTACCTTTTCTTCAGATGAACGAATCGCGGTCCTTCTCCATGATGGACAGGATATGCTTAGAAGAGCCGCGATAACCGCACATGAAGTTATTCACACTTACGCGGGCATAACACCGAATGCGGGCAAAGACGCACACGCAGATATCGTCCACAAAGATGCAAACAGATAAAAGAACCTACTCCAAAATTACGAACTTAGTATGCAAACTACACTACATTGCATACACCTAAACCACCCGGTACTCGCCCCCACAAAGGAGATAATTGGCACCTATGCCGATTGGAAAAAAGATAAAGACGAAATAAAGATGGAATTAAAGCACACAGGCCACCGTCTCATGTCTAACATGGAGGAGTAGATTTAGGTACGCACCGATGAATCTATAAAGAACGCCCAAGCTACAGCAAAGGAAACAAGAAAGTCGAAAGATGGCCAATAGGGTGGGACGGCGACAATAATCGTGGGGTTTTTTCATTTGTTTTCATGGATATGCATTAGTGTGGTTTGTCTGTACTTTATCATTTCAGAGAGAGTTTTTCACTTGAATCAGGTAGAGTAGCTGCCAGTGATAAACGTGAGCCGAGTCGAGCCTAATATTCGTAGAGAAATAAGCCTGTTTCTTACTCTAGAACTTCGAAAGCCCTTTGCGTTCCATTCCTAGGTTACCCAACAATCGACCCCAAGCTCAAGAGTCACCCAAAAGCATTCGACAATGAATAGCGCCATCATGTAATTAGGACCGGGTAAACCTTACAACCCTCAATCTCATTTTCCGGCGCATCGAAAATCCTCGGCTAATCCGACTAACTACGTAATTGCAGCCATAGACAACCCTTCAATGGCGTCCCCTCTTTCACCTGATGACGATGTACGAAATACTTCTCCCCGGGCACCCCGATGGGTCAGAAATTGACTCATGAAATTTGCAGGTCTTCGACAGACTCAAATCGGCCGTCGATCCCGCCGTTATCTCAGAGCGTGAGAAGGCCGTACAGGAGCGAGTTCGCGCACAGTATGAGAAGGCTCAAAGACGGCTAGCAGAACTTGTGCGTATACGGGGGGGGAGGGGAGAGTTATTACTGATAGTGGTAGATCGACGAGAATTCAACGTTGCCGGTGACGATCTCCGATATCCGGATACATGGCATCAAGAACACGAGGAAGGGGTTTCTACAGAGTGTCTTTGCCGATGCTCTTTCGGCGGAGAAGCAGCGCGGGTATACTCTGAAGACGGCAATGGAGGAGCTGCAGAGAACTACGGATAAGCTGCATCGGTTTGGTATGATGTGGTTGTCCGGAAGTGGGGGTTCGCCGCTGATAGACGTGGGCAAGGCATTTTTCACCCGACGATTAATATGTACCTCGACCAAGGGTCTAATGCTACCAACGACCGGACTGTGATCTCTGCCGACCTCTCCGTCTCAGAGCGTGGACGGTTGCTACTCAAGACCGGTACGGAGCTCGGCAATGCCGAGGGAGGCGGATACCTTAATGCTACGATCCGCAATGTTTTTGGTGGTGCGGAGAGCCTCTACGCTTCAGCGTCCACGGCGACCTCTACCGCCGACGTTGGCCATCGGGCTCGGTCCTCGTACGAAGTCACCTTCGCGACGCCGGTTGCAGCAAACCCTGACACCATTGCCGACATCGGTGCCTTCGCAAGCTCTCGGAGTAACCACCACTTTGCCTCGCACGAGGAAGCAATGAAGGGGGTTCGCGCAGGATTGAAGTTTTTGGGAAAATACGGCGAGCACGAGTTCGGATACACGGGAGTCTTACGGACGATCACGAACCTCTCCGCTAACGCATCGACAAGCATCCGTGCTGACGCCGGCAACAGCGTGAAGAGCTCAATTACACACACCATCACCCAGGACTCCCGTGACAACAAGCTTCTCCCGACCACTGGCTATCTTCTCAAGAATTCCACCGAGATTGCAGGCTTTGGCGGGCTAGGCGGCGACGTTGCTTTCGTCAAGAATGAGGCCGAAATCCAGAGGGCCGGCTCGTTCAAACACGGAATCTCATTTTCGACAGGCCTTCGCGCCGGCATAATGTGTCCCCTCCCCCTCGGCTTCGGCGAGAACCAGCAGCCCGTAAAACCGTCACGTATCAACGATCGGTTCTTCCTAGGCGGTGCTACCGATATTCGTGGATTCCGCGAAAGTGGTCTGGGACCTAGGGATGGGAATGATGCGGTGGGTGGAGACGTATATGTTGCAGGTGGAGCGTCGCTGTTCCTACCGCTTCCCCGACTGGGTGCGGACAGTCCATTCCGATTCCAAGCTTTTGTGAACGGCGGAAGATTAGTGGGGATGCAAGGAATCGGAAACAAGGGAGGAGATGTGAAGCAGGGTCTTGTAAATGCAGTGCGGGAGATTGGGATCGGATACCCCAGTATTGCGGCGGGGGTGGGGCTGGTGTATGCTCACCCAGTGGCACGATTCGAGCTGAACTTTGCGTTGCCGGTTGTCAAGAGGGCAGAGGAGAAGGGTCGGAAGGGATTACAGTTTGGGGTCGGCATCAGTTTCTTATAGGTGGATTTTGTTCGTTTCTTTGTACATTGTGGGTTATTACAGCTGTTTAAATTGGATCCTAGTGTGGCGTGGGAAAAGTGGGTGGGATGTAGAGTATTAGGTAGTGGAAATAGATGGATATGTACCATACTGCTCCGCCCAGGGTCCTCTCTCGCGCTGTGGATGAGGTATTTACTGCATATCCGGTGTCCCCGGTTGTTAACTGTTCTATTTATTCACCGGTTGATTTCGGATAATGATCACCGTTTTGCGAGTGATGAGATGATGTAGCTTGGCACTGGATATGCAGCTCGCTTGTTTCTCCCCATCGACGCTAAGGCACGAGAGCTTCTCCCTATCACCACACTACTCTATACCACAACCACCTTCACTACTTGACCCCTCCGCACTACTCCTCGACCTTCCGCCTTCTACCACAGACCACCATCATAACCAGAAAGATCCTTCTTCCACCCGCGTGTCCACTCACATCCCCTCGGCTATCGCCATCATGGCCACTGTCGCGGCCAACAAACGGGTACAGCCTTCCCCTTCCCTCCCCTTGCGGCGCCTACTAACCCATACCTAGCTAACCCGCGAATATAAAGCCT